>Ga0123352_10008188_pt1 | contig 16264 bp, 14 predicted proteins | sample TergutLab28metaG_FD_89700 | JGI IMG/M metagenome (GOLD analysis project Ga0123352, IMG submission 89700) | Labiotermes labralis P1 segment gut microbial communities from Petit-Saut dam, French Guiana - Lab288 P1 | ecosystem: Host-associated > Arthropoda: Insects > Digestive system > Gut ... | reverse complement strand
CCAACACACATCGAAACAAGAACACACGACCAATGTGGTGATACAATAGAAAAGTCGCAGGCTCCTGATGATGGATGTATTAATGCCCGAAACATGTTGAGCATAGAAGAAGTGAAATAAAACATAATAACTAGTGACATCAAGTTGGTCTCTTATTCTTCGATTATTCAGATTCGTTTTAAAGCATAAAAAAATACTTGGTTCGTTAGAAGCTCCCTTATTGTTTAATTTCGGTAACTGGCCATCGCCAATCATCATTTCGTTCATGATACTGTGATGTGGGCTGCGAACCGCATTGTTCTTTCGTCTGTTTGCACTTCCTCTTACGTAATGTCATGAAATATAAAAGTTACATAGTTGTGCCGACTAAGTCAAGAAAGTTAATTTGGTCTCATATTAAATAAACACAACGGGATGCCACACATTAAGATCACGTCTTCACAACATATTTCTCTAAGATACATTTTAATATTATCTTCCCATCTACACCTGTGTCCCCCCCCCCCCATTCTGTTTCTCGTTTCTAAATTCACCAAACAAGACATTATACAAAGTTCTTGTTTCTTTCTGCATTCATAACCAAACCAGACATGTATACACGTGAACGTACGCTGACAGATACCAATCCTGCTCCTCGCTCTGAATTTCAGCCAGAACAAACCTCTTCTGTCTCTGCATGGTGGGAGGGCGAACACTTTTAAAAAGCAGACTTTTGCCCAAACGGAGTTTAGCACTTTACACCACCTGACACATGACAGTCGCTTCCACACAAACACAACCTTAAGTACTCCTCTACACGAGACAAAACTGTACGCTGGCAACAACACCGTTAAGATTTACTTAGTAAGAAAGAAAACTTTAACGCAGGGCACTATGATAGTGGGTCACTTTCCACAGACACCAAGGAAGTATCACGCGAAGGATTCCCTTATGACCCTGCTGTTCTTCTGCGCGGCGTATCTCCTCTACTGCCCACGTTACATAAGGTGGACTGGGTTTTCAAGAGACAAGGATCATTAGTCGAGACAGTTACCAAAGCAACAAGTAATGTGGAACCCAGGTGACGCACGCAACAGGCCATCCGATGCACCGTTAATGGAGAAACGTCACGGAACATTGTATTGGCTTTACATCTTGTCAGTTTCCGTGCTTCTTAAGGAACAAAGACCAGTTCCTGAAACGTTCCTCACAACATAAAATCTACATACAGCGTCACAATGTCTGAATTTTAAATTACAAAATCTGAAGCTTTCACGGCGAATAAATGCAATTAACGTAATTTTTGTCGGACGATCTGCTGTGTGGATATGAAATTCAGCGTTTCAGATACCACCATCACCACCGCCACCTCCACAACCACCACCACCACCACCTCCGCCACCGCCGCCAGCACCACCACCACCATCATCACAAAAGTCCCCTACTGGACTCTATCCGAAGCCACTTCAATACAGCTCACATCTTCATATGCTGCTTCCGTAAGAACCTATATGATGCACTCTCCAATCCACGTCATACGAGACGTTTCGCAACGAACATTGTAGGTCTGGGTCATGTATAGAAATAATCAAAAGTGTCGTGTTCAATGATTATAAGGATCAAAAGAGCGACGGTGTGAAATGCGTCCCCGTCAGTCACCCACACCGCACATCATGCATGAACAGGGCACATACGTTTTAGATTTTTAATAAGGATCTCATGGCACATTTTCAGAGATGTATGCCTATGCTATAACAATTGTACAATATATTATATACCGTCAGTATGCAACAACATCAATATAGTGATATAATGTATGCAATAGGTTACACTGTGGCTACATGTTTCGACCGTAAACGGTCATCATCGGGCCAATAAATAAATGTTATAACAGTAATGTTATTATCAGTCACTAGGCCAAGGGATGGACGGCCCGGAGTTCGATTCCCGGCAGAGGAAAAATATTTTTTCCTGAAAAGCGTCAAGATCTGGCAGTCCTATTCGTTGAGTAAGGGGGCGGGGGGGGGGACTGTTTCCCCAGGCGTAAAGGGGCAGGGCCATGATGCTGACCACGCACCTGCAAGTAGTTCCGAGTTTAGGAATCAATGGAGTTACACATCTTCACCCCCCCCCCCTACATGCCTTCACGACGTACAAAGGCACATCTTTGCCAGTCCACCTGTGACACCAAATCGTAATTATGATGTTTCAAGGTCATCACATGTAATTAACCAACAAAACAACTGTCTGTATTTATTAAGCACCAAGAACAGCACGTACGCGACCAATCGAACATTCAATATGATCACATCATGAAACCAGCTGACAAAACAGTATCATTTGCGATACGCGTGAAAGACACTCCTGTCGCATTTCGTGTTTATCTTAACCCTGTCACGGACATACTAACTCCAAGGAGTAGGGTCCTTCTTGAGAGGCCAACAGTTCCTCAGCTAGTGCAGAAATTGGCCGCGTTTCATGAAAGCAAAGCTTTCATTGCCACCTTCATAACAGCCCACAACCTGTCCCTATCCTTAGCCAGATCAATCCAGTCCATGCCCCCATACTATTTCTTAAACATCCATTTTAATGTCATCCTCTCATCTACGCCTAGACCTTCCAAGTTATCTCTTTCCCTCAGGTTTCCCCATCAAAATCCTGTATGTACCTCTTCTCCTGTCCCCCACACTTGCTGCATGCCCCGCCCATCCCATTCTTCTCGATTTGACCGCCCAAATAGTATTTGGTGAGGAGCAGAGAACATTATGCTCCTCGTTACGTAGTTTTCTCCAATCCCCTGTTATCTTGCCCCATTTAGGCCCAAATATTCTCCTCAGCAACCTATTCTCGAACAGTCTCAGCCTGTGCTCCTCCCTCAATGTGAGCGACCAAGTTCCACGCCCGTATAAAACAACAGACAAAGTCACCGTTCTTTATATTGTAATTTTCATACTTTTTGACAGCAAACTGGAAGACAAAGAAGTCAGTATCGAATGGTAGCAGGCATCACGGAAATACCAGTATAGTAAATTTAAAACACTCTCATCCCACGCTGTTTCCGTATTACTGTATACACTAATATCACTCCACTCGGCATCCACGGAGCAATAATCTTAATGAGAAGCTATGTTTCAGGTCCGAAACCGCAGGAAATGGTGTAAGCCTACAGCTGGATTTATAATTCCAAGATGGATACTACTCCGCCTCGAGATAACATTTCGCTGGTATAGAAGTTTGGCTTTATGCAATTTAATAAACTGCTGGGTGGTAAATAACAGACGGAGGTAGGAGATTAGCGTTAGTGTGAAGGTCGGCAATTCCGGTTCGAGTTTTCGTTTTTTGCGTACGTTGTATTCAGACAGACGAGCAATGAAATTATGCAACTGTATCACTCACCTACATGCTTCAAACGTAATTTCTGCTACACTGGCTTAGTAAGCAAGTAGCCTACATATGTTTCGTTGCAGTCAGATGTAGTCCATTAATATTGTGATTTATAAATTCCATGCTCTAAGGTGACTGTAAACGTAAAGAAGTCCCGTTACAGGCCTGGAGTGGCCCAGAGGGTTCCAGGAAGTTAAGGCTCCCAGTTTACATGACAACGGCACAGGATGATGGTAAGGTTGTCAGCCCTACGCACCGGCCGCCTTTACCCCCAGGAAATGCTCCTGGTACTCATTTCAGTTAGAGGCTCAGTCGACCCCAGGGCCAGAGTGCGATCGGAAGGATTATGTCATTGAAAAATTCCAATGACACCAGCTGGAATTGAACCAGCGACCTTCCGATTTGTAGCACAGCACTTTAACCACTGTGCCACCGCGGTCCCCTGTAAGGGGACTGCAGACAAACGATTTCATGTGCAAAAAAATGAACGCTTTACGGCAACTTTTTCTTGAAGTATAAAACTTACTTGCACCAAATATGAATTAGTCTCTTAGCCCTCTTCCAAATCCAGCACTGTAATACCCGCACAATTTCCATAACTCGTGAGATGCAACCACGCACTGCAGTAGAGATCCAGCACTTTAATACCTGTACAATTCCCATAACTCGTCAGATGCAACCACGCACAGCAGTATAGATCCAGCACTGTAATACCTGCACAATGTCCATAACTATCCATACACAACCACACGCTACATTACAGACCGACGGAAAAAGAAGCTATTAAGGTACGTTCTTAAAGTAAGATGCGATGCTTTCACGGCAGGTATTTGAACAGATAATGTCTGCGCGTTTTCTGTAAACATAACTTTTTGTCCAGTCACATTCGAACACGAAACTCTTACACTAGAATGTAAATAATCACGGGTGGGAAAACCTGTTTCCTTTTAACTTCTAGCCTCCCCAATGCAGTATATGTAACTTCCGAAACACAGATTTCAATAGACGTAAAGGTAAAGCTCACCCTAGAACGGGCCACGAAGGCCCAGAGGGGGAGTAGAGGTATAGCTGTACTTTTTCTTTAAGCTCAGCGTTAGATGGGGGGCGAGTGGTCAGTGCCACGCCCCGGCCGCTTTACCCCCAGGAAAGAAGCCCCGTATCCATTGTACAGGAAGCTGGGTATGTCCCGTAGGTAGGCTGGACGGGTGCGGAAAATCTTGCCCACACCGGGAGTCGATCCTCGGACCGTCCAGGACGTAGCGAGTCGCTACTACATCGACTGCGCTAAGCCGGCCCACATGCAATTCAATGGCACAGGTTAAACAGGTATTTGTGCGAACACAGTGAAAAAGAAATTGTGCCTATATAAAAGCTCGTGACTACCAGAGAGTAATGATGTCCGATAGAAAGTCTTTAACGTCGTTTAGTCGCTGGATTTAGTCACACTTTTCCCATGTCATTAACATTAATCTACGTTCTTCTTCAAAACAGCGGACATGCTGGTAACGTCGTTATATCAACATTGCTCATCAATTACGGACAAATATAAGGTAAATGCAATGACTGGCATTACCTATGACGTCACCGTATGCTTACATCAGTTCCTGTTTCGGGCTCAGAACATTTTAAGCGCTTGATGTTTGTCACAGAAGGTACAACGTCGAACCGAGTGCTCGTACCGTCCAAGATACACACAGTCACACTTCGAGATTGCGGGTTGGAATCCCGAAAGGACAATGGATTTTGTTCGGTGCAGGTACTACAGTTGCGTTACACTGGCCTACTTAGCCGCCCATGGCGCCCTACTGCCTCTCATCGAAAGTATGTCTGTGTTACTGCACAAATGTGCATTATTACAGGCTCCATCAGAACAGGGTCACAGCCTTTGCTCCTCTAGAACGTTACGCAGCGTTAGTTGGTAGTTACCGAAACGCCGGAAAATACCAACTAATGCAGTGTAACATCCAAAAAAGAGCGAAGACCTCAGCCACACCGCGAAGGAAGTCTGTAATCCCGCAAATAATGCCCTAGAGCCAACTGATTTCTTATTGCCTTTAGTCAGAGGGAAGCAATAATCGGAATAACTAATAATAAATCCAAAGTACAGCCACTGATACCATCGGGCATAATTCTGAGCCACTTCAGTCCACCAAACGGTCACTATGCAGCTTGCAAACTGTATAAAAGTAAATAAGACAAAAATAAGACAAAAAATTGCCAGAAGCGAAAGGGGGATGCGATTCAACCACTGGTAAGAGGAATCAAGAGTGTAGCCAGTACGTATGATATTCAGGACGAAGTGACACCATGTACGGCCGTAACACCAAAGGATTAAGCTGCAGGATTACTGCTACTGGAGCATCGCACCAAGTTTCCTTGAGGCAGTTAAGATTCTCTGCGAAAGTATCAATGAAATGTTTCCGGTGGCCTCCGACAAACCGCTCCGTCAGTCCGCAGTACATTAAAAGGCACCATCAGTCTTCAGGACTGTTAAAAGGGGAGGAGACCTCTGTTAAAGCTGGAGGGACTGTTTATTGTGTCCTCCTGAACTGCGGGGTAGAAGGCACTGAAATCGTGACAAGTAACTTCCGAATCAGGAACAAACGCACTACAACGACAATTGTATACCTATTACCAATAAACGGCCGATCCCAGTGGTCGCACAGTCTAAGACGTGGTTTTTCGGCCGCTCGCTTACTGGGATAGCGGGTTCGAATCCCGCCGAGAGCATGGATGGATGTCTGTCTCTAATGAGTGCTGTGAGTTGTCAGGTACAGAGGTCTCTGCGCCGGGCTGATCACTCCCGAAGGAGTTCGACCGGGTGTGAGTGTGATCGTGAAGCCTCGATAATGAGAAGACTGGCCCACTACAGTCTTTTGCGCCATGGGGGGGAAAACTACCAATAAACGTGTCGGAACACTCGCATGGGCAAAAGTGAACTAATATCAAAATGCTGTTACTCACAACGTGCCTCTTCTCTGTGAAAAGCGCAGCACATTGTATCAGACAGCAGGTGTGGGTGTCGACTTTCTCTGCTACTTCTGTTCGAAACATTCTTCCCTCCGACGAACACATGGCGACTTAAGCTGAGAATGCACACACAAATGCCTGCATTGTAGGTTTCCATGTAAATAGTCCCGTTATTTTTATCCGATTTTCACGAAAAATTGAAATCGGATGTTTTTTTTTTTTACAGAAGGCATCACGAAGTGCTAGAATGAACATATAATGAAAACAATTATATACGTCAGCACTACTTGTCTACTAAAACGTAGGCTACATGTTTCGACCCAACATTAGGTCATCCCCAGGCCTACGGCAGACTAAGTCATTGGTGTTGTGGGTATATTGGGATCCCAGTATGTTTTACAGTCGTAAGAATACATAGTATCTGGTAAGTATCTATTTTATGCCGGATAAAATGCGTAACATGTACTTGTCTGGTTAAAATATTTAAAACATGAGTAGGTATTTGCAATTAGAATAGTTCATATTATCATTAAAGTATTCTATGGGAAAATAAGGTACTGATATACTGTCGTTCGCTGAAGTAAGTTTTGTGTAGTTACAGCTTCACAGGATTTATCATAATACCCTTATAAGATCCAGTTTAATGGAAATCCTTTCAGCGCATCCAATTCCATTTACGTGACATCAAAACAAGAGCTCCGGGAGGTGCAAACGCGCCGAAAGGTTCATAAAATTATATAACCTCATAAGGCACAGCCCATCTCCAGAACGGTATAACTCCTCAGCTAGACAATACATTCCACGCCTTTCATGGAACCCGAAGGGCCATTACTGTGCTCACATGAGGCCACCACTGCAACCTCTCCTCAGCCAGATGAATTCAGTGCACATCAGCTATTCATACCCTACTTCGTTAACAACCAGTTTCATACCGCTTAAAAGTCGTCACTTCCCTTAAGTTGGCCACAGTGGAGTTGTTAAATATTAATCGCTCCTCCTCCTGCTACATGCCCCGCTAATCTCACCATCCTTGATATGAACACTGTACTTCCACTCTATTTAATATAAATAAATATTCATCGCCGCTCTCTGTTCTGAAATTCCTCGGTCTATGTTCTTCCCACAGGATAGAAGCCAAAGTTTAGCGCTCATACAAAGCAACAAGTAAAATTCTAGTGCCCCGTGTATAGGTTAATTCTTACGTTCCTAAAAAGAAACAAGACGGACAATGTACGTATGAATGTAACACTGAGGCGCGTTCTTGCAACCATTTTTGCAGTGGAAAAGCAATACGTATTACATATTCTGAGTGTGTGTTTGTAGCCTCAGTTATCCAGCTTGCAATGCGCATGCGCCATATTGTCATCTGTGGCCTGCCCGGCTGTACAATATTTTGCCACATTATCTCACAAACGGCAAAATTTTCAGGGGGGAAAAAAAGTTATAGAACACAAAATGCGTGTTTTGATTTCCTCTACAACTTTTGTCTGAAACACTTCTCGTTCTAAGAATTCATGTACAGTAGCCGTTACTTTTATCCGATTTTAATGAAACTTGAATTTTCTCGACAGTTATTTTTTCGAAAAATACTCAAATATCCCTGCAGCGACAGCCGAGCTGTTCCACGCGGACAGACGGACGGACGGACGGGCAGAAGGAAGGACAGACAGACATGACGACGCTAATAGTCGCCTTTCGCCATTTTGCGAATGCGCCTAAGAAATTTTTTTTTGTGGCGCTGCGGCCCAACGCGGGCCATGGCCCCCTCATTCTTGAGGTTACTAGATCACCCACAACGACGCATCACAGTCGGTAGGACTCCTCTGGACGAGTGATCAACTCGTCGCAGAGACCTCTACCTTACAACACACAACACTCACAACAGACAAACATCCATGCCCCGCGGTGGGATTCGAACCCACGATCTCAGCAGGCGAGCGGCTGCAGACCTACGCCTTAAAGACCGCGCGGCCACTGGGACCGGCAAGAAATGTATTACATGTTGGTAAATATATTTATAAAAAATATAGAAAGGACACAATGTCGACCTCTTCCACATATTATATGTTTCACACTTCATTGGAGTTAAGTTTAGCTACTGGGCAGGGGAGGGGTTGTTAATGGCGAATGCAACGACAGTTCCTTTCCGTCCGCAAACAGACACCACCGTCTCGCTTAGCTTGTCTTAGCCACACTTTACAAAACACATTTAATCTCGCAGTTAATCAATTCACAAGCTTTCTCCAGCTCTACGACCATCAGCAAGTATCCTGCCTGAAAAGCGTGCCTCCCGTACTCACTGTCTGCAGAAATTCATTGCCCACCATCAGCAGCAGTGGGACAAAAAATTCTATTAAAAAAAACTGCTTATGGTTTTTGCTGCGCAATTTCTGAAACTAAAACTCCAGCTGTTAGTTTGCTCATGACCTGCAAATTATTGACTCAAGTCTCAACCTTCCGACAGAACAGATATTTATTTAATAATGAATTACTGCTCGTGTGTCACAAAACCTTGGTTATTTGCATCACAAGGTTAAAGAAGGCAACGGATTTCATACGAATACACGCACCAACATTTACACAAAAGCTCGAATTTCTCACGATAAAATATTCTGTTATTAGGTGCAAAGTGGCAAAAGCTTCGGCAGTGGGGCTCACTTTCTCTTCTTTCCACTGTCGGAAGGCTCCACTTAATACACTGTTTGACAGACTGGGCAAGTTCGCGAAATGAAATCTAACGATAGAGCTCAGTCGGTACAGCAACTAGGCTACGGGATGGACGTCAGAGGAACCATGGTTCGATTGCCGGCTGAGGCCAGAGATTCCTCTCTTCTCCAAACCGTCTAGACTGGTTTCGGGGCCCACCCAGCCTCCTATTCAATATGTACGGGAGCTCTTTCTCTTTGGATAAAGCGGCCAGGTCATGAAGCTGACCATTCATCACCCAGTGCCGAGGTTAATAATGAATGGAGCTAAACCTCCGCTCTCTCTCTTATACTCTCAAGACGGGCACAGGAACTGTAACTGTACAAAAAGAAATAACGCACAATTTACATTATCAGTTAACGCCATGCATCAGAGACCTTCTTGAGAAGCTAACAGTTCCTCAGGTAGTCAAAACTTTCGCCTCGTTTTATGGCACCCGAAGCTTCATGACCGTGTTCGAAACAGCCTGCCACATGTCCACAACCGCAGCAAGATGAATCCCGTGCATGCAGACACATCCTATTTCTGCAAAATCCTCCCATCCGTGCCGGCAGGCAGCAATATCGGTGCATTGTACCAAAAGCTGTATATACAGTCAAAAAGTGTTCCTGAGGATGGGCGAGTTTGTCGCCCGAAACATGTAGAGCTGATTTAAAAATATCAATAAAATGAATTTGCTGCATCTTGCTGGTTGCTTAAATCGTAATTCTGTCACGTTTATGTCGTCTTCCAGCCTGCGAACAAAGTGATGGGCAAACACCTTCCAACGTGACAACTGCTGCGTTACGAAACATCATGGGGGAGTCTTGGACGGGATATAAAATACTTTTACACAATACTGCGTGATGAACTTGATCAAATATTTATGAGTTCCTTTCCGGATATCAAAAAGTGAGATATTACCCAGGACAGGCTAATGATGTGCTGCAGATACGCTGGCGCTTCTGCATTGTAACAGATGGCGCCATACTACTTACTTCTATTTAACAAAAAACTTTCCAGTTTTATTGGCTCGCATTTTGATTATTCATATAAAACTTATTTGCAGTCTACATGAATTAACTAATTTTATAAAACTATTTATTTATTTAATTATTTATTCATTCATTCCTTCATTCATTCACTCCTTATTTCTTTCTTTCAGCTGCGTTTACATGTTTACATGTTTCTGTTTAGATATATAATTTAGTCCCGTTCGCAAGCCTTCAGCACGCCCATTAAATTCCCTCCGTCCGTCATTCCGTCCGTAAGTATATTAGCACTCGAGAACGGTTAAACAGACTTTCATTAAATCTAATACTGTGGAATTTTACGAGAAATTGCGTAACTGTTCAAACTTGCTCAGAACATGACGAACATACAGTACGCCTTAATAAAATCCTACAGTCATTATTGCGCGCATCTCCCGCGTACACAGGCCAAATCGTCACCTGCGCGAAAAACATAAGTTAGCCCTACATGTATGTGATAACCCTGTATTCCTCGGCAGTAAACTTCAACATAATTTTACGTCAGCTATCACACACTGTGTCCTTGTTTGTCAAGCGGGAACGGTCACACAGTAGAGGAAAAGCGCTCCTTAATTTTCCAAGCAAGTACTAAGTTCCATTGATTCGAAAGGATTACAACATACAGAACAGTTCAGTCGGGGGCTCCGTATAACTTTCGGTAACTGGTTAGTTTGATCAAAAGGCTAACTCAGACTCGAACTGGCGTTTTACTTAATGTCGAACTAATCCACACAGTAACATAACATGCAGTAGAATGTACTTACAGACAAAACATTGTGGATCCTCCTTTGCTAGCAGTAGTAAAACAGCTGAGATTATTGGATCGTCAGTTACCTAGTTGTAAATCCGGACATATGAAATAAACACAGGCATATGGCCAGAGATACCGTGTAACTTGGACCAAAACGCGGCACTTTTGGAAACAGAGGCCCCTCAGAAGCACAAACCTACAGAACTTCTTCTTCTATCCGCACAGGCCCGAAGACTGCAGTGTACAGTACATGTGTTACATCACGCAGTTCGCTACGTCCAGCCCACCGGTAAATATTGCGTCCAAATCTTAACGAGTCTTCGTGAATAAGAAAGTAATAATATCAATTTAATGTGGCCTTCAAAAATGTCGGCCTGAAAGTCACATTATGTGTTACTGTTGTCCTACTTATTCTTACAAAATGCGATGTGATATAAGGGAAAAATGCTACATGCAATCATACACCTGCAAGAATGCTTCTCAGTGCGTTATAGTTCTGCAGGTAGTCTCTAAGCACTAAGTGCAAAGGAATGTTAAGTGATTTTTTTTTCACAGTATGGTGTAATGATAAATCGAATTTCTAAAGCTCTAACACTGAAAATAGTGTATTACTTAACAGAAATTGCGGCAGGAACATTAAATAAGCAAGTAAGCTGAGCAAACAAATAGACGTAAATCAGATGAAAAAACAAAATATGTACTTGTAATAATGTACATCATACGGTTGTATTATACTGATTAATTAACACATTAAGCACCCAGATTAAGCATTCACGATAGCTTTTAATTTGGCCCGATATGTCTCAAACTAAGGATCATTATCAACAGTATGTTACATAATTACGCGAACTCTCGCGCGTCTTACATTAGAGACACACAGCTTGTTTTTTATTTAACATTCATAGATCCGTGCATTGCTAATACATTCGCAGAGTACAACCAACAAGATGCAAAGTTTCTCAAATTTATTTATTTCTGTAAGACGTTCTACAAGTTTCAGACGGTTTTTCAGTCCATCATCAGGAGCTCAAAACTGCACATAGAGCGTCAGGCCTTTGTCATACCAATACTTTTACCTGCTGCTAGCCTGGCCAGGCTATCAGCAGGTAGCAGTAACGGTCTGACAAATACCTGAAGCTGTATGTGCAGTTTTGAGCTCCTGATGATGGATGGAAAAACCGTCTGAAACATGTAGAGCGTCTTACAGAAATAAATAAATTTGAGAAACTTTGCATCCTGTTGGTTGTACTCTGCGAAGACACACAGCTCTTGCTGTAGCTTCAGCATCATCACATTTAAAGCCAGACAACTTTTCGTACAAATCTTCCATTCCAAATTTAAACAAACCTTGTAACAAGGAAAAAATACCCATTCACGGACATAGCGCAAAAAGGTTTTAAGTGAATCAGTATTCTCGGAAGCCGGAAAGCTTCTCTTATCGAAATTCAATACAATGTGTTAAACGGTTTATGAGATACATGCAAAAGCCATTTGCAGCCACACATAATTAAGGTATCATTGCGGCTGCTTTAACTTCGAAGGAAATTCCCCGGCGCCCAATCTATGGGATCCAACAGCCAGCCGGGACGTTTTGGAGGAGAAGGAACCAATCTACTGCTCTTACCGGAAATCGAACAATAATTCCTTGCTCGTCCAGCCCGTAGCCTAGTCACCATAACCAATGTGGTAGTGCAAAAATGGGGGTAGCTCCAAAAATCAACAAAACTCGATATTACTGTGTGATTAAGGTGTCGCATTACCCGACAAACACAGGTATACAGATCTAATATATTGGCCCCTACACAGCACTAACACATGTTTCTACTGCCTACATCAACAATCATCAGGCAGGCATCAGGCCACAAAAAGAATAAAAAGGGGAGAGGCCTTTCCTAAGAAACAGCGGCGTGAAATTGTTATCACATAGTGATAACTGCTATGCTGACAGCAGAATAATATCATTAGAAGTTGCATTAGAGGCTTCTGGGGTATAATTCAATGTATCAGATTAAGCATACAACTCAAGTAAGATGAGTAAAACGAATAAAATGAGTGGTGGAAAGTGAGGTCATCCCACTATTCATATACTTCATTTTACTCTTCTTTGATTTTATTTTATCTTATCGTACATGAGTCTTACGTTTAATCCGATGCATTGGATTATACCCAGAAGCCTACCATACAACTTTTAATGTTATTATTCTGCTGTCAGCATAGCAGTTATCACTATGTGATAACAATTTCGCACCGCTGTTTGTTGGAAGAGGCCTCTCCCCTTTTTATTCTTAATGTGACCCGATGCCTACCTGATGAAGACTAACGTAAACAGTCGAAACACGTAGCAGTGCTAAATAAAGGACCGATATACTAGATCTGCAAAGTTGTGTTTGTCGGTTTTCGTAACATCTTAGTTATAAGCAAATCACAACAGGACGGTGTCACCTATGATTAGTGTTTGACGATGCAAACCATGAAAATATTTATGGAATCTGAGAACATGCTTTTAACACAAAGCGCACGGTTCGAAGACTGATACAATATCCTGTTACTTTACGTAGCTATGCTATGACATTCCAGCAGAACGGCGAAAAGGGTGTCAGCATTATTTTCTTCTGCTTCAAGTTGAAAATGCGCTACAAAATGTAAAGCAGGTATATAGCCACTCCGAGATTCTATATTCGCTTAGGTCTTTCATTTTCACTAGTGGAATCTTCAGAAATCGACTGCTACCGAATATATTCACATTTCAGTGCTGTCTACAGAGAGAGAGAGAGAATATGTGTGTGACTAAAAGCGTGAAACAAAGTGGCACTATCCGACAGGAAAAGGTATTGCCGAAAGCCGTCCTTGACAGCTGCGCTGTCAATGTTTATCAGAATACGTTCAGACCCTGAGGAAAAACTACAACCATTTTAGGTGGATAATGTAAGTAATGAAGTACATCAAAAACGCTGCGCATTACATATCCATCCTGTCCTTCAAGGGCTTGAAGCTTCTTTCTTCTCTACCAGACACCCGAAAGCAACGAATTTTATGTTGTTTCCGAAGAGGACAAAAATCTTTTGTGGTTGAAATGAAAATGGAGTCACTCATTACTCCTCCTGGCTTTACTTATTACTTGGCGACCTTGTGAACTTCAGAATTCATACTGTAGACCTACCAACTGACATCGGCACCCCTTATCATGCGACCGAGAAAAGTCTGCTCAAGTCTAAACATTTCTGACTTCTATTCTGAAGGTGCCCATTTCGAATCTCGGCTCCGACATCGGCTATCCTAAGGTTTTTCGTGGGTATTCTCAGCCCCATCAGGCAAATATCGGGATAATACACGACGGTCACGACCGCTTCTTTCCACACGCGCTTCCACGTCGTTGGTCACTGACACATTCGATACTGCATAGCCTTGAGCTACTGATAAAGTCGTTAAATATATATACGCAAATAGATCAGTGTACAGTGCCGAAGTTTATAAGACAATAATAACAATAACAATACTTATAGTACGCTACCACCACTGAAGCGCCATGGTTCCGCACATTCCATATCTCGGCACTAGGTAAAGCAGAGAGCTCAGCAATATTACATTCTAGTTGTTTTACCCCCTGTGCAGACTGGGTTAGAGACTAGTTGAACCCAGCGCCGATGACAGTGTGGTGACGAGGAAAAGAACACGCTGTTCTTACCGGGAATCGAATCCCGAATGTACAGACCATCGCAACAATAATAATAATAATAATAACACAAGACGACTGTAAACTTACCTACGATGCAGCCGGACGGCTTAGTCAGAAACATCATTAATAAATATTATTAATAATTAATAGATGTTATTAAATTATGTTTATGCAAAATATAAAACAAAACGGCTGCATCTATATTAATAATTGTCCAATGAGATGCAATACAAAGCAGTCTATTTATTATTCTGCAAGTTCACTCTACATGTTTCGGGTGTCAACCACGCCCATCATCAGGAGTACACAAAACTGTAATTACGGCCCCCGGTACTGGTCATATTTTTTGTGCAGCTACCTCCCTCTAACGTGGCCAAGCTAGCTAAATAGACTGCTTTGTGTTGCATCTCGTTGGACGGTTAATATAGATCAGCGATGCACGGAACCATAAGCATAAAATAAACATCAAAACGGCTGCAGTACAAAATAATTTCGTCTCCAAGAGGGCTATTTCGGCCATGCTCGTGACACTTGGTATAGTGGAAAATTTTAAATATTTGCAACATGTTTAAGTTATTTCTTGGGTCTTGGAAAGCACCGGCACTTGAAGAGAGCGAACTTTTGACATTATCTTTCCATTTAAACGGACATCAATCTTTGTTAGACAAACTAGACCACTGCCCGACTTGAGATACGCTAATCCTTTCTCACAGGCTTCAGAGTACGCAATGGGAGTATCTGCTACGTTTGTCCTATTTTAGCCAAAATCCTAATATGAGGACAGGTTTTAGTAGATACCGCAAATAAGAAATTTCACGAAAATCCGTCAGGTGGGAACGGCGTTGTATTGTACCATGTCGTCAGACTGTGGGACGGCCATGATTAGGTTAGTAGTAGCTATTCGCAATGCAAAAGCGCCTAGAAATGTAAAAACAGAGAAAGAGACGGTGACTTTTGCTCTTTTACTAGACCTGTATTTGCTTTCTTAATTTTGAATTGCTGAAGAACAGACCTGTGACATGAAGGCGCAATTCTCCATTTCTGCAACGTCACAATGACATGCAAAAACGGTGCTTAAGTCGCGATATCAATACGGTTGCTTCTTGCAATGCATGCGTTCGATATAATCGATTTTGGCATTACAAGGATGAAAAATCCCTACCTGAGGCGCTTCCTCTTCTCTGCGAGGGCAAACATATGATTGAGGTTGGACGAGGTACTGTTCTCACGGGTGGGAGGTTTCGCTTCTGTGGGGAACAAGTCGGTGGCTTCCTCTTCAGTGACATCGCCTTCGACTCCCTGGAGGCTATCGTCTTGTCCATCCTCACCCCCTACAATGAAGTTCACCTTCTCCTGCTCGCGCTGTTTATCTTTCGCTACTGTGTGGCCGTCGCCATCCATCGTCATAGGCAGCGAGGCACGGTCTGCCACACAACGACAATAATTAGAAGAAAAGAACATGTGTGTTAGTACATGTTGCGAAATCAAAGCAGAGAAATGTGACCAAGAAAGAAGCCGAAAAGATTCTGAAACGTATAGACCTTACAACATAAATCCAGCGCATGTGGAGTGTAAAAATAACAATGACACCAGTATTAAATGGGGCAACTGGATCCACCTCACAATCATTCAGAAAATACCTGAGGAACATACCAGGAAAACATGAAGTCAAGGAACTACAGCAATCAGCCGTACTGGGCACTGCACACATACTTCCTAAAGTACTGATGTAAGAGTGCAAAAGATTAATCGTGGGAAATAGTATCACATGCTTGGACCATAAATTGT
>Ga0123352_10008187_pt1 | contig 16264 bp, 14 predicted proteins | sample TergutLab28metaG_FD_89700 | JGI IMG/M metagenome (GOLD analysis project Ga0123352, IMG submission 89700) | Labiotermes labralis P1 segment gut microbial communities from Petit-Saut dam, French Guiana - Lab288 P1 | ecosystem: Host-associated > Arthropoda: Insects > Digestive system > Gut ... | reverse complement strand
CTGAGTGGACCCCGTTCCAGACCCACTACTACTCAGAAAATCTGGTAGCGCCGGGGATCGAACCCGGGACCTCTGTATCTGTAGCCAGAAACTCTGACCACTAGACCACAGAGGCGGTCGTTGCCACCTGTAACACTTACAGGTAATTCTGGTGTGGTCTAGGATTTCGGTAGGTTTACTGCATAGACAGTTTTACAAATTTAGTAGACATTTGGGGAAATAAAAAAAAAATTGAAAGTTGTTATATAAGGTGGTACTAGAAAAGATATTTAGGATTTCAACGTACGACTGCACAGAATATGCTGAAAATGTATTGTTGAAGAACTAACGTCATCTTAAAATTAAATTCAAAATTATTTCCCGACGTCTAGAGAGCAGTGCTATCAACTCTCATGAATGTCAATGTGCCCCCGTGTCTCCTGCTGTGTTTGCCAGCAGCTACAGCAGCGGGACAGAATTAAAACACCCATCGGGATGAAATCTGGTGATCTGGGAGGCCAAGAAACATGGCCTGTAACGCATGTACTGATGATGGCGATTTAGAAGTTAAAATTTGTGTCACGCATGAAATTTTCCCAGAACATGGTTATGTCAGTCAGCAACGATTCTCAGGAGCCCGGGCAATCTTGGGCACGTATGGAACGTTTCCACTATCCCTCCACAGGAGCCAAATTTCCTGTCCAGCAGATCTTTTACATCTCAGACAGCCAAATGCCAAGTTCAGGAAGTCTGTCTCTGTCCACGCCAAGAACGCATACATCGGGCGCAGAAGTAAGGCTCCACTCATTCTCAAAAACGACACTAGAGTGAGAAAAGTAGAATTTGGTGAAGTAAAGCAACGTTTGTTGTAATCTCACATCGAGAATTTGCAAGACATACGTACAAAACATCAAACGTTTACTAATGAATAAAACAAATGTAATTTGCGTCTATCTAATATAATTGTATTAAACAACACACTGGAAATTAAATGTGGCTAGTTCATCTATTTCGAAATATATATACCTAGACAGCCTTGAAAACAATATATTAATAACAACTCTGCGGTGAGAAATATACTCGACCTGCCCACTACTGTCAAGTTCTTCTGCTACGCTACATATCAACATCCACCTCGAATATCGCCTTCAATTGATAAAATTGCTTGAAATTTTTGAACTTTTAATAACAAATGTATAAAATCTTCAAACCCAATTTTTAATGTATATTACCTCTGGACGGTCCGGGATCGAATCCCGGTGGGGACGAGATTTTCCGCCCGTCCACACCGGCCCTGGGGCACACCCAACCTCCTGTACACTGGGTACCAGGTCTTTCCTTGGGGTAAAGTGCGGCCGGGGAGTGCTGCTGGCCACTCACCCCCTTCTAGTGCCGCGGTCACGGAAGAGTAGAGCTATACCTCTACCCACCCTCTGGGCCACACCGGGCCTGTAACGGGATCACTTTAATTTTTTTATTACCTCTTACAGTACCTCCATCTTGATGTTAAGACGAGATCTCGTCCATAGCATTCATGACATTATAATACATTTCCTACTCTGATTATGTGCCCAGCCTAAAGATGGCTTTTATAGCCGAAACACGTTGCTGATGGTTACTTACATATGAAGTTGTGTTTAGACTTGATTTACATTTGTTTTATTTTCTAGTACATTTAAACACACAGGGGATACCTTGCCTACAAAAAATCAAACGTTTACTGCTGTACATTCTTACAGCACCTAACCGAATGTTTGAAAACTCTAGTCCAAGTACCTTGATAGGAGTTCTAAATCCCGTTACACCTTCACATAATACGTCCCGAAAGCTTCATTTCAGAATATGACAATGATTTACTTAGGTAACAAAATAGATATCATATTTCATTTGACTTAACTTCAAGCTGTACTGTCAGAAGTATTTATTTCTATACTTTCTGCATAAACACTGAAATTTTCTTGTCGTCAATATGCCTTAATACACCGCTGCATTCAGAGTGGCCACTGTGTGGACGAACCACTCAGTGTCTCTGCCACAGGCACAGAAGCTGCTTGGCAGACCACGCGGAGCTCCTACGTCATAAACTCATGTCCTCCACGCCTGCACCTTCCAGCGCAGCGAACTGAACATGAGTCTCGTTCTGACAATGGACAGTTAGTGTGCTATAGCTGGTGTGAACACTCTCATAAGACCGTGTGCTTCTCCAGTGGCGCAACAAACAGAATGTGTCTCGTACTCGGCGTGGTCTGATTGGTCACTATGGAAACGGCTACAAACCATGAAACTTATGGTCAACCTCTAGGCGAAGGTGCATGAGACAATTCAGAAACAAATATATCATACATACTCCGTGAAACAGATATATTATCTTACATTTGATTCCAACTAACTGCACAATAACAACACTGTACAATTTTTGTTATTGTATACCGTATCCTCCTACATGTTTCGACTACCATTATTCATCTTGAGGGATATTAACACATAGAAATTCTCTCTCATTTTGATCCAAGAACATATCGCAGTCAACTGTGCGCATTAAGTTACAATATCGAATAGTTAAAAGTAATTCTTTTTCTACCATTGGCACTACAGCCCACTGTGGGCTTTGGCCTGTCGAACAATGTCCTTCCATTTTTTCCTAACTGCTACCAACTCTCTCCACCTTCTCACTCCCAGCACCTGAAGATCTCTTTCTACTTTCTCTTTCCATCTTTTCCTGGGTCTTCCCCTTCTTCTCGTCCTTTCCAGTTCTTGAGTGGAGATCTTTTTGGGTATCCTATCCTCCTCCATTCTCTCTAGGTGACCTAACCAGCTTATCCTTTGTCCTTTTATCCATTTTACTATATTTTCTCCTTTGCTCATCTTTTCTAGTTCTCTATTCGTCCGACTTTTCCATTCCCCGTTTTCATATTTAGCACCATATATTCTTCTAAATATTTTCCTTCCAAAAATTACCAGAGCTTGTTCTTCTTTCTTCGTCAACGTCCATGCTTCCGCTCCACACTACACTACCGGTCTTATTAGTGTCTTATATAATATAATTTTAGTACCTCTGGATAAAAGTCGACTCCTGAAGAGACTTATAGCGGCAAAATAAGTTCTACTGCCGGCTAAAATACTTCTTTGTATTTCTTTTTTTTACGCTATTATCACTACTGATTAGCGTACCGAAGTAGTTACAAGTAATTAATAAATAAATATACGACCTGTAATGAGGTTAAGAATATAAATTAAAAGGATGCAGTTCTTATTAAGAACGGTTTCTTCTTATACATCAGGATATTATTACAATTACTATTTGTACATGCCCTCGTACAGTCATCTTCGATTGATATGGATCAGAGTCCATATGCAGAGAGGTGGTGTACGATCCGTATCAAACCGCTTCAGACTGAGGTAGGCTTCGTAAACAGGTTTTGTCTAGAGCCGTTTGCTGTGGATCATACACCACTTCTCAACACACGGACTCGATCGAAGATGAATGTTTGGGTACATATGTAACACAGTATGGTTGCAAAAGTGAGTGTCAATCGGAACCATATTCATCATTCATTTAGTTTAGGAAACAAGCTCGAAAGCATGTCAGGGACGCGCGCGATTTCAACAACATCGAGACGCGAGTTGTCATCTTTTTTTCCTGCAAGGCAAAGCGCCGAAGGAAATGCACGCCATTCTGACAGAAACATTAGCTTGTGTCCTTCCTGATCGGGTTAAGGACTTATCAGCACCCCTGTAGTCTGTCTTACGACAGGTCCAAAGCGAGCTCTCCACATAGTGCGATCTAGAGCTTCATCCTTCGAATGAGTCTATTCTCTCCTTTCCTTGTCATCCAGTAGATTCCTACGTCTTCCTATCACTTCTATCCCCCCCACCTTTATCTTCAGTAACACGTTGCAGAAGGCAGTTTCTACGCAAAATGTGACCAATCCAGTTAGCCTTTCGTTTACTTATTTCATGCAGGATATTCTTCTGCTCCTTGACTCTACGTAATACTTTTTCATTTCTCAAATGATCGGTCCAAATGGTCTTTCCCATCCTTCTCCAGCACCACCTTTCAAAACTTTCCAGGTGTTTCTGATCTACCGCCCGAAGCGTCCAAGTTTCAGCACCATATAAAGCTACGCTCCAAATGTAGCACTTCACTAGCTTCTTCCTCAATTCCAAGTCCAATGTGCTAGTAAAAAGAGCCCTCTTCTTGTTGAATGCAGCTTTAGCCATAGCAATCCTACATTTAATCTCACAGGTACATCTGCCATCATTTGTTAAAATGCTACCCAATCTTTATGTATAAGAAAAATTGGTTCTTAATAGGAACTGCAGACTTTTGGTTTAGTATTATAAGCCACGTATATGTGTGTGTGTTTGTTATAACGTCATCAAGACGAGCGAATAAATTGTGTCGTTATAAACGAGCGTCGCTCTAAGCGAGGTGTATGATAAAAGTGAAGGAAAAATATTTAAAGACAGGCCTGCAGGCACATTACGTAACGTTAATGTTACGATGTTTGAAATTATAAGTTTAGGAACAATAAAAATTATTCTTCTATAATTGTAAATTTCCATACAGGTTCACCTTAAAAAATACACGAATTTTAAATTAAAATTTTCCACGAGCAGAGACCCACTCACTGGTACACTGTCACTTCTCTCTTGTTTCAACCACTTGAGCAACGCCTCACCGACGTCTCATCGTTCAGCCTTTCGGAATAGCTTTATTCTCCACCCGTTCCATTCAAAGCACAAATAATTTTGGTTATGTTGTCCCAATTCTTCTGGATCGTAGCACTTACGAAACCAAATTCCCCACACAGGTTCGCTTTCTTTTTTCCATTTTCTGTTTGTCGTATCACTAACTTTTCCTTCGACGGTCAAAACTTTCCTTTTATTAACCGCAGCCATGTTATCACGTTTCCAGTCTCCTGTTAACTGTAGTAATAAAAAAGTAGTGTCCTGCAACATTACGCACAAAGTTACCGTTAAAAAGTTACTATCATCATTTTCCGGGTCTGGAATTTATATACCTTCCTGACAGCGTAAGGCGAGTAGATGGTAAAGTTATCAAAATAGTCTACTTCTTGGAAGATTAAATTGGAACCCACCACTGGCAATGTCGTTATATCCGAGGCAGATGCTCTTACGTATGTCGTACTATGCAAGGAAGAGAAACACGTCGCACAAACCGAGGTCATAATAACAAGAGTTCAACTGTATGGCTTTTTATAAACGTTTTAACTATTCGATATTGTAACTTACTGCGCACAGTTAACTACGATATGTTCTTACATCAAAATGAGAATTTGTTTTAATAATCTCACTGAAGATGGATAGCCGAAACATGTAGTATAGGGTACACAACAGTAAAAATTGTACAGTGTTATTAGCGTGCAACATAAAAATTATTATAAAACTATTAAAATCATTTAAAATTAACAATAGTTGCTGCAACATGTTTCGGTTTAGATAAACCATCATCAGGGAGCTCTCAGCCTGTGCTTCGCCGAAGTTACAACGTTGACTTCGGTTACATACATCGTTGGCGAAGCACAGGCTTGAGACCTCCCTGATGATGGTTTATGTAAACCGAAACATGTTGGAGCAACTATTATAATTTTAAATGATTTTAACAGTTTAACAATTTTATAATTTGTGTGCATTAGTTGGACAATAAAAAACTAATATTATCAACATGCACGGTGCAACTACGAAGATTACATACAGTAACATACTTCCGAGTAAGATTATATCAGGAGCAAGGATGCAGGATACCATGACTGAAATAAATAAGAACTCAGTTATTTTCTTCTGTTGGTTTCTGTTATTCTTACAGTTTCGTGTTTAATATTTACAGTACAATATACAAAGCTGCAATTTCTTTATACGGCATAATAGTGTAGTATGTTCCATAGTAGCTATAGACTGCGGTATCTATACACCAGCTTATGATACATTATCATTCATATATTACGTAAAAACATTGGTTACACAATCATCCACATGTTCTGCTCACAAAATAAGACCTCAAGACTAGATAATACTGGAAAAAGTTTCTGCAACCGCACTGTATACAATTTAGTGTAAGATGCATCGTTATTAATATATCAATATATATATAAAGTTCAAGAACTTTTGAATGAGAGAGGAAAATACAATAAATAAGCATTTTTACAACAAATACAACATAAGAGTTTTTATCTTTTAAGTTAAGGACTTTGTACATTTCCTTTCTTATTCTGTCACAGAAAAATATTTTTCTTGTTGTCATAGGAGGGTGAAATTACCATCCATCAGATGAGTTTCAGATGTTGATATCATCTAATATAGTTAGTAAATAAAATGAATATATTTTGTGTATGGCAAGTGGGAAATATTTTATATTGTTCTTGGCAGAGTGGAGTACCTTGTATGTACAATTCTGGTGTGCATTTTTTAAAATGAATGAATAGATGGATGGATGAATGAATGAGTATTCAAGGATAAATTATCTGTTGCAGAAGTGTGAAACAAACACTGCCCAGTAAAGCATCATGACTATGAGAACATGATCCATGTATCCGGTAACTACCATGAGACTTGCAGGCATCCCACAGTGGCTGTAATATGTATATACAAAACTCAGATCAAAGTGTAAGGCAGTCCACTCCACTCAAGACCGTTATGAACATACTATTGATGGGAAAAACGGTACGAATTAACACTTATTAATTTTTTAATAAATATATTAAAATTCTACATGTAATAATTATTGAAAGCGATCATCCAAAACACTGCCTATATACAACACACTTGCATGTATTGCTTTTAGAAAACTGAAATACTGACCGAAAGTCATTCCTCCTATTGACTCTCCCTTCAAAATTCTAATTAAAATACAAAAATAAAATGAACGTCCCCTCTGTATCTCCCAAATGTGTCCTACGGCAGCCTCAAAACCAACCTACAAGTCTGGAAACAACTATCTCTTTTACTACATACGCAGTACCGAAAACACTTAAGCTGGTGTTTTATATCCCAGTTCGAACTCTGGTATTGGGAAAAAATAAATAAATCTGTTGAGTCTTTATACAGTACAAAATATTCTGGAAGTACAAAATAAATACAGTGATACTCCATAAAACTCTATAAATTGCTTCCACTTGAAGCACAAGGCAATTACTAACCTTCTGGGTGGTTTTGGTACAAACAAACTCCCCCTCAATACGTTAATTACCACTTCACGCCCAATGAGTAAATTTTAACCAAATTTTGTAGTGATGAATGATGTTCATAACTGAAGTTACATTCCACTTAGACAGACAGCACCCCTTTACTTGAGGGTATTATGCATATGTAACGAAGCTTCTCAGGATACATCTCCTGTCAGTCAACTGCACATTATGAAGCTACCTACCACATGCACTTGATCATCAGCCTACATCCAATGATGCACTTGCAATTTCCAAAAAATTACTAAGTTTTGGGATGCTATGCTATGTATAAATGAAAGACAATATCCACGGAGCAGAGCCTCTTTCACAAGCTGACACTTGCCCAGAAAAGTGCATAAACCAAAAGGTGTTTACAATGTGAATCATATGCAGTGATTTTGCTCAATAATTACTACAGATTCCGTCTAGCCATGCTTCTCACTGGGGAGGGCCAAACAACATGAGATTTGTGGTGGATAAAGTGGCACAAAGGGACAGGTTTTTCTCCCAGTACTTCAGTTTTTCCTTGTCAATCTCATTCTATCGATGCTCCACACAGGTATTCAACTACATTCTACTCTTCATCATGACAAGTGGGTAAACCGTGCACACTTCAAACAAAGCAATGTTCGCACAGATACCGGGGAGCACCAGAAAGAAGTGGACTGTCAAAATGCATATTTTTGAACCCATCCATTACCATGACTATTCCCTCTTAAATAAAATAAATGCATTTGTGGATATAATAATGTATGTTTTACCTCCCAATCTGAGGAAAGCAGAATATGATAAATACCCGTTGGTTTTTTTTTTTTAAAAACATTTCGAAGCTATTACAACTTGAAACAAATCAGGCTTAGTTCCCAAGAACTTTGTTGTATACATTGTGGTGTGTGTACTATGATTCACCTCAAACACCTTACAGCGGCTGTCTAGAATAACTTTCTGAGCCACTCAAATATTACGGAACTCTGCAAATTATCACTCTCAACTCATAAAAGTTAGTTTCAGGTTTGCAGCCTTTCTAAAATAAATGTAACAATTTTGCTCTACACAGTGCCACCACTTTACCGTTTTAATATGTTCAAATTGTCTTCATTCATGTAGTCTGAATTCAGTAACCATTCAAGTAGTCTGGCGCCTCTGACCAACACTTCTGAACACTCAATCTTCAAACGGCATTTTTTTTTTGCTACTAACATCTGAGATCCTCATTGGCTGAGATTTTGGCATTCACTGTAATTACATACATTCCCAAAATCTACAATTCACATTCTACCACACAATAACATCAACAAAACATCCCACTTCATATTTAACCAAGACTGCTATTTATTTAATCTGCCCACAACATTTTTAATGTGCAATATTTTTTAAACTAGTAAAATCAGCCAAATGCAGCCAGAGGAACATACCTGTAACATCCTGTCCACTGTGATACTGACGTAACGGCCATGCCTTAACCTGTTCATCTAACCCAATACAAGAAACAATGCAGTGACAGACCGTTCTGAACATTACTGTTTTAAATACGTCACACACCTGCGACTATTTGATGTGATAAAGCAATGGCATACAAATTCTGTACACAAGGTCAAAGTGCTTCTGTTGTGTCCCAAGAAGTAATACTCTATCCACTGCTTCTATGACATAAAATGCACAATTTAACTTCATTTACTGCACTTATGATGATGCCATATTCATGTGGTAGCCACCAATGTTACGATTAACTTACTGTATGCATCCGTCAACATTCATTTCAGTAATATAAAGAAAATAAGAACCTTCCATTGCCAGCCTGGTCATCCACACTTGACTGCGAATCCTCAGTACTGCTCAGCCAGGTCAAAAGCACTTAGTTGCCATGGTAAAATGATTTAACGTTAACAGCTAATTCAATTTTTGGCAATAATTTTGTTCTGAGGTCTATTATTCTTTCTAAAATGTTTATCACTCACATAAAACCAAAAAAATTTTTTGGGATGATATACAATGTTAAAAGATAACATATGACATCAATAAACATGACCAAAAAAATGAGTTCTGTATGTATGGAAACTGGGTTACAGGTCACCAGATTGAATACACACCATGCATGAACTCCACCCAGGAAACTGAGAATTTGCAATTACTAAATTCCATGGTACACATCAATACACAGCAATCTGTAAGCCATAAAGCCTAAACCATTCATGACGCATTACCTTGAAATATTATTTCCAATATACACAAAAAAAAAACCCCCTTAAATGCACTGAAGAGAATAGTAATGTACTTGTTGGCTAACCAAAATGAGATGGCGCAGGGGGTGTGGGTGGGGGGATAAATCTGTGTGGAATGGCAGAAGCCACAACATGGAAGAATTTAAAGTAACTTTTCATTTCTTATCAGTTCCCAGAAAACTTTACTTTATCGAAAACTTCCTTGCGCAGGTGCCTATCGGACAACCTCAGCTGTTCATGACATCACATTTATATTATTAAATTTCAATTTTTTAAACATTAAACACACAAGAAACATTTTCTGAATAATATGGAACATAACTGGTCCATTGACAATACACAAAGATCACAAGTATTTAAACTGTACCAATAAATTTTAACTCCACTGTACATTGCTAATTACATTCAACATGCAATTTAATACACCGGATTAAAAGAAATGTTTAAAACTTTTCTTGTCCCAAATAAACCTCCAACACCACAAAAGAAGCACCAAATTGAGTACGTCTTGTAAGTGAAATTGTGATGCCATATCTATACTTGTAACATCAGTGAAGGACCTATTCAACAAATGAATAGAAAATGGTGTGAAAATGAGTCATATATGTCATACTACATTCACAAAAGTTTAACAATTAGTATCTGAATAAATAAAAGGCATTTCATAAGCCATTTTTACATGTATATAAAATACAATCTGTTTAATGCGTGGGATTTTTGGTAGACAAAGTGGCAATGGGGCAGGATTTTCTCAAGAGTACTTTTGCTTTTACCCTGTCAGTATCATTCCACCGGCGCTACATATTAATATTTCATTCACTTACAACCAACACTACGTGATTTCAGCTACTGACAGTGTCATTAAAACAGACACACAAAAGAAACCACATATTCCTTTCCTTTGGCATATTAACCAAACAATGAACACAGAAACGCTCACTTTAAAATATCCTTTAACAATGAAACATTATATTATTGACACAGCAAGAGCAACGTAATATAAGTTTTAAATAACTGTGCTGACAGAGACGCTTCCAAAACGACTTTATTACTGAAAATGGCTTAATTTTCTGTTCCACCTCAACTGGCCATCACACCACACTAACTACTGAACAGGTCATTCAGTGTTTCCAACTTATGAAATTATAAATTCCACATTAAATTTCTCACATGTTGCAAGTCTGGGAAAGAAAAACACTGCCTGCTTCATTTTATGTTTCAACTATTAAGAAGTGCGTTTATGAATTTAAAATTACTGAAAAATGGTGGTGTTGTGGAACCGCAAACAAACGTCGGGCATGACGTGTCCTGGACACGTTCATACACTTAACTAAACACTGTATATGACAATGGTACCAGTTTTAAAAGTTACTCCACGCTTTCGCTGTTGAATTAGAAAACAATTTATATAATAAACAAAAGAAAATGTAGTGGCTACATTCCATGTAACATAATATGTACAGATTTACCATGTTTTTTTTTCCACAGTTGTACCGTGCATCTTGATAATATCAGGTCTTTTTAGTTATCCAACTGAATGCACAACTAGAGTGTTCTAGAAACTGTTAAACTTGCATTAAAATGGTCCTACATGTTTCGGTTAAACAACCATCATCAGGAAGCTTATTGTTGTGCTTTGCTACTAAAGTTATAATTATCAAAATAGTTAGTTAAAAACGTCGTTATGAATCAGCCACATGACCTAACAGATTCATAACGACGCTTTTAACTATTTTAATAATTACAACTTTAGCAAAGTACAACAGTAAGCTCCCTGATGATGGTTTGTTAAATCGAATCATGTAGGAGCAATTTACTGTTAATTGTAATTAAGTTTTAACATTTTTCTAGAACATTCTAATTGTGCATTCTGTTGGATAAGTGAAAGACTTGATAAGATTTACCATGTGTACAAGACTCGGTTGCATTTTAATTTTTCATTGACACATACAAAGAGTACGTTACTCCAGCTGGACCTACCGTTCCTGTATCCTTAAGAAGTGTTGTTTTCATGAAAGGGTACACACAAAATGATGACTCCCCCAACCTCCCACTCATCTAACAATTCAAATCTGTGAAAAAGTCACTTGTTAATATCAGTTCCTGACAGTAACTACTATACCAACCGCAACACAAATTCTGCCGTGGTATAATACACCAGCATCAACGTTTTTCTGTCACTTAAACCTCAACTATATGACGTGATGCAATATAATGCAAGTACAGATTATGAGCTACTTAGAAGCTGCATTAACTTACAGATCACATGAGACAGAAATGAAAATTTCTCTCTTACACTCCCAACGCAAAACAACTGCCTCCCATTTGAATTGAGGTTAGAACATTTCCTGTGTTAGTGTGAAATTAAATCAACATTTGATATTACTTTTAAATTCTGTTTTTCTCTGTCTGAGATCTGACAAATGAGTGGACATCATTTTCTGTGTGGCAATTACTGACAAAGGATGAGTTTACATACACTGGATTAAGCAACTACAAGTTATTCAGTTTGCTCTGTGAGCGTGTGTTTTATTAGTGCAGTGTTTTATTTGTATAAACATGGTGGTGGAGGTAACATAAGTCTGTTCCGACTTTGGGCAAGAATGCCGAAAGAACCCGACCTTTTTTTTTCCTTTGGGGAGGGGATGAAATTGAAGACTGGTGTGACACATTGTCTTTCGGTATAATTCACATACAAAATGCCAAGCCTAAAAAAAAGGGGGAAGCCAAAAAAACGATAATTTTTAGCCAGACAAGTGGAGTTTGTACAACAACAATGTGCAATTCCTATACATAACTTCCAGTAAAGCAATTTCTTTTTATCAAATTCATTTTGGAACATCTACTGAACTCACCTGATTTGACTCCATGTAACCTTTTCATGTTCCCAAAGCAACAAATCTCCTTGAAAGAGTTAGTCTGAAAAGACATTCAAAACAATGGGACAACAGCACTGAAGATATTTTTGGAAAATGATTTCCAGCATTGTTTCCAGCCATGGCAGGGATACTGGAATGCGTGTACGAAGTCAGAGGCAAGAAATTTGAAGGTGACCACACTCACTACAGTTTAGTGACCCACCAGACCAATTATTCTTTATGCAGCCACTTATAAAAATGCTTGCCAAGACAGCCACAATTAGTTTTCCAATGTGCAGGCACTCCACCACCACGCCAGGCCTTCTAGTACATGAAACAATGCCTACCAAGCGTACAATTAACGAAACATCCAGTTTAGATTAGGGAGTATCAATAACATATCAGAAGAGTTTAAAATTCCACTGTATTCCTGCTTCCTGACACACATAAACGCTCTCAGGGACCTGAATGTGTCTCTGTTAAGTCAGCAGATTATAATTATACAGTCGGATAGTTGACAGAACTTGGAGCAGGTCACTGGGTAGGCCAATCTTTAGAAACCCTGAGACATTATCCCAACCACTGACACTCACACGCACACATCTCAGAAATCAGGGCTAGAATCCAGCAACCTTTTCTCCGGCGTGACATCGGAGAGCTTGGCGTCCCTGCGCGGCTCGCAGCGACAGCCCTGGCTACTGTACCCCGCATAGCACTTCTCGCACAATCCCACACACCCCTTGAGGGGCCAGTAGCACAAGAGGCAGGGCAATACGAATGACAGGGCCGCAAGGCATCCCCACCTCGCCAGCAGGCGGTGTGGGCCGCACGAGCAGGGATCGTCCGCACACGACGTCGATCCGTCGTCGTGGTCCATATCGTAGTCCTTGCAACAGTGATAGAATAAGGCCTTGACACAGCACAGACACGAGGCATAGTCGAGACTCGTCCCCGCGGAACACAAACATTTATTGTTACATAGCCACCGAGAGGGCAGTGGCCTGGGTTGGCGGCACGACTCGCAGCGGCACCGCCCGCACTCGCGGCAAATGATCGAGCCCCGGAAACAGTCGCCCCCACTCGTCCCTGCGTCACTGGGCGCGCTGACACTGGAACTACTACCCGGGCCATCCTTCTTGAAAGTGACGGCGGCTCCGGGCTGCTTGGTCACTGGATGCTTCTTGTGGATGGGCAAATGGAGGGCCGCGTGGTGCGGCGGATCGCGCTCTAAATCACCAAAGTTTTTGACTGGATGCTCGCTCGCAGGGCGAAATGGCGTTTCTACATATTCATTCACCGTCCTCTCGCCGTAAGCTCGCGGGGCCGCAAGCGTCACTTCCGATGTTTGGGGCGGCTGTCGTCGCCGTGACGTTGAGACGGGGGACGCCGGCGTCGAGGTGCCTAGAGGCTGGAGTATTATGGTAGCTGGTGGTGGTGGCGTCATTATCGCCGGGCGGGGACGATGTACCCGCGCCATCTGGGGTCGCGGGGGTGGTAAAGAGCCGTGCTGCTGTTGCTGGAGGGGCGGCGACGTAGACGTCTGGTGAGCCAGTCCGCCATGATGGGCCATGTATGAACAGTCTTTCTTCTGTTTCTATTTACAACATTAATTTGTCTTTGGTGATAGTGCCCCAGGATCCACCATTCTTCTCAGCTCCCATCTCACGCCTCGCCAAATGCAACGACTGATGCTCTGTTGCTTACAGATCCAACATGGCGGCGACGCACGCCAGCTGAAAAAAACAATCGCACACCGTCAGTATATAGGCCTAGCTTTGAAACCTCATACATACAACACGAAAGAATTCACTTACAAAATTGACTTAAAACTGATATGTCCCTTCCGTCAAACCAATAGATCAATCAGAATCAGACGGAATTTCTATTCTACAGCCAACGCCTGTACAGAATGATGTAACTTAAGTTATCTCGGTTGCCATGATCCAAAACACCTTGCACTTTGTCCTTTCCAGCACACGTCTGGCAACGCATGGGGATGTCAAGCTGACATTCTTTGCGAGATGGGTGGCAGGCTGTCGTAATGGACATTACTTCAGTTCCCTGACTTGTTATTTCTTATCCTCTTATATGATTGAAAGCAAGTCTTTCGACAGCAGCACGTCCAATGAGTGGCATAATGAGCAACCGACACAACAGTGAACATATTTATGCACTTGCAATCGTTGGCAGGATATTACACTTCAGTAGAAGGGGTAGACATTCTACCTGCGCCTCTGCTAACAATTAAGTGCCGTCTCGGTGCACTGTACGGATGTGAACGTGTGCAAGGGTACTGAAAACATAACACCCCTCTGTCCTGGGCAGCAGTTTGAATTTACGACCCAGCGTCACTGAAGAGTAAAGAAGGGCTTGAAATGTGCAATCCACACAAAGTACAGATCACAGCACGAAGTATAACTTTCCATCCAGTTTTATAAATCGCGTTAGGTTTTTAAAAATTTAATAATAACGTCTGAATAATCATCACATTTTGTACTACATACACTGCTCAAGCTCAGGGACTCACAATTATTGTGAGTATGGGAAGTGGCGCTCCTAATGTCCCGAGCTACCAAATGACTAGGGGGTATATCTGGCCAACCCTTTCTCCAGGGGTCCTCCAAGTTGGGGTTTGGTCGAATGGCTGACCTCTCCTCGTAAAAATATCGCATGTCTAGAAACCCGAAGAACAGGAAGCCGTGACCCAATACTGGGCTATTGCGCCTATCACCACCATACATAACGCTCCCAAATGCAGTACTATAGATACTATAGTCACCATGGTTACTTGTCACTTGATTTCGGAAGTGCAGCTCAACACATCACTACTTCCTGCGTCCTTACCATTACTACTAATGGAAGGAAAGCAGACAGTACCAGCCTGTGGCCACTCCAACATACAGGAACATTATTTTATTTGACAAATACTGCTAGTCACTTCACACCAGGTCTCTCACACAAACCAGGCCACTCAACGGATCGCTACCACGTTAAATGAGCCACGTGCCGCTTCTATGAAGATTTTGGATGAAATACGCGCTGAATACGTTTGCTACAGTAACAGCTACCTAAATTCAGAAGAAAGTTTCCTGATACGCTTCTTTCAAACTGGACAACAATTTACTAATACCTTAAGTGATTTCGGGTTTCCCCGCTGAGATTTAAATGAGAACTGCGATGTTCTGACATTTTACGGTTCCATCTTCAAGGGTCAAGATTGGCTCTTGAAGATGGAACCGACAGGTTGACCCAAAACGTCGGTATCAAACTACTATTCTACGCTGCGTAAAGTCCCAGAGAGCGGCGCAGTTCACCTGAAAACGTTTGGAGCAACAGGTTACATTCTCGTAAGGTAACACGCAAAAGACACGTGCTAAGTGTACCTACATGCGACTAACTGTGGTTCACAAATTATAAAACACAGGGGGTGAAGAATTACTGAATTTTTTTGAACTGGTACATTCCCAGGTGCATGGTACATAAGCACATCACACAGTCGTCTGTTTTGTGGTTGAAATTTGTTTTAAATCCGGGGACCGTGAACTCTCAGAATAACAGATTCCCCCGTGTTAATCCATGAAGTAGCATCACATAACGATACGGCTGGTGTATGGTGTGCTATGAGTCCAGCTAGGATTACTGGACATAATGTTGTACCGACACCATTAATTTAAGCCGATACGTTATATTCAGGCGTAATTTTTTAAACACTTGTCTGTTTACTAGAAAATTTATGGTTTTTTTTTGCAGCATGACACTGCAACAGTTCACACCACAAATAATTGTATGACTTGTATGGAGCGTTTCTGGTGACAAGGTGTAGAACTGGGGATTGTGGCCTCCAAGTCTGTGAGGCTTTGGCCATGTTCAAGGATGAAGTATACAATAGTTGTAATACAAGAACAAGGTAAAGCAATCCCATTACAGGCCTGGACAGGCCCTGAGGGTTCCAGGAGGTTGAGGCTCCCAGATTTCAAGATAATCGGCACATGAAGGCGGTAAGGTTGTCAGGCCTACG
>Ga0123352_10008186_pt1 | contig 16267 bp, 8 predicted proteins | sample TergutLab28metaG_FD_89700 | JGI IMG/M metagenome (GOLD analysis project Ga0123352, IMG submission 89700) | Labiotermes labralis P1 segment gut microbial communities from Petit-Saut dam, French Guiana - Lab288 P1 | ecosystem: Host-associated > Arthropoda: Insects > Digestive system > Gut ... | reverse complement strand
TCTTTTTTTTGTTACCGCTTGTCTCCTATATGTTTTTTTCGGCCCGTTTGTTTTTCTTCCTTTTCTTTCCCAACTTTTGAACTATTTTACAAAGCCAACCCCCCCCCCCCCCCAACTCCGCCACAGGTTTCCGCGGTAGCTAGTCCATCAGCTCCTTTCTGCCAGGCATGCCAACCACTGACGAGAAGTGGGGGAAAGGGACATCGACTCGTGTGTTGAATTTTTAATATTTACCCTCGTTCTATGTAACTCTAAGTACCGTACACAGGAACACATCGATCGGATTCGAGCCAATGGAGCACGTTTGTTTATTATTTACGGACACAGATTACTAGCAAGGACTCATGACGTCAACAGCGTTCGCGTGTTTTTTCCTAGGGAATATACTTTAACGGGTCACAAAAAATTCAATACTACTAACGTCACAACCTGTTTTCTTGCACCATCAATAAAAACTGAAACCAACTTACGTAACAACGTAACAACATGCATCAACAAAGACCTTCCAGTTTGGTTCCGCTGTAGGTGATACAAAACACTTAGCCTACTGGTGAATGCTGTAACAGGCCCTAAACTTACTAGGCAGCCCAACAAATTACATCAATACACATAAGCAGCTATTTAACGAAAATGTACGTCAGGATCCGTTTCATATTCGATAGCACTCGAGCGTTTTCCGCGACACATCATTCCACATTAGCCAGGGCAGCTCAATCACTGAAGTGTCTGGCCGCACTGCGAATGATAGACGTTCGATGACCGGAATATTTGTCATCGTCATCATGTCCTGACTGGCTGTAACCAGCCACTTCGCACATCATAGGACGTTTCTCTGCGGTACAGAAACTACAGAATGAAGTGGACCACTCGCTTCTTTCTAGGTCCACGTCCATTCAGTCCCCGTAACGTGAATTTAAACACAGTAAAACTTCACAGTGCACTGCTGGATACCGGTAAGGTAAATCGTAAGGGTCATATCATAACATGCCATACCAGGCACGGAGAGGGAGCAGAGTTACACATGAACTAATTTTTAACTTCGGAGCTAGATTGGGGTGGTTGGTCAAAGCCACGCTCCGGCTGCATTACCCCCGGGAAAGAGAGCCGGCAATCTTTGCAGAGGAGGCTGGACCGTCCGGACGAGTATGGAGAAGAGGAAATCTCTTACTCCCACTGGGGTCCAAAACCCGTGCAGCCTATTACAGGCATTATCTAGCGCATAATGGGATTTCTCATGTTTTCTTGGCTGTTCTTGTTTCCTGCAAAAGATATATGGAACAGGGCTAATGTCACAGGAGAGAATAATAACATTGGTGTTTTTCTGAAGCAGGCTGAGTGACTGTTGGTTAGGGTCTGTGGATTTGTGCCGCTCGTGGTAGGCGGTTCTTCTGCAATTCTGGAATATGGCACAGAAATTTCCAGCAAACAACTGGTGATGTTGCCCTGAGATTTTTCCAGGATCACGTTCATGAAATATGTGACGACTGCACGGAAGCAAGCCTGTTTTCCGGAAACCGTTTGCAGCAACAGCTGCTGTAGCCGATTTCACGTAAGCTTTCCCAACCAGCCCAGTAATTTGATATCGTGTAACAACTCTGGATGATTTTTCAGTCAAATTTCTCTCTCCTGTGCGTGGTATGTCTTCAGAGGCTATAATGAAGGTAACTCCCAGAGGTTGCAGTTTATGAGTGCTATGCGGAGGAAGGCAAGCAATGTGAACCCCGTTTTTCGGAGCACAGTCTATCACCTCGATGTTCCTCGATTGAGAATCGTGACCATCCAGTGTCAGGATAGCGGCATCCTTTTTAATGGCTTCACAACACGGACAAAATGTTTGAACCTTTGCGTCAAGCTGTGTTTCTGGATCCATCCAGCTTGTGACAAGTTGCTATTGAACCAAGGTGGAGGGCTATGCAGGAGTTCAGCCTTCATGTTGCTCCGAGGAAACACCAGAAGAGGAGAAGCATACGTAAAGGTAACATTCATGCAGGTAACAATTGTCACGAGTGAACCCTCTCTGCTGAAGACAGAGAGATCTTTCGCTTGCCCTTGAGGGAGATAACTTTGCATACTTTATACCGAACGACATTGAGACCCGTTTCTTCGTAATTAAATAAGCGATGGGCAGAGAAGTTAATCAGCCGCAGCACTGACTCAAATAGGTCGAAAAATTATGCGAAGTTTATTTTCGTGAATTCCTTTACTCTTGCTGCCGGAGTAACTTGGGGCTTGCGCAACCTCTGTCGAGGATGGAGGCACATAAAATTACGCAACCACTTCCAGCCTGCTATTCCTTGTTGTACTATCAAAGGACGGGCAAGACCATTCTTTCTGGCAAGTTCAAAGGCCATTCGTTTAATACTTCTTGTTGTTAGCCCACACCATTTCCTCTACATCATCAGACAGTAACTGACAAGTTTTTCATGGAGATTGTAGGGCAACACTGGTTTCCGACCAAGTCGGGCATTGATCAGTTTCTCTATATGTTTCCTTGCTGTTAACTTCATTTTTGAGTGTCGATCTCGGCACTTCGAATACCTTCGATGTTTTTTTTTTAATCCCATTTCCTCAATCTAGGAGTAAGGAAATTGTATTCAAATTACCTTCATGGGATTCGCCATCTTCATTTCGTCCCACATTTTACACTTTCTTCGGCCCACCTACAACGCAGAATTCTGAGTAACTATAAAGCCGACGTGACGAAGTGCTGCACCTAATATCGTCCCCGGGCGATATTAGGACCGCATGGGGGGGGGGGGATATTAGGAACACCAAAACAAAAAAGATGGCGGCCTGTCGATTGTTAATAGTGACTAGCAATTGCATTTACTACCAACTAGATTACATGTTACTTTGGAAGTATGTGTGACATAAGCTTATTCTTAAAACATACCTTGCCTGATGTAACTAGGGTACGAAGAGAAACCTTGAGAAAATTTTGATATTGCAAGACAAAACAGAGGCGAAAACAAGCCACTTCCCATCACAACACAAACTCACCTGAAACAGCAGATAGTTTTTACATCACGTGCTACAAGTTTCATGTCCAACCGGCAGAGGTTAAAAGTCACCAGCATCAATAGTAGAGGGGACGGATTTAGGAAGGGGAACGATATTCGGCACACTTCCTTTAATAGTCGCTTCTCGCAATTTTGCGAACGCGCCTGAAAAGGCTCTATTGGCGTAATAGTTCATGTGTGCTATCTAAATATGTCAGGGAAGTTTTCTTCAAAAATCTCGGGCCAACTGCACCCCGAGGTATGTCGGGTCGCATATTGGACGCCCTGGCTCTAGGCCAAAATACTGAGGCATGAACATAGACACTGATCAGATCGGTATAGCCGTAACTTTATAAAACTGTACTCAAGAGGTACCCATCTCGCATACTGGCCGTGTTACAGGATGTCCAGTTCGATGAACTACTTGGTTTTCCTAAGCCTCTCCAGATGAAGTGGTGAACCCGAGCCATGTCTTAGTTGGCAATAAGTATTACAGTCGCTGATATAAACAACACACGAAGTCACGAGACACATTCTTCACTGTAGGCAAAAAAATTGTCTGCGCTTCATCAGTTCAGTTCAGCGTTGGGACTCACACATTTTCCTGTACAACTGAGCAATGTAGTAAAGTGGCAGCATCGAGGGGCTGCGCCCTGTCTTCTATCAGATTCCGGGATTAAAACGGACGGAGCTATACCCTCGACCCCAAACGCCCTCATGGCGTGGTGCTTACTTAAGAAAAATGACAACAATTTTACATTTTGCAGCCTTCGTTTACTGCGATGTTTCGCAACGTATGCTGGTGGTTTATCGACGTTTCGGGACAGCTTATCGGTTCCATATTTAAGGGTCAAGCAAATCCTGCTTGACATGTGTCGGTAACAATTAAAAATATACGCTGCGTGACGTCCCAGACGAGCGAAAGGCTCCACTACATCGCAGCGGAAGCCTGGAATCTCGCATTTACGCTCTTGTCTTTATTTCCCATATAATTCGCTCAATATTGCCGTTTCATGAGAAACCGCTTTTTTTCTGCAGATGAAACTAAGTGGTGATAAAAATTCTACTACCGGTCAGTTACTTACTTACTTACTCCATGGTGCAGAGTCCTTCTTGAGAAGCTAACTGGTTTGCAGTTAGTCAAGAAATTCCACGCATTTCACGGAACCCGAAGGTTCATTACTGCACTCACAAGCGTCCGCCACCTGTCCCTATCCTGGGCCAGCCCAATCCAGTCCATATATCCACATCCCACCTCCTGGAGATCTATCCTAATATTATCCACCCATCTACGCCTAGGTCTCCCCAGTGGTCTCTTTCCCTCCGGTTTCCCTACCAAGACCCTATACACCCCCTCCTCTCCCATACTGGTCAGTTATGTAAACGTTTTATGGGTCCATACACGAGCACAGTCGTGACCTTGTTCACGTGGTACCCACATCACACTGCTTCATATGTCGTGGATAAACTGCAGGAAGTAGTTTTATACCTCTGCTTAAACAACGATAAGCGAAGCTTTTACCTCCCAAGGGCAAGGTATTATGTAACTGTGATAACAGCCTGTGAACCTGTGTTGTATTCCGACACATCGAGCAATATTCATGGCGTTAAGCACATCCCAAAGACACACCAAAACTGGAGCCTACGTCAATTTGCTCGTTGTTTCATACAACTATACAGCGCCTCACTAATCTCTGCCCTCAACTCGCTTTGTCGGACACGCAGCCTGCCGCCGGCGGGAATTTAAAGTCCGTGATCTATTCATTTACGCCTAGGTCTTCCTAGTAACTTTTCCATTTACTTTTTCCGACTAAACGTTTGAATGCATTGTTCACTTATCACAAATGTCACAATTCCGACCTCCAGCTCCTAAGCAGGGTCACGCCTTTTGAAAATATTTCTCGACACACGACCGAGTTTGTCTGACCACCCACCTCCATGTAATGCCGACGTTAAGAATGAGTGTAGCTATATCTCCATACCCCCATTGTACCTTCACGGAGTGTATAGGGACTACATTCTCTTTCTTTTAAGTAAGTACTATTATACTACGCAATGCTCTCGGTATTTCCCTCACAAGAATACCGCAGAGCGTTTTTAAGAACCTTGGACCAGTCACGTGTTTATTAACAATAACACTATTATTGACAAACCATGAAATCTTTAAATTAGGCAATTCGAATTTATATTTTATAATTGCCTAGCCCAGGCGTTATAAGAAAACAGAAAAAGCAATACATAAAAAATCACACAAGCAAACAAATAAACATAGAGTCGAACTAGTTAGTCCACGCAGCAACACCGTATTGAAAAGTGAACCGTTGCTCAGGAAGTCACGGAAGTTTCAGTTCAAAGAAGCCCACCAGTAGATCCTATAAATGAGTCAGCTGTTCCCAGTACACATCTTCACACTGCGTTTCTTTACAATCCATTTCAATACGATATATTCATTTACGCATAGGTTTTCCTAGTAATCTTTTCTATTTACTTTTTCTGACTAAACTTTTGAACGCATTGCTCACCTATCACAAATGGCCTAAACCCTCCGCCCATTTTATTTGCTTCTACCTTAACAACGCCGTAACAATGGTTTAACCTTTTCGTTCTAGAAATGAGACGGGACGACATAAACACACATTTCTGAAATCTCTGGCATATTCGGCGCACAGCGTTGGCCGAGGACTAAGAAACCTAGAGAGGATTTTATGAATGGATCATACTGCTTATGGGATTAACCCTTTGATTCACAGCTGTAACTGTATCTGTCACATGTTTTAATATTAAAAAAGGTCTGGCTTGTTTCCAAAGAGGGAACTGATGTGTTTAGTGTGATTTCCACAATAAAGAGCGTTTATAACTCCAAACAGCACTAATTTATTGTTTCTGTAATGCAGAATCAGTGCTTTCAGTGTAGCACAAATTGCTTCTAACGCTAATTTTGTTAAACTTCAAGTTTCAGGGGGTTAAACACTGGCTACTCATACACAACGCATGTCCTTCAGAACTCCTTTACTGACGTGCTCACACGTAGGCCTACATATGCAACGCACCGGCTAGCTGTGATTTATTGTGAACATTATAAAAATACGTCTGCGTGAACAGGAGAAATCAGTAGGTTATACGTATCAGTAGGTATACGTATCAGTAGGTATACGTATCAGTAGGTATACGTATCAGTAGGTATACGTATCAGCCCCCTATCAGATCTCACTTCAGTCAAGATTTTTTTCGACTTATCCAGTTAATTCCTGATGTGATGGCTCAACTAAGCCTCCTATAACAACCCTTTCACTCACTATTAAAACAGTGTATTTTATTTTAATCAGTTAAATAGTAAGATTAACAAGAATTATATTTAAAGATTCAGTTCATACCGCACAATTTCTATTATAGCAAGACAGGCAACGTACGTGTAACGCATCATTAAGGCGCGTTCGCGTAACCATCGTTGCCGTAGAAAACCAGTATGCATTAAAATTTCTTAGCGCTTGTCTGTGTTTTTGCCTTAGTTGTCCAGCAAGAAAATCGAATCTTGTCTGGGTCGTATATTGTCACCTGTGGTCTGTCTGGCTCTACCATATTTTTCCACGTTATCTCATTAACGGCATGGCTTTCGGAAAAGAAACTTGCTGAACATCAGACGTGTGTTTTAACGTTCCCTAAAACTTCTGTCTGAAACACTTCTCATTCTGAGAAGAATTCCTGTACATAAGTCTTCACAAAAAAGTGCCCGTTATTCTCGTCAGATTTTAATCAAACTGGAATTTTCTCGACAGATTTTTAAAAATCCTCTAATATCAAACTTCATGAAAATCCGTCAAGTAGGAGCCGAGTTGTTCCGTGCGAAAAGACATATGAGGAGGCTAATAGTTTTTTTTTTAATTTGTGAACGCGCCTAAAAGCCGATGAATTAATGCTTTACGGGGAAGTAATCACTCCTTATTCTGAGAATCATACAAAACACACATCAATGAACTCTGTGGCAAGAACACAGAACTTTGAAATGTTACACCTGGTCGTACACGAAGTAACCACTGTGATTTATAATGCTAAATGGCAGTACGAATGGCACAGACTATTTATCGTATTCCGGAGAAGTGGGAAGAATGCCGGCGAAAACACGGGGAAAATAAAATTTGTGAAGTTCACAGTGGCGAAAATATAACTTTTCATTTTTTAAATCGTAATAGGCGAGAATCTTCCAAAAATTGTATTGCTGTACAGTCCATTTATGAACGCAATGGACCTACAGTATGTTGTGAACATTTCTGTGGGCGGTAAAGGCAACTGCGGACTTCGTAAATAAGCATTCTGTAATGTTGGGGGGGGGGGGGGCAGGTTTATCCGAAAACTCTGAGCACAAAATAACTCAAGATTCATACCTCACCAGCATCGACATACACGAGTAGATCTGTGAAGTAGATTTTTGATGAAAACCACGATCATAAATCCATATTTAATAGCGCACGGGAACACACATCGTGTACAGACATCAGCAATCTGGCATGTCACACATAGCTGAGCTGTTCACTGTCATGCCAGAGTTCAACAGCCACTAAGCAACTGATGTCCAAACAATTTGCAAACAGATCAAACTGACCTATACAGTGCATGTTAACCGAGCGGTAATGCGTCCGACACATTCCAGAAGTACCAGGTTGAAATCTCGCCTGGACAACCAGACGTATGATTCTGAAACATTACAAAACGTGCTACAGGTTTTGGCGGTTTTCTGCCATCCTTTCACATGAAAATACCTCCAATGTGGCCGAAATTGCACCCTTACATATCCCTCCCTAAGTATTATTTATTCATCATCAGCCTTTGGACGAATGGATCCAAGTAGTGCCAACATACCTAAAGTGTTCCGAGGTACCCGGTTCCAATCCTGACCAAAATACCGCTGTTTTCATGGTTTAATTGCGACTTTCCGAGCAAATGCCACACTGTTCGTTTCAATAAGCAGCAAGCATTTCGAAATATCTTCCGATTTATCACTCATATATAAATTTCAACATCTGACCTCTCGCACCTTAAGAGATAAGACAGCGTTGTAAAAACCAAATAACAAACAATGATCATAATCCCACCCCATTTAGCGCTACACAGCAACTACTTCTGGAACTAGACCTTCAAGTAACTGAAGTATCGATCAATTTCCATCACCTTGTGTTCGGTAAATCTGTCCTACTCTTCTCGAAATTTCGAAAACTATAACTATCAGTCAACCGCATTAGGCAGGTCCCTATGTCACTTTCCACACAAAGTATTCTGTGCTGTAGACCCATTCGTATTTATTAGCCCATTGAGCACACGAAATATCACACGGTTAGATACGGACAACTGTGCAGTAGGAATGTATCACACTTCTCTGATATTAGAAAGGAAATCTTATTCGTATAAGTTTCATTACTTTATTTTGATATGTTTTAATGTAATTTTTTTGTGTTTAGGTTACGAACAAATTCAAGTATTTTTCGGACCATGATAAATTATTGTCCCAGAAAAATGTCATGACAGTGTGTTAAACTAGGTCCTAACGCAACATTAACGTAGGAACAGATGAGTGTGGCTGACATTCTTCGAAGGAAATTAGGTGAGCTATTTCGGCAGAAATTAACCAGATCTTCAATGGACAGAAAGTGGGTGCGCTGTGCGTTGAGATGGTGCCACCAGCGTCGAATAAACAAGACACTGTTGTCGTAGCCGTCAACACCGATATCATCATCGTTATCATCATCACATAATAATCACAATCACAGCAGTACGCTTTAGCTCGACCGCATACATCTCTTCGTTCTGTAGATTTATAAGATGCCTCGGAAAGGATATTATTCTTTTCAGGCATTTCGTGTGAACGAAACAAGCAGGGGGGTCTGAACACTTGCCCAAGAGATTGCTTAGGCTTTTAAGAAGGCCTTAAGGTGTACACATCGCAAAGCGAAGGAACCGCGAACTGCGACTGACAAACTCATTGACATAAGCAATCTAACCAATTACATTAGACAACACACAGACACAGTGCAAGAACAAATTATCTCCGAAATGGCCTATAATGGGGCTCCCAGCTAGGAAAGAGATCCATGGGAAGGAATATAAGGAAAATAAACTTAAGTTCTGAAGGTCGGAACAGATTCAAAGCATCAGATCTCGACGGAAAAGAAACATATTTTAAACTATTTTTCATGTTTCCATATTTTCTACTTGTTATTTCAAAAAGCATGTCAGACCACATGTTTTACTGCATTGTACCTTTGGGGTTTCAGCATTCTCACTTTCTTTTTATAAGAATCCAACTTTTGTTCCAAAAATTAATGTTGTAACGACGGCAATGTTAATGTGGTCCAGGATACGTTAGACCATGAACCGCCCTGACGTAGGATCGCAGGTTTGAATTCTCGGAGCATGAGGGTATGTTCGTGCTCTATCTGTTATGTAATTAGAGACCTTACGATGGGCCGATCTCCCATCACGAAGTCGTACCAAATATCCAAAAGGGGCTATTGTTCAAAAAGTTAATTCTGAACTTAAAGAAGTCAAGGGCTTAATTCATGACAGGTTTAGAAGTTTGGAACAAGCATCTGGGCATATCAACTGAACCATACGTGTGTCAACGTACAAATTTAGTAAGATTACGACGATATTTATCGGCAGCGTAACTATTCTGGAAACAACTCCCACTCTTCGAATATGTGTAACATCCATTACCTCAACCTACTGATCAAGCTTCATATCCCGAGCTCCGTAATTCGCACGTACACAGTCCGAGATTTAAGTATCAAATACAACTTAACATATACTTCTACCTGAACTTAAATGCGCAATACAGTGTAAATAAAATACATGTGAGTGAATACTGAATTGTTTAAACTGATACTCAGGTACGTACTGTACATGAACGTAAAATCCAAACTGGGGTTCCATGAAATTTTTCAGCCACTCCAAATAATGCAATTATGTTTCTTAGTTTATTTAATGACTCCGTGTTAACTGCAGACTTTAATTAATGATGAGTCAGAAACTGTTGAAAGCCATAAACAGCAAAGCCGAAAGGATGTGGGAGGCAGACCTGTCTGACTCTAATATGCTGCCCTACATTTGTGCTAGAGATACTTAGAGTACATTAGCAGGTATCGACTGAATTCAAGAAGACCTCTCTACCAGCTGACCAATCGTGCACCAGTACTACGTGTCGTGACAGTCTGTTTCAGTTACCAGTACCAAGTTTCATACACAACTGTAATCACCATTACTTAAATCGGTATAAGAAACATTAGTTGCAATATGTAAAATATACCGTATCACGTGATACTTAACTTCACGTGCCACAATTTTCTTGACAGATTTATGAACTGAATTACAGTACGTTCAAATTCTATACTGGGAGTAGTTAGAAAAAACTACAAAATAAGTTCAGATATACGAATGTATCCAGAAGCCTTCAGACCGAACTCGTTCCGCAAGACCAAAATTTATCACGTTGATCTTATACATTCTGAAATACCACAAACATACTGCATCACACAAACCAATTACGCTATCAAGACAAAGGAACATTTCCATCTAACGTATCAGTATCTTTTCAGCACAAGAATCAATGTTAAGTCCGAGAAATAGGCTACCAATGGCATTCAACCCGGGCCCGCTGCCACAGTATATGCGTCGTGAAGGAGTGAGACACGGTCAGGTGATGCATTTCTTCACACATGCCGCCGTGTAACGTACGAAATGTTGTTCAACCCTTCTGTCGACCTGAAAATTACAAACCGTTTATGGCAAGCAAACAACCTTATATGCAAGCGTCGTAGGAGTCAGCGGTAAACCAACTGGCAAAGGTCTTTGACCTCAGGAGAAGACATACCTGAGTGACGTTACATGACCACATCCGACGATTGTAATACACTGCTCCTAATACGGAATAAGTATTTTCTGTTTCAACGGAATGTTACACATTTTATTCTAAATGTTTTCAGGTTTTGCTGATTTTTTCGTAAGATAGGACTGTGGTTCTTTATGTTATTCATTCCGCGCATTATAATCAGTAATCTACAATTATTAACCAACGAAATGTACACAATTAGTCGTTTACACTCCATATTTTTAAAACACCACAAAAAGAAATAATCAAAATAAAATTAAACAGATTACAAAACAAACTTCACATCAGCTGACAAATCCTGTGTGTTTCGGCACCATCCTGCCATTATCAGGGAGTTTATCAACAACAAAGGTTTGTATTCGTACCTGTTGGACCTACAAACCTTTGTTTCTGATAAACTCCCTGATAATGGCACCATGGTGCCGAAACATGTAGGAGGTGGCACCTGTTGTGAAGTGTGTTTGTAATCTGTTTTATTGTATTTTAATGAGTTCATTTTGTTGTTTTTTAAAATATGGAATATAAGAAAATTCACGTTATAAATAACATAAAATGATCATTTACTCATTCATAACTATATTAAAACAGTGAAACTCGTACAAGTTACGAACCTTATAGGTTCATCAGCATGCAGTACATCAAACAGTTTTGTATACAGTACATCTAATTATTTTTTAGTTGGATGAAGCCTGATCTCTTTTGTAACATGTGGGAGAACAAAGTAGTATTCCGTGTAGAACAGTTAAGTAGTCTACACACAATAAAACGGAAGACAATTACACAGTGTGTAGGAGTCAGCATGTGTCTGTAATGGTGGTTGACAAGGTACCATGACGTTTCGTATACTTTCTCGCAACGAATTTAGATCGGTTAGCGGTCGTTTGTAGGCAGCGAGTCGGTAACTGGAACATCCACGTACTATACCATTGACACTGGAATAAACGAGTGACGAGGCTATCTGAGAACCACAGCGGAGGACTCTTCCTCCTGTTCTAATCCTCTTCGTTGACAAAGTGACAGTCAAAGCCGACATTATGCTTTTAATAACACGGTAAATGTCATTTGGGCCAATTAAATTTAAACGATTACTGCGATATTCCCTCAATAAGATATCACTCCGGTTGCGCGGCTTGTATCCAATGGCACAGCATTATCTGATTCTCGGACATACCATGCAGCCACGACACTGTGCAGAATGAACTGTGTTATACTCACATCTTCCACATAATGAACTTCATCAACTGAATACATCTTCTTCACGTCGTCCGTGCTGTGAAGTCGGCCCATCCAGACGGCGAATCCTTCAGGCAGTCGAGGCATGAAGAGCAGCGCCTTGGCTGTCGCAACCTCCACAACGCCATAGAAATGCGGCTCCTTCACTCCGAACATCCACTGGAAGTACGGCTCCTGGGGAAAAAATGCAGAGAATGCATCTCTAATTCAAGGAATTATTGAACTGGGGCGAACAGAGGTGGTCACAGTGATGCAAGTGACATGGACCTGAAACCATTTTAATGTTCTTGTTTGTCCTTATAAAAGCGAAGCAAAATTAGGAACAGGGCATACTCATCAGTAGACCTAGAAACAGAAAGTCGGTATTCGTGACCTGTTTTAAGACATCACCTCAGAAATCCACCTGAACCGATTCCTATCACAGACGTAAGGAAACGTGGGCCCTACACACAGCGCAATAATTCCGGTGCCTTCACTCTATTATTGCTCCTAGATCTCAACAATAGCTTTCATTAAAGTATCTCGAAATCATTCAGACTTAAGATAAAAGCATATTACAAAAAATATGACCTTGTATTCTAAAAATTCCTGGGATAAACAAACCACGCATACTCAGTCTAATGCAACACAACACAACACAACCTGTGTTATGTTAGACTGAATACGTTTGGTTTGTTTATTAACAAACACAACGGGGTGGTTTCCATCAAGATTCCTCACAGTGTTTGATGCAATTTCTCAGCAATACTCCTTCTGTCGTATAGTTACTGACCACCGTCTGAGGTACAAATACAAACGACGTTTCGGGACTTCCATCTACTCTTCTTTTCAGGCACTTGGTTTGTCATACACTCACGAAAAATTATATTACTATTATTATTATTATTATTAATTCAAATACTAGTGGCGATGAAGATGAGAATCTAACTCGACACTCTGGAATATTATGTTTGTATACCTCCGCCTCTGGTCTTTGAATTTATAACTCAGAGTACCTCATATGTTTTCTCGCCAAAAATTTGGAAGCAGAATTTCTACAATTTACAAATTAAGTAAAACTGGCGACGCAAATGCAGCCAGTGTTTATGCTGGTGACGTATAGTTTTAATTTACGAGGAAAATATCTGCAACAATGCTGCAGATGCTTTGAATGTTTATATCCTACAAAATCATAGAGTTTGCGACCGATAACACCACAGAGAACACCGATGAGACAATATGTACTGCATACAGCATTCAAACAAAAACACTTCATTAGCTACAAGGTTATGCATGGTGAAGGCACAGACCAGTATCACCGTTCTTAACCCAGTGGCATACTTGTGACAGCTACAACTCGTCTGTCTGTTCGGGTTACGGTTTGACGTAATCCTAACGTCGACGGCTGTGAAACATTACTGCACGCATTTCAATCATTTCCCTACTTAACAGCAGACACTGTAAACCTATGCTGATGTTTTGTAATGATTTTGAAGCGTCCACTTAGAAATATTTGATTTAATGTAACACAAATATTGCAGCAGCGTACTAAGCACGTGAACGTGTATTTAAATTTACGAAACAAGAATAAGACTGAATTAACCGACGTTGCAATTAAAGTTGTCAACAAAAAATGCTTCACTCTTAGCCAACAGTAGTCTGCAGCCTACCCTCACACACACAACCTACAGCTATTATGATCGGTTGCTCAGTCGGCTTAGTCAAAACCTGTATTCAAACATCAGCAAGCCCTTCGGTCGAGTTTGTTGAGCTGTAAAGTACGTAAAATTTTCTCTTCTCCACACCCGTCCAGACAGACCCTGTGGCACACCCATCCTCATGTATGACGGGTAACCGGGGATAAAGTGGTCGGGGCATGGCGTTAACGATCCACCCCACCTAGCGTTGAGGTTAAAGAATGTATACAGCTGTGCCTGCTTGGCATGTTAGGTGAGACCTTTACATCTGCAGTACGTATAAAATGGTCCACTCTGCACAGCCCTGGTTACTGTGGGATAAGAGCTGAATCTTACTACAATGTTGGCCTATGTATATTAGGCCTGTCTATTTGTAAGAACAGGGACAGGAGATTACCTCTCCTCCAAAGCATTTAGACCGGATATGGGGCCCATCCAGCCTCCTACTCAATGATGCCAGGGGCTCTTTTCCCAGAGGGAAAGCGGCAGGGATGTGAAGCCGACCGCTCATCTCCATCTAGTGCCAAGGTTAAGAATACATGGACACAAAGCTCCGCTCCCCCGTACGCCTTCAATGCGGGCAGAAGGATAAATTTTACTTTACAGAACACACTTACATCTCACGCACTCGTCTTTCTACTCTGTTTCATTCATTCTTTATTGCATCTCGTTACAGCCATGTCTGTTTGATGCAGGTTTGTACCATATTCACATACATTTTAATAGAGATATCTGGTACAAAAAATATACTGTTATGATTAAAACAAGTTTAAAAGTAATCTGTGCAACACCATTCAGCTATTTATAGCATTTTAAATCCTCCCTCCAATCAGCGTTCCGCTGCAACCAATAGCCCAAATGCGCCACAAAACGCGCGCTCTGTTCATATGCCAGGAACCAGCAGGGTCTGAAAAACTTCTCCCTACACAAATTCCTTTCCTTTCGCTGTTACTTCTATTATATATATATATATGCACACACACACACACACGTAGTGTACCTTCCTTAAATGTATGACCTGGTTTAAACTCCTGTGTTTTCTGTAGCCACCAAGATCTAAGCACCTTATCTAGTCCTGCACACTGCAGTCTCCATAGGTGAATGGCGCTTGTAGATTTTACTCGCCTCAGACTAAATTACGAGTGGATTCTTCAGTTCGTGGAAATCGGTGTTCATATTTGAAACCAACAAGTTTCAACCGACCTAAAACCTAATTCCATGAAGCAGACGTCCCCAGAGAAGCTAACAGTTGTTCAGCTAGTCAAGAAACTCGCCTGATTTTACGACAGACAGAACTGTTTTATTTAACGGCGGTATCAACTGCTGATTATATAGCGTCGTTGGTAGATAAATTAAATAAGCGACTGGAAGATACATACAACGTAACTGACAAGGAAGTAGCCGGAGAGAAACATGTCCCCGTGCTACTTTCTCCACCACAAGTCCCACACGGACAGACGTGGAATCGAATCCGCATTTTATGGAAAACGAAAAATCAGCACCTTAATTACAAGAGTCTCCCAAAGGTCCCCGTCCGAAATAAGAAAAAGCCAGCCCACAGCTTCCCAATCTGTCTCCTTAACAACGATTTCAACATTATCTTTCCTCCAACAGCTGGCTCTTCCAAGCAACCCACGTAATCAAGCGAGCTGGACAGAGACAGCCGTAAAGCAAAATAAGGCAGACAGCTTCCACTTACCGTTACCTTACAGGCGCATCTCGGGGCTGCACGGATCCTTAGCTTTGTTGCACCGACCTCCTTCTTGTTGCAAAACACTTTTTTATATAAATCAACGGCACAGTCACGTTTATGAATGAGAGACGTGTTTCATTAATTTTGACGTCATCAACCTTAAAACACTACCAAACAAAACAGCATTCACTAAGCTTGTTCTTGCAGATATGAAGTTCACATCACAGTTTACACCGTCAGTCTGCTGAAGATCACGCGGGACTGTTTGTGTAACTAGCTCAAGCAGTCGCACACGGCATACAAATTCTCTTTTTAATATTAACAAATGTAGGTAAATGCAACAAAAGCACACAAATGCTCACACAGAAAACGCACTTACAATGAATTTAGGGATTACAGTATAGAACTTCACAAGCAAAATAACAAAATTACCATTTCGAGTTACAACACTTTCAGAATGTATACCTGTATTTACCATGTATACTTGTATCTACTGTGTTTGGTACGGTTTGTACTGTGTTTTTTGTATTGTTTCGTTTATGTATATTTATTCTTATTTGTTTTGTTTGTACTACTATAAGGAGTACTGTCACCGAGTGACAACTCAATTGCAGTTATTATTATTATTATTATTATTATTACTACTACTACTACTACTACTACTACTACTTACTTACTTACTTACTCCATGGTGCAGAGTCCTTCTTGAGAAGCTAACTGGTTTGCAGCTAGTCAAGAAATTCCCCGCATTTCACGGAACCCGAAGGTTCATTACCGCACTCACAAG
>Ga0123352_10008183_pt1 | contig 16269 bp, 10 predicted proteins | sample TergutLab28metaG_FD_89700 | JGI IMG/M metagenome (GOLD analysis project Ga0123352, IMG submission 89700) | Labiotermes labralis P1 segment gut microbial communities from Petit-Saut dam, French Guiana - Lab288 P1 | ecosystem: Host-associated > Arthropoda: Insects > Digestive system > Gut ... | reverse complement strand
TGAGGGATTGTGCTTCATGGTGTTAAGAGTAAGCAAGTATGGAGAGTGAACATATTTTGTCATGGTGTTTTACGGGGTTTCAGTATGAATTAGCAGGTTGGGAATGTTTGTAGGGCATTTTACTCTCTGCCTTGTTTTTAGTATATAAAAATAATGACTGGGTCATCAATAGTGCATTTTGCACTGCATGAAGATAGTGTTACTGAAACAGACCAGGAGCATGTAGCATGTGTATGTCTGGAGTTCCATTCAGTGCTTGTTTCATCCTGTAATTTGGACATTTTATTCCATTTGTTTATTTGAACCGCATAGGAACATATTACTGTCTTTCCATATGTCACATTTCCTGCATCAGCTGCTTAAGTTATGGCATGCCTGCATCTTTCCTGAGTGGCACTATCAGTGATGTAGGTTTTTAGGGTGTTTGTTCAGTAGAAGGTTACTGCACAGGTATTTCAAATGTTCTTGTTCACATGCTGTGTTTGTCATCCAGTTTGAGTTCTCTTCACTGTATGATCTGTGTATTACTGCTCTATTGAGAATCTTTTTCCATCAATTTTATTTTGAAACATAGCTCCATAAATGTATCCGAAAATTGTTAGATTTTTATATAAACATGTTTTTATTTCATTAAATATTTTGTATTTGGATTTATGTTCCCAGCATCAGTATGCTGCATGTAATTGGTGTATGTGAATTTGCACACATGTTTCTGTATGAGAGGGGGAAACCCTTTCGAAGTAGTGCAGCTATGCCATTTTATCATAAAGAAAAGAAGCTTTTTAACATAATGTTCTGCTCTTTGTCACAAATTAATTTTTCCTAACCTAAACATTTCATATCTTCCAGCCTTTTATTTATACTGTGGGCAAGGTGGCAGTTGTTTCTTTGAGGAAGTCAAGTAAGTACAAAACTGCATAATGTGAGTCCCTCATAGTTCCTGGTCATCATTTTTATGATTTAGTTTGTGACTCAGTTTTATGATACTGGATGATGATTATGATGTGTTTATTCTCCTTTATGATTATTTTATACTCTATGCTTGTGGGACATTATTGCATATATTTTTTATGCATGTTGGTTGTCATCTGTTCTCAAACACTGTAATCTCTGTTTCAACGAAAAATTATTAACCTTTAGGGGTCTGATTTAAATGTAAATAGTGTCTCTTGACAGCTTGAGTTTTTCTAGCTTAGCATGGACTTTAAATTGTTACCAAATAAACATACAGAGACCAGCATATGGCATGCTGGGCAATTTGCCAGTATGTATTAGAGACCAGAATATGGTCTTGTAGGACAAAAACTGTTAAAATATATGAGCTCGTAATTTTAGTGAGTATTTTATCTAAAACAAAATAGTATGTTGTGGTGGGTGAAGATTAATAATTGTGGCTGCACCAAGGCTAGTTGTAAAAGAACTGTACAGTATAAAGTATTTTACATTTCACCTTCTCATTATGTCATAAGGTGTAGTTTGTATGTATGTAGATATCTTTAATTATTCTAAGACGGTTTGCTTCTGGGGGATATAATGTGTGGCTGATAAGTACTTTGTGTGTCTGTTGTTTTCTGAAGTACACTTGTAAGTTGATAGAGCATTATTCTTTGTTTGCAGATTTTGATTACAGGTTCTCTGATTTTGTTGGCACACACAGTGTTAGTTATTTGATATCAACTTACCTGACCTGAAATTGGGTGATCATTCACCACACTGATCTTCCTCTTGCATCATTGGGCATGGGCTAAATGACATGTGGAAACAATAATAGGTGATTGTGTTTCTATAGTAAAACCAACTAGATGCACCGATGTATCAAATTTATTTTTATTTTATTTTGGAATGACACTCTACATGTTTCGTATGGTCTTGCCGTCCATCATCAGGAGTTCAAGACTGTGCGTACAAGTAACCAAACAGATACTGCTGTCTGCTTGCAAGCAGACAGCAGTATCTGTTTGACAAATGCCTGTTGCTGTTAGTACAGTCTTGAACTCCTGATGATGGATGGAAAGACCATCCAAAACATGTAGAGTGTCATTCCAAAATAAAATAAGAAGGAATTTGATACATTGGTGCATCTAGTTGGTTTTACTATAGAAATAACATTACAATGAACGGCCCATGAACGTTAAAAAAAAAGTTGTTTTGTGTGTGTGTATGTGTGTGTGTTCTACACTGTATTTTCTTGACCATAATTTACACCAAGATTTTAGAAGGGAAATCTAAGAAAAAAAATATATTATTCACATTTGAAGATGAATAAATTCCCAAGTACTTAACTCATTAAAATGGCAGTGTATCTTGAAGTTACTGCTGGTCATGGAACCCCCTGAACTCATTACTACTATCACGATTGTCATTGCCTTTAACACCTAAACTTCCACTTTCTTTGTACCTACAAACACTTCAGCTCCATTGAGGGCATTACTGTTTTCACACTTCTTGAAAGACTTCACTGCTGTCTTGGGTTTCAGAGTTTCTGCCTTTGTGTAAGTCCGTAATACAAAGTTCCAGTATCAAGATTGGTGTTTTGTGTGTGTGTCTGCCCACTTTTGTTTTAGACACAAAAATTTTGTTGTTTAAGTGACCTCTGATTCAGTTCTTCACCTCTGCTGTAAGTTAGATCATTTTGCAATGTGTATGAAAAGAACATTGATTCTTCTGGTATTTCTGTAATGCTTCCTCTTCCTTTTAAATTCATGTAATGTGTGGACAGTTTAATTTAACTTTTGAACCCACATCATAAGAAACTGTCACCTTTGTACTGAAAATTCCTTCAGGGGGAACAACATTTTTACCTATCCAACACAAGGTCAAGCCAACAAGTACACTCATCCCATCAGTGAATATGAAAATCTTGGTTACGTTGATGGTCATAATGACATATGTTTAGTCTAAGAGAAAGGCCAATTTTACACAGTATTTCCCAGACAAGTAAGTACACCTTGTGGTCTGGGAAATGCATTGTTTAGATGAACAGATTGTTTTAAAACAAGTGTCGAACACTGCACAGTATTAGTAACAAATTACAAATTTTAAAATAAAATGGATCTGGGTCACAAAGTCACTGTGGGTGTTATGGTCAGTTGCTTCTGTATTGTATTATTACCCTTCAAGTAATCCTGTGCACCCCCATCTAGTGGTACGCGGTGGTGCAGTTGGTTGAGGCACTGCACTACAAGCCGGAAGGTCGCGGGTTTGATTCCTGATGGTGTCCTTGGAATTTTTCATTGACATAGTCCTTCCAGCCGCACTATGGCCCTGGGGTTGACTCAGCCTCTAGGCTGACAACCTTACCACCTTCACGTGCTGATTGCCATGAAATCTGGGAGCCTCAACCTCCTGGAACCCTCTGGGCCTGTCCAGGCCTGTAATGGGATTACTTGCTTTACTTTTACCCCCATCTAGTGCTGAGGTTAATAATTTGTGGAGAGCTATCTTACTACCTTCATTGCATGGACAGGGACAACTGTACTTATTATCTCTGGTTAATAGGCCCATTTAAAAAAACACTTGAAGGTAGAGGTAAATTTGTGCTTCTATGATAAGGTGAGGTAAATTCAGTCAAAACACAACTATGAATATATGGCTAAATGATGGTGTTTATTAACAATAGAAAACTACGTGTTTCGGTCTATAGCTGCCATCATCAGGTTTTGACAACTTTCTTGCTATAAGAATTATATATAATGTGTATAAACCATGTGTAGATGTTGAGATCTCATCATCACATACTTGCGTTTGTTGAGCTAAGTTTGGTGGGATGTCTGTTGTATGAATGGATTTATAGGTGGCGGGTGTGGATCCTTTCGCTTATGTGTAGGGTTGGGAGGAAACTGTGATTGCAGGTGTGGTGTCTTATATGCTCCTGTATTGGATATTGGGGGGGGGAGTTGGTTTTCGCGGGATTGGTTAGTCTGACATCTTCTCCTTAACCTTCGGAAATTCTTGTTCCCATCGGGGGGTTTCTCTGCCTCCAGGGTTTTGCTACGTGTGCACAGGCTTGGCACATTTGGTTTTCTATGTGTTTCAGTGTACCTTGAACATATATGGGGAATGGAGGTATGGCTCTACCCCTTCTTAACGCTAGATAGTGGTGAGTGATCAACTTTCACTTTATCTGAAATATGTCTTAATGGTATCTTTTTAAAGGGTTATGGTTGTGCTGGCATTAAAACATCGTACTTTTCATTATTCTTATGCCTTTGAGTGGAAAATCTGCATCTAGACAGCTGCGTATCTGTTAAAATGACTTCTCCCAGTGAAACAAGTTCATAGTTCATTTAAACTATAAATGCTACTACATATGCTGCAGTAGAGTATGATTTATTGTACCAGATGTGATGCATGTACAATAATATTTCTTATATAAACCACAGTTTCAGATTCATAGTCAACTTAATATGCATTTATGTGTTAAAAATTGTGTTATATTTCGTGTGGTCTTCAAAGCAGTAGATGGTTTATTACTGTTACCTTTCAATTGTAATTGCACATATTTTCACAGCCACAGTAAATAATTAAAACATTTGTCCCTTTAAGCTGTATTCTGGCATGATTAATTTGGGGATGTAACTGTTGGTATGAATTGGACGAGTGGGAAAAATTAGGAGTCTAACGGAATATTTAAGGGACTGAATTATTCCTTCATTTCTTTAAGGATAAATATCAGAATTATAATTTCAGTGTACATTGAACAAGCATGGCATAATTATTTTGCTCTTCCACATATGAAATGTGCTATAATGCAGCTTGTGTACAGACAGTGTCATTTTCTTGGATGTATCCTGTTCTTTGTGATACAGAGTATGAATTTAAAGAAACAAATGTTAAATATATCTTGTTGCATTATATAATTCTTGTATATTGTCACATTGTATGATTCTGCTACCATCTTTGCAATTAATGTTGTATAATATATCTTCAGCATTGTATGTAATACAAGTTCCGTTCGCTTGACGTTATCATGTGACATCACACGCTGGGGACAGAACAGATCTCCTCCTACTGGATGTACAATAATATTGATGTTTATTACCTTTGTATTACCCCCTCCAGACTGTTAGCTCCATTGGTAAAATTTGCTTAAGCATATTTTTAGTTGCACAAATATTGTAAGAATATGATGTAATATTTTTTGTCTTGGTTCTTGAGATTAGTTCCCAAAATATTGTATTTTAGTAATCAAAAAATTATTTTGAATTTTTAATAATGTGGATGCTTTCAGTAACCAAGGCACGGACTGTGTCTTCATATACACAAGCATGAACATTGGCAGGGAAAAGAAATTATGCACCATTCAAATGGTCAGTAATTTTCCTCCCAACTTTTAGCAGGCCTTCTGCAGAATGTCTCTTTTATCGTACACGTGAGTATGACAGCTTTATTGCATAGAAGGCCTGCATCCATCAGGATATGCTGTGACAGCTGTTGTGACACGAGGGACACTGTGTAATATTTATGTATTCCCAAACTACCTCTTATTTTTCTCCCAAACCAAGCCGACAAACAGTAAAGTTGTGACGTGCAGCACCATCATAACAAAGTGCAGTGTGGTCATATACAATACTTGCCCTTTTCCACATTCTGCAAAAGAAGTTGTACTCTTGTTCCCTCTTCTGTCACCTCTGTTCTTATGTTGAGTTTGCAAAAATTTTGTTGTGGTGTAGAGTATGTCTTCTGTGGTTAGAAGCATTCCTATAACGTACTTTCGAAACCAAAATATCTTTATCTTTAATATAAAATCCTGTAGTGGAAGAACACAATTTCTAGTGTTACCATAGTATTTGTTGCTGTGACTGACTTTTGGATAAGGGGTATAGCTACTGAAATAGAAATCACCTCATAAATAAGGGAGAGGTATGTTTAGTTACAGACAGACAGTGTCTATTGGCAGTAGTAGTCTTTAGGCTGTTCAGCTGTTAGAAGGCTCTAATACTGACTTGATAAGGCAAACAAAGGTGCAAAAAGTTTGGGTGAAAATTTAACTCTACAGATGTTGTGAAGTTACTTTCAGTGTATGTGTATTTGGAGAGACGTGGCCATGTGCAGTCTGATATCGTGCGCAGTTTCGGCAGAGTGGCTGTTAACAGTTGTCAAATGAAGTGTCAGTAGTGATTGTCAGTACTCATGTTTTTTACCTTTTTTACTGACTTCACTTCGTATTTAAGCATAAAACACGTCCGCCTGTTGTAACATCACTTGTCATGTACTGCGATAGTGTAATAGCATATCGCTCGTAAAACAGCAATTTGTCGTGACCCACTCAGTTTTGCAGGATGCAGAAAAAAATTGATCTGTCCTCAGTAGATGAACACTCAAGTATGTTATGTTTTAACAAAAATGTAAGGATGAGCAATTTTTTTGTGGAAACATTTTGACAAAAAGTGTTTGTAACCTACACACTTATTTATCCAACAAATGCACAATATGTAATATGTAGGTACAATTAAAATTATAAAATATTTAAAAGAGCTCCAACATGTTTCGGATCACAGAGGATCCATCATCAGGGAGCCTTGTACAGTGCTTGGCCAAAAATTACAAGAATGATTCGATTGTGTCTATTGACATGGACAAGGTCGGTGTTATGGCAGCATATTCTGACCCGTTGTGTGTGTGTGTGTGTGTGTAGTTCACTGTATATGAAGGCACTCATCTACATATATATTGTGCATTAGTTGGATAATAAAGTGTTTAATTATCATTGATGCATGGTGCAAACATGAAGAGTGTTTGTAACCTGTCTACTAGTACAGGAATCTTGGGTCGGTTACGAAGAATTGCCATTTCACAAACACACTTACAACAGTGGGCCAGGATATCTCAGTCAGTATAGTGATTTGCTATGGGCTGGATGGTCTGGAGATCGAATCCTGGTGAGGACTAGATTTTCTGCACCTGCGTAGACCACCCAGCCTCTTGTCGAATGGGAACCGTGTCTCTTTCCCAGGGGTAAAGAGGCAGGGGAATGGTATTGACCACCCACTCCCATCTAATGCCAGTGTTAAAGAAAGAGTAGAGCTATGCCTCTGCTGCCCCTCTGGGTCCTCATGGCCTGTTTTAGGGTGCATTTTACCATATCTCTACATAGTTGGCTGGTTCGGTATTGCATTTTGCCTGTACTAATGTTATTGCTCCTGATTTAAAATGTGATGGATGATAAAGATTAATAAAAGAGAAATTAAGGAACAGTGGCATATGAACCCCAAAGATACTAACAAGGAAAGAAACACTGTATGAAATTTTGTGTTTCTCACTGCATTGCTTCTGAGGATTCAGGTTTTGGATGTGATGCTGTGTCGAGTGAATGGTTTGTTTTATTTGACAGGACTGTCGTATGTTTATATTCATGGGTGAATATGTTCATGATAAGTGCCATGGACCTGTTGGCCCTTGAAAATGAAGGCACTGTGACCCCCTGAAATGTCAGACACCACTTACTGAACGACACCGCGTCACGTCCCCTAAGACGTGGATCTTTGGGAACTTGGCATAATCTGTCATCATTGTTTCTGGGCTTTTACTCAAATAACTGTTATTGTGTAGTTTAACTGTGCATACATTTGCAAAATTGCTATTGGACAGTCACATTTATGTGCATCAGTCCTAAACTCTGCACTGTCTATTGTCATATTTTTGTAGTGCATAGCATCTGTAGCATTTGTGCAACCACTGCAATTTAAGTATGTAAATGTGTGATGGGTTGGAGAGAGTGCGTCAAAATGCACAGAGATCTATGTTATCAATACTGTCAGATGAAGAGGAAGTGGATGTGGAAGATTATGTTTTAAAACTTTCTGCTAATTACTGAATTTGTGCTGTAGTACAGAGGCATACAGAAATGAAAATTTGAATTACATCATGAATCAAAAGGTGACAAATTTCAGATTCTTGTATTTGCCTAAGTTCTGTTTCATAATATCTACAGCTTTGTTTTGTCAGGCTAATGATCTTAATCTCATATCTTTCTGCTTTTCACATGCTGTTGTTATCCTGCTGGTGAACTTGGAGTGTCAGATACCTTTAAGATAATGAGTCCTATATATATATATATATATATACACACACACCGTATATTCTCAAATCTAATCCGCACTAGTTTTTGCCAATTTCTTAAACAAAAAAATTTAGTTTGCAGTTCTAATCCGCACCTTTCCTTCAACCGTCCCTTGCCAACAAGGCAGACTGATTCAGTTATGAGTGATTACAGTGAGTCTGATGAATAATAAATTATAAATATTATATAATATATAATATTATAAATAATAAATTATTGTATTGTATTGTTCTTACGGCACGTACAGCAGCTCCATCATTTTTCCAAAATCCAGCTCACGACTGCGAATCTAATCTGCATCTGATTTTTTAGCCCTCTGAAGCTGTAAAAAGGGTGCGGATTAGATTTGAGAATATACGGTGTATACACACACACACACATAGTGTATCTGTGTTGCATATTTATGGTTTCCTGTACTTCATTCCAATGACTTGTTAAAACCGGAAAGAGTAAAGTGTTGGGTTTTAAGGAGTACACATCAGTGAATGCATGAAGCATGATGTGTTATTATGAAATCGCGTAAAAGTCAACTGATGGGTATTGATGAATGGTGTTTGTAAAGAGCACGCTTGTGATTGTCATGTGATCATGAATGTGTTATCTCTGAACCATGTCATGCCCTGCTTGCCTTTCAGTTGAATTTTGTGAAGCATTGCAGTACAGTTGGTACAAACAGGCTGATTCTTAGCATTGCATCCTTTCATGATGGTTGAAAATTGTAATTTATTTAGTGATAATGCGTCCTGATTTGTACCATTTTGATTATAAAAGTTAATGTGGTATGGGGAAAAATCATGCGACTGGGGCGCTGTATAGTAGTCAAACCCATGGTAGCTAATTTACTGATGAGGTACAATCCGAATCCTATTCCCCACTCACATGGCTTTTGTCTTCCTTTTTTACTGAGTTCACAAGCCAGGAATTGAACCAGGCCTCCTGAGGATTTTTTGTGGACGCACACATTATAATGAAAATGAATCTGTGATGCGCAGATGTGAGAAGCGTCTGTTAAAAACCACCATTCCGCAACCGAAAGTCATGCAATTGCTTATCATGTATCTTGCAATGGTGGAAGCAGGTTTCTTAAAAACCAGGGTTTAAGTAGTACTCAAGGAAAATAATATTTCTATTCTAGGTATTTGCACCTCTACAGTTTAATGATGCAAGATGCTCCGAGGCCTTAAATTCATCTAAATAATTTGAAAAATTTGAGCCCTGGCTGACAGAAAAAACACTCACACTTGTACGTGTTGCATGCAAAATTTTTAAAGTGATATCTTGTGCACCGCGTATTATTGCCCTGAGGATTTCCATCCACTTTTTCTTTGTTTTCATTGGTTGTGGTGGTGGTGCGCGCGTGTGTGTGTGTGTGTGGAAGGAACACAGCTGTGCAATATGTTTGTAACACCCTATCTGGAACATTATTAATGTTTGTATTCCTAGTTCATAGATGCACTGTTAGCAGGATTAGTATTATATAACTTAAAATTTAATATTTGTAGCTCTTTGATTTACCAAGCAATGAAATGGATTTTGGTTTTATTTATATTTGTAAGTCTGATTGCTTTGCTTCTTGATATTAATACATGCAAAAGAAACTGGTGTTACGGAATTGTGGTTGCATTTGTTAACATGGACAAAAATAAATGCTAGATGTTGAAATCTGAATATTGAACTAACTGCTGTATGTTGAACAGTAAAGAAAGCAACTAAATTGTTTTTTTTTTTCACCTTTCAAATGCCTGTGTTGTAAGGTAAATCTATTGCTGGGCACAAACTAGATGGCAGGTGCACTTCCTTCACACACACACAGCACCATTTTCGTTGTCACACTGTGGTTAGCTCTTCTACACTGTCTGATTTTTGTGAATAGGAAAAATCCTTTTGTGAACAAAATTTAAAAATCCAATATTGTAAGACTGGGAGACCAAGGTGGCCAAGACCTAATAAATTTCTTCTCTGACAGTTTTGAGCTGCCAACATGACCCAAGTCTCAGCACAGAAGGAGAAGTTTGGTCTGGGGGTTGGGGGGGGGGGGGAACCATAACTTTGAGAGGTGGAGAAAGTAATGCTGTGCATCATTGCAGTTGAATAATATCCATTCAAAATTTTAGTATTAATTTTTGTCCACTCTGTGTGTAGAATCTCACCAGTATGTCATTTGACATGTACAGAAACTGTGTTTGACTTAGGAATTCTATGTGTAAGATACAAAGCAACAATTATGTATGTGATTCATGCAAGATTGTGTTGCTGGTACAATTTGTATGGCATGCTAAGCCAAGACATACAAGAAACCTTCATGGATTGGTTTCATTATAGACATTTAGCAGTATTTGGCTTCTTCACCAAAGCAATTGGCTACTTTACTTTTTAATTTCTTTTGAGGGGGTTTTCGTCCCGCAGAAGGTTTCCCCCTCGATAAAAACCAGGAAATTGAAATCATAGTACTGTGAAAACTGGTATGAGCAACTCAGCTTTCAGTCTGACTTGTCTATATTTATAAACAAGCATATGTGATGATTATTTTTTTTAATGCTGCCTTGAAACCAGATGTGTCATAAAAATTTTAGAAATATTTGACCTCTCCTCCAAAATTTGTGATCAAAAGTTAGTGAGAAAATGAGTTACCTTGTATTGTGTTTGTGTTGTAATTGACTGACATCATACAAAAATGTTCACCTGCATAACCAGATGTGCAAGGATAAATTATGGATCAGTGCCTAGGTTAGAACTTTTACATGGACAAATTAAAGTGAAAGTATTGTATACTTTTGTCTTGATAGTAAGGCAGAAAATGTGTTAAATACACATCTCAGCATATCTGGCTATGTGAGAGCATTTAAAACTGAAAATATTTTCTTCTGAAAGTTACAGATATAATGTAAACATTAGTTGTAAGCCAAAAGTGAAGTTATAAATTGGAGATCCTTCTTTCCCTGTAGAGAATTTGACACAAAATTTGAAAATGTAGACCTTTTGAAACTTTGTTGTTTATAAAATAAAACTACTGTAAAATAATTCACTGCCTCATAATTTCATAATAATGCAATGTGGATGGGGATAAAGGTTCAAAAATTGAAGAGTAGGTTTACCATCATTGCATATTGTGATGTTAAAATAAAGGATCATGTCTTTGGGGATGTGATGCTGGTATACAGTTGAGGATTCAGGTCATGTGGGATGTGATGTTGCATCATTTGGTGATTCCCTACACGTTGTGCTTTCATTCTCGTGGGTTATGTGGTCCAGTGTTATTCTCCTTGGGCTTCTTGACTCTGAAGATGAAGGCACTATTTTCCATTGGAACATTGGTAGCTCATTATGTACTGATGTGGCATCACACTGCAGAAGAACTGAGTTCATAGTTGGTATAGTGACTAGGCTACTGGCTGGACAGTCTGGGGCTCGAATTCCAGTAAGGGTAAGAGATTTTTTCTTCTCAAAAATATCCACACCTGCTGTGGGACTCATCCAGTCTCCTATTGAATGGGTACTGGCGTTAAAACGGTTGGAGCGTGAAGTTAACCACTCAGCTTCATCTAATGCTGATGTTTAGAATGAGCCAAGCTATACCTCAACCCCTCATATGTCTTTATGGAGTGGAGAGGGAAAACTTTTTATGTACCATCTGCAATGTGCACAGTTGCTGGCTGAGGTACTTTGATGAATATTTGTGAAGCATGAGCAGCCAAGCTACTGCTACTGTCACTGATGGTGATATATGATATTATACTGATAATGTCTGTGCCAGGAAGAATTTCAGATCTCGTTTCCTCTGTTTTAGAGGCAGAATATGAAACAATAGGTGGGAGCAGTACATAATAATAAATATTCTTATGTTTATTGGACCGTGCATCATTGTGATAGTTGAAGAATAAAAGACCAACTTGATGTCACAGAAGAATTTTTTTCTTTACTTGCTAAAACCCCTAAATAACCCAAACTTGCTCATTCCTTACGAACAATACTACATCCAAACCCTCTACCGAGAAGGCAAACTCATTCCGGAGCAAACCCCAGGAGAAATAAACCCCCTATTTCAAATAGTCATTAACCCCCAGTCCCCACATTACACATGAACAGACCAGTTGTGCATCAGCCTGCAACACGGATACCACTGCAACCCAACCAAACTGAATCTCCAACACATATCGAACCACGGTATGTGCAATCTCAAATTCACAATAACATAGTATATTAACAGTGCATTACCAATCAACCAATAAAACATACTACACACATGAGAACACAATAATCACAAAGCAGAAAAGACCATAACAGTCAGTATCAACAGAAATACGCTTACAAACTACAACAAAGCGATAAAGCACATCACACCAAGCACACACCATAATTTATGCTAATGCTAAATCCTCCGTCTTTACAGAACAATATGGCCAATGTGGTAATTCAACAGAATAGTCGCAAGCTCCTGATGATGGATATATTAATGTCCGAAACATGTTGAGCACATAAGAAGTGACATAAAATAGCAAGTGACATCAAGTTGGTCTTTCATTCTTTAATAAATACTCTGTCTATAGATAACACACTGCTCTTCTGTAAAACAGTTTTCCCAGCATGGCATTTCCATCCACATTTCAGGTGTTCTTAATATTCTGTGGTACATGATTTGAGGTTTTCAAAGTGGTGAGGATTCATAATGCAGTCTGTGTTATGACAGCATATATTCTGACAAACGGTTTTGAATGCTTCAGAGAAGCATCCTAGGTCTCTTTTCACAGGCCACCTTGAGTTGGAATCAGTATGTCCTGACCAACACCGAGGTGCCCATCAGTCAGATTACATGGTCTTAATATTCTGCAATTTCCATGCATGGTATCACTACCATATTTATTACCAACTAAATACATGTATTAGGCAATAAACATACGTGATTATTGTACATTTCGATACTAGCAGAAATATGTCGGAGCAAATATATTGTAAAACAATAAGGTATTTAGTGCCTTTATGAATGAAGGGGGTGGAGTGCATATGGTAAGGGAGGAGACTGCTTTATAACGACGAAATGCTACGTAGTTTCATAGGTTACAACCAGTATCAAGTTTTAACTACGACCGCTGAGCCACGCCGGCTACATAAGGACAATCATGCCGCTTGTGGCGCTGTAATTTTACGTTACCACGGAGTTTTCACTCTGTTGGTGAAATTAATCCGTGCTGTAGAGAGTAGTATCATGGCTGCGAGTGAGGAAATTGGAATGGAGATCGGTGGAGACTCTCGTACTGGAGATGAAAAAAAAGTCCAAATTTACTTACCTGGACAGCCACTCAAAGAAGACGAAGAACTTGTATGTGATGAATCTGCTTATGTAATGTTACATGAAGTCCATGCTGGTAAGAAGTCTGCACCACGTGGTTTTCGTGTGCAGATACATGAATGACTTATAATAGTAATTTTTGGCACGATATGTTACCTTACTAATTGTACCAAATATCACTGAAAGTACAGTGTGCATTTTATTTAGCACTACTTATATACACATTTCAGGGTTCCCTTGCCTAAGTTTTGATGTTATTCGCGACAGCCTGGGCGAGAAAAGAGACATGCATCCATTGTGTGCCTATGTTGTTGCTGGCACTCAGGCTCCCCGAACTCATATAAACAACTTATTAGTGATGAAGGTGAGAAATAATTTGTATGTCTACAACATGGTGACGAGTTGTACACAAAGTTGAATGGTGTCAGTGTTTCTAACCTTACATGAAAGTCATGTTCAGTGAGAGTTTAACGATATTGAGTGCGTTAGGAAAGTTTGTGTTAGGTCTGGTAAAAAAAAAGTAAGCATGAAATTCAACGATTTTATTTTCTTTTATCATGTTATAACAGCGTATGTTTTAAAGCATGTTTATTACTAATGAAGCTGTTAGTTGTCATTTCACTTTTTTCTTGAACAGTTTGAAACTTAATAAAATATAATTTTTTTTCATCCCTGCTTAACTGTGTACAAACTGAAGTTTTAAGATATTTCAGTTTTTGAAAAAAGTATCTCCATATTTGAGCTGCGTAAATAAAGGGTTCAGTTCAAGATGAAATGGAGTAGTTTACACTTATTTTGTAATTACCCATGTGCACATGTCATTAAATTTAAAAACGCCACTTCAATTAATACAGTTCAGGTGGAAATCACAATTGTGTGTTTTGGCATGCTGATGGCAAAATAAAGAATATGCTAAAGTGTGTTTTCACACACAATTAATGTTTCACACATATACTGTTGTAACTTGCTGACTGAAAATTGCCTGTGATGTAGTAGTTGTATAATATTTTAGGCATGTAGGTATATATGAAAGTAATTCAGAGGTGAAGTTAATGCCTGCATATATTACCAGTGCTTTTAAAGTTGTAGAACTGTTTAGGTTAGGGCTTTCATAGTTGTTTTAACCTTCATAATCTCATACCCCAACCTGAAAGGACCTCTAAAATTGCCTAGGTATGTTTTCTTTATTCACTACGGTTGTGTTTATAAATGCCATGACCCAATGAAGAGATCTTAACATTCTTCTAGAAATCAGTATGGCACTGACTACCATAAATTAACAACATGAACATGCAGACAGATGTGATTTAATTTGCTGTTGTAGACACGTGAATGCATGGAGTTAACGCTACAAGTTAGTGTTTAATGTAACATCTGGCATCTTGCAATATAGTGTTGTTAGTCATTTGTCTAATTTTGAAACATTTGGCATTTGGATCTGAAATGTTGATTTTTTTCATTCTAGATGTCAAATATGCATAAGACACAAAGAAATGTAGAAAAGGATGATGATGAAGATGAAAGTGACAGTGATGACGATGATGAGGAAGATGAAACTAAAACTCCACATCTTGAATGTGCTCGAATTAAACACCAAGGATGTGTAAATAGAATACGTGTAAGTATGTGGTGATTCCTCTGTCATCATTTGTAACTGAAGAAACGGTGCATAGAAAATTCGTTGATATAGCCTAATAGTACATGTAACTTCTTAACATAGTGACCCTCATATAATAAGTGTATACCAAAATACTTATGTATAAAGACCTTGCCTATGACAGCATGAAAATCAATCAAGTTCATTCAAGTGGCCTTACTTCTGAGTTGTATTTGGGAGGTGCCTGGTTTGAATCTAGGCTGGAACACCCACCATTCTGAATAGGTTTTGAGTGGTTTTCCTCATTTCCTCCAGGCAAGTGCTGCGATAATACACCATCCTAGTCCATGACCGCTTCCTTTCACATCCTTTTCAGCTCATTATGTATTAGTCATCCTTCCATTTTGTGCTGTATAGTCTGAGCTTCTATTTGCTCATTGAAATAAACCATAAGACATCAACAGCAACACTGAACAAGTAGGACCTCTGTATTATTTATAATATTATATGCAAGGTTATTCAAAATAATTGTCAGGGTTTTAACAACTTGTCATACACCATACACTTGAGATAGGATTATACGTATTTTTTTATTTAACCCTTAGCCGCCGAATGACATCTATATATGTCGCACAATGAGCCCTTTAAATAGCCGAACGGCCACTAAAATGGCCAGGGGGGTGGGGATTTAATTCCAGCGTCAAAGGGTTAATAGAATAACACTACAAGTTTTTTGTTACATACCTTACAGGTGCTCTATATGTGCACCCTTTGTGATTCTACAGGGTTATTCGAAATGATTGTCGGGGTTTTAACAACTCGTCATACACAATACACTTGAGATAGGAGTATATGTACTTTTTTATTTAATAGAACAACACTCCAAGTTTTTGTTACATACCTTACAGGTGCTCTATATGTGCACCCTTTGTGATTCTACAAACATCAACACGATAATCGAGTTCATTCCAAACTGACAAGTTGTTAAAACCCTGACAATCATTCCGAGTAACCCTGTATATGAATTGTGGACCGGGTAGCTCAGTCGGTGTACCGACTGACTACGGGCTGGACGGTCTGGAATCGAATCCCAGTGGAGACGAGATTTTCTGCCTGTCCAGACCAGCCCTAGGGCCCACCCAGCCTCCTGTACAATGGGTACCGGGTTTTTCCCAGGGTAAAGTGCGGCCAGGGCGTGCTGCTGACCACTCGCCCCCTTCTAGTGCTGCAGTCGTGGAAGAGTAGAGCTATTCCTCTACCCACACTCTGGGCCACACTGGGCCTGTAACGGGATCACTTTACCTTTTTTTTTTTTTTTTTTTT
>Ga0123352_10008182_pt1 | contig 16270 bp, 18 predicted proteins | sample TergutLab28metaG_FD_89700 | JGI IMG/M metagenome (GOLD analysis project Ga0123352, IMG submission 89700) | Labiotermes labralis P1 segment gut microbial communities from Petit-Saut dam, French Guiana - Lab288 P1 | ecosystem: Host-associated > Arthropoda: Insects > Digestive system > Gut ... | reverse complement strand
TTTATTTTTTTTTTTATTGTTTTTTCGGCGTGTGGGGGGTGCTGGGGGGTGGTGGGGGGATCCGGGCGGGGGCTTGCCCCCTTAGAGGTTCCCCCTACGTTCTTTATTATATTCATGGTAGTAGAAAGTGATAAAGATGGCAAGCAGAAAAAGCCCCTGTCGGAGTTTGTACCAAAGTTAGATCGTGAGGTTAAGAAATTGGTCGGTCAGCGAAAGCCCACTTCTCACTTCTAGGGACAAATGTAATCGTGCCTTGTTTCTCGACTATGATTGTCCGGTTGTTGTTCGTCCTTTCAAGGTCTGTGTAGTTGGCTTGGTTGTTGTTTCGACGGAGCTGGTTAAGTAATTCATCTTCCTTTTGCTGCGGTGTTTTATAATTAAGAACAGACATGCAGCGTGCCGTGTTATATCGATATATCCACCCTTTCATTTTGGTGCGTGCATCGGCTAGATTTATGAATTCATGATGGGCGTAAAACTCTTGATTGTCTGTTCTGTGTGATCGCTCTACCTTACCATTGTGACGTGGCGTTGCCGGGCGAATGAGATCATGTCGGATTCCTTGCCTTGTAAGGAACTCTGTAAATGGATGTACCTTGATTTCCTTGCCTTGCCTAATCGCTTTTGCATTCCTAGCTCTGCGCTCCTTATCCCATGAGTCCGTGAATTCGGCACCGTTATCACTCTGAATAATTAACGGCTTATATCCAAAGAATACGACACAGCGTTTGATAAAATCTTCACTCTCTTTCTTGCCAAATTGGTTGTATAGAAACATAAACCTTTTACGTGTTGCCTCGTCGATGCACGTGTATTGGTACATGCGGTATCCGGTTCGAAAATATGCCGTACTTCCTGGTATCTTTTGCAAGCATTCACTCGGGACCCACTTAACATCAATTTGCCATTTGATGCCTGGCATCTTTGGTGTTTCATAAGGTTGTGGAATATATCTTTCAAGGTCTTTAACCGGCGCCACATTTAATTTGCGCAGCATGCGATACAGCTTACGGATAGAGCCATCAAAAGCCCGCTCGGTGCGTAGGCGATAATAAACTCCATTCGGCTTCTGCATTCGCCATGCAACTCCTTAACAACATTTAATTGTTCTTCTGTGTAAGCGTTTGGAAAAGTGTGTGGTGTTTGGTCGCCATTTTCTAGACTCTCTACTGAACCGTCGAACCTGTTCGCCCAAAGGTAAATTGATTGCGGTGAACATTCATACCAGCGCGCCACACGATTCGCATTTCGGCGCCCACCACCTTTCTTCCACCATGCTTCGAGTATTTTTAATTTCTCTTTTGCTTTGAATTTCTTTCCGATCTTCTTCATTCGGATAACCCCCTTTGCTTATGTTAAAAGCAAAGATAATTATATCATTCGATGAATTCGATTGGAATACCCGAAAATAGTCATAATCAAAAAGCGGGCTTCTACCCGCTTAATAAACTAGCAATAACTTTTCTATTAAATTCTTGATTACAAACCCGCCGCCGAACTGTATTAACTTTAATTGGATAGCACTTTTCAAGGATTCTCGAATAGATTCGTGCATAAGCCAGGTTGACGGTGTCCTCGCTTGCTTTTTGCAATATAGATGGTGTGAGATTCGTAGTAATAATTAACACTTTGTTTCTGCGATTGCATTCATCGATAAAATTGTAAACCTGCTCATCCGCAAAAGTCGTGCTGCGATGTACGCCCAAGTCATCAATAACAATTGCCTTGTGTTTGAGCAAGTTGCTAAACAAATAATCGGCGTTCTTGAAATCTTGTGCCATTTGGATAACTTCCGTCAACGTTGTACATGCAACAGAAATTTGTTGATCGACGAGGGCATTTGCGATTTGCATCGCACCAAATGTTTTGCCTGTTCCGACTGGTCCCCACATTAAAAGTCCAAGTCCCTTGCTTTGAATCTCTGAAAATTTATCTACAAACCGTCTCAAAATCTTCGTTGATTCCAAATCTTGTTTATCATCATTTGCGAAAGTCGCCGCATGAAAATTGGCGGGTATCTGTTTGCGCAATGTCTTTATGTTGTCAATTCGCTTTTGCTCTTCTTCGGCTTTTTGCTTCGTCGCAAGTTCTTGTTCTTTTCTCGAACACGGTGCAACAATATTTCTTCCGAACATTACAATAACCGCTACTTCCTCACCACAACATTCACATTTTGTAAATTGTACTTTCTCATCCGTTGTCATAATTTATCCCCCCGTCTGGCACATATTTCCCAAGCCCCTGTGCGTTTGGCGGCAAAATCTTATTCGGTCGTTCCCGATTTTTCCAAGTTAAAAATTTCTGTTGCCAATTCGTGAAGCGTTTGCCGTAAGTATCTCGCCAATGCTTTGTTTGGTCATCGCCAAGTGTGTAATGGTCAAAAAACTTGCGTGCTAGAAATTCCGCATCGTGCAGTTTTGCAAAATTTAAGACTTCTTCAAACTTTGGCGGTTCAAAAGTGTGTGGCGGTGGCTTGCCACTCTCTTTTTTCACTTCTGTATTCGCTTTTGTTTTAACATCCTTATATAAGGGTAATTCAAATTGATTAGGGGTATTACCATCTTTGGTTATAGGTATAATCCTTTGTGATGGTGTTTCTAATTCTTGCGGTATACAATCTTCCAAAACAACACCCGCCGTGACCGTGACTTCTTGCAAATTGTCTATGAAAATCTTGCGCACATGACCACGATTACATTTAGGATCCAACACCACTTTTACAAAGCCAAGTTTAGCCAACTTGGAAATTACCCTTGATACATGATTTTTTGACACTCCGAATCTTTCCGCCAAATATTCGTTCCTGGCAAAGCAATATCCGTTTTGGTTCGTCAAATTACACACCGCGCTATATAGGTGTTTTTCAAACCATGTGAGGCGGTTGTCCTGCTCGATTGCAGACGTGACGGCAATAAATGTTTGTTTGGTCATAATTCCTCCACCTGTGCTTGCAGTTGTTCTAGCGAATCGGCATTGTATATCATGTTCTTTAAATGGATTATCCTATTTTCAAGGTCGTTAATTTCATCTTCTTTACTATCAATGTCGCTGTCTTTGTCGTCGCACTCGTCACAACTGTAATCATTTAAATCAATGTAATTCTCACGCCACCACCAAAAGAAATCAATAACACTTCTGATTTTGTCGGCGGTCTCATTCCTGCCATTTTGCCATGCTATGTCATCTAGTATCTTTAAAGCCTCTTCCCGTTCTTCAATTAAAAACATTTGTTTTTCCCCTTTCAATCTCCGCTATTACTTTGAATATCGGATATATTTGTTCTGGCACAACCGCGTTGCCTAGACATCTAAGTCTGTCCACCCGAGCGGAAATCCCATTAGCCACTCTACCCACGTCGGGTTCAACTTGCCACCAACTTGACAGCTCAGAGCTGTTCCTCCTTGATTGAATTTCTTCATCCGATGGCTTGTGTCGCTTGCAAGTGGAGTCGTCCATAAACCCGTCGGACGACCTTGCACATACTCCGCAAGATTCACTCCCGCAAGTTTGTACTCGCCGTTTGTTTTGCGGTCGTACACACTCTTTAAACTCGCCTCGCTGAACATCATCCGCTTGGCATCGCTCGATAACGGTGTCGGGAACTTCTCCATGATTTGTATCGTCTGAGCAAGGTTTAATGATTTGCGTTTTAGTTGTGAAAGACTTAATTCCTGGTCTGGACGCCCTGCCGTCGGTGTGGGCAACAATAAAAACTCTTTCTCTTTTGTGCGGTGCGCCAACATCGCAAGCACCCCAAACTCCCCACGATACGCTATACCCCATTTGGGTAAGGTCGGCGAGTATGCGACGGAAATACCGGGAATTGGCTCTTGTGAGAAGTCCTGGAACGTTTTCACCGACAAACCAACGTGGGCGAAGTTCGCCGATAACTCTTGCCACCTCGCCCCACAAATCGCGCTCGTCACCATCACCTTTACCTTTTCCCGCAAGCGAATATGGTTGGCATGGGAAGCCCGCTGATATGACTGTGATGTCGCCTGGATAGAATCCATCGACAGCAAGTCTGAAACCTTTAACTGTTCGGATGTCGCCATAGTTTTTCACTCCTTTGAAATTTTTCGCGAGAACCTTGCAAGCATATTCATCAACTTCACTTTGCCCGATTGTTGTAAACCCTGCACGTTCGGCGGCAAGGTCAATTCCGCCGATTCCCGTGCAGAGGGATAGGTGTGTTAGTACAACTTGATTCATACCCACCTCACAGTAGGTTCACCTTTATAACCCTTTTCCCAAACAAACCAACAAAAACAAAGAGTTCCAATAGACGTGTTGTACTTTGTAAAATTGCCGTCCTTCGCTGTATGTTGGCGTTCGCTGTTCACATAAATAAATTTTGGCGGATATTTTCTAAATAATTCTCTACGGGCTTTGCTTTCAAGAAACTGAATTTTAAGAAACAAAATCAACATGTTTCCGTCTTTTAAAATTTCCATGCCTTTTTCTACAAACTGCGTCGCAAGTTTGAATGGTGGGTTGGTTAGAATAGTTCCATTAAAACCATACCTTGTTTCTTGTAAAAAATCCTTTATACGTGTTCCTTCATATCCTCGTTCGACAATGTCAGACACATGAATGGTTCTTACGTGTCTTTTTAGAACATCAGCCAGATGCCCCATGCCAACAGCACATTCCCAAACTATTTGTGGTAATTCGATACCGTCTTGATTAAGTGCATCAAGGAAAATTTCCAATGCTTTCGGATCTGTTGCGTAAAAATCTTCGCTCTGACGAGATTCTTTGGTTGCATTAGTTGCTAACATGTTTTTACTTTTCATTATGCCACCCTCCTTCATTGTCGATTTTTCTTTTGGATAAAAACGACCATATGAAATTAATTGTTAAAAACGCCGCGACAGTACTTGGCAAGATTATCCAGATATTCTGATTTGAGATTTCAATAACAACGATAACTAACAAGGTCAAAATAAAACTGTAAATAAAATAGCCTGGCAACGTGCCAAATGATGGAACTCTAAATCTTTTCACTTGTCACCTCGCTTTATTCGCTTTATCCTTGCTTCGCAGTTTGGGCAGGAGTTAAACTTATTTAAATCGTTATGATGAAATGAACAGTTAGAACAATGTGGGTAACCAACCTTGCCGTTTGTAAATTTAACTTTACTCCCTAATACAACACACTCTTTCGGTTTGTCTAACTCGGGATTGTCGTGGATGTTACCAATGATTTCAATTGAATTCCACCAAAATGAAATCTTGCCTGCCGACACCACATTTGACCATTTAATATAAAACGTGCCTAGTTTAAAAGTGATAACTCCAGAATAGTTATGCTTTGCCATCTTGACAATGTCGCCCTCAAAAACCCGCTTACCGTTTTTGTCGTGCAAACCAGTAAATTGTCCAACGGTGGCGTGGTCGACTTTGTGCGATGTAAATTGCACCCTTGCTGCATATTCTTGAAAACTTGTAATTATGGTTGCTTGATTCTTGTTTGAAATTCCAAACACACCCTCAACCCACTTGCCGTTGTCAATTTGCTTGCCTCGAAATAAGATTTCTCTATTCATTAGTTTTTCCCCCTTATAAACTCAACACCATCTTTGATGATGTGAAACTCGTCTGGTATTATTTCAACCTCTTGCCCATATACCTTGCCCCCGCGTGTTTTCTTGCCACAATGTTCACAAGTGACATGTGCATCGTTTACAAATGTGTCGTGCCATGCCTCGAACTTGATTAAATCACCGGCTTTTAATTCCGACAAAATCTGTTCCGCCGTTTCACCATATGCGGTGCAGTTGTACACGTTGTTAATTCGCGATGCGGTTTGCTTTGTTTCACGTCTTTTGACTTCCACCATAAATTTTGCGACCGTACCGCCGAATTCGTTGATATGTTGCTTGGGCGCATCTTTTAATTTGCCTTGCTTGATTATTAATGTTCCGCTCATATTCTTCCCCCTTTACATAAGTTTTCGCCGTTTAAATGGACAACACAGCAAGCCAGTACCTGCCGAGATAGACGCTTTATGCGTCCTCTCGGCAGGTACTGGCGGTGTCGTCTAACGGCGAAAACTTGATAGGGATAAATGACCTTTATGTACTGAATATATCTTGCCAAATTGAATTTTTTAGTTTTCATAATGTATAACTCCTAATTAAATTTTTTAGAAAATTTTTTAAGCGATTTCGTCCTCTATAACTCTTCCAGTTGTTTCAATAACTGGCTTTCCTCGATAGAACAACTTTTTGCCTTTGATACGGATAAAGTCCTCAACAGATTCTTCCGACTGTAAATCATGTTTGAATTCTTTTAATTTGATTTCAAGTTTTCTCGCTTTATAACTTGTTGCAAAGTAACGGTTCGGGTAATCGAATGGCATATCGCGCGGGATATATGACTTCATACTTTTACAATCAATATCCGCTCCGCCCGTTTCTTTGTTTCCTGTGTATTGGCTGTAATGGACTTGGAAAACGCCAATTTTGTTTATTCGCTTACTATGAAGGTTTAGAATCTTCATAGTAAGCGAATATTCTGGCAGTTTGTCGTTATCTATCAAGTCGTCCAGCTCATCAAACAACCTTTCCAATTTTCTAAGCAGACGCTTGGGTTCAAGCAACGTTTTAACACCGTGACAATTCCGCATACCTTGAATACTGTCGCGATAACCTTTGAATGATCGCGCAGAGTTTTGCTCCATGAGGACGAACAATGAACCATCACCCGTAAATTGATTAAACCAACGCGCTAGTTCTGTTAGGATGATAGATCCTTCGGAATCTCTAAAAGCTTGGATGTCCACCTTTGAACTACTTTCATCTAGACCAACTGCAACCGGCATCGGCAATTTCGCTTCTTGCAACAAGTGTTCTCCAAGTAGTTCGGCAGATTTGCGATGATCTTCATTGTCTGTGACCGTGACATTCGTTACGAGACATGGTAATAGGTGTGGCTTCTTTTTATAAGCATCGTTTGTTTCCTTAATTTCCAAATACTCGCGATACTCTTTTGATGGCAATTTCTGCCGCGTCTTTTTGACAGAATACAGCGCCGTGAATCGTTTGACGTATTTTTCAAGCATTGATGCTTTGTAAAAAAGTATGGCAAATCCAAGCAAGCTCTTACCCGTTCTATTCCCGCCGAAGTTCACCCAGAACCCCTTCATCGCTTGGGCAACCTCTTTCAACTTTTCACAAAGTTTTTGAAAGCGGAAAGTTCTTAGCACCTGGATAAACAAAAATCCAAGCCACGCCCCAGCAATCCCGATTGCGACGTACGAGGCTATCTCGAATACACCGTAAGCGCCGGAAATAGCGAAGATCATCGCAGTAAGCGTTGCCACAAACAACATAAGGGACCGCAGCAACCAGGTAACACCGTTTTTCTTAAATAACTTTTTGATACATCTGTACACGAACCAGCAAGCGAACATAAAACCAATTATTGTTATCGGTATAAGTACAAAACCCAACTCGAAAATCGAGGTAACCATTACCAATGAAATACCCGTCATCGCGACAACAGGTCTCAAACATTCGCCCAGATAATACAGTAGCGTCTTGCGTAACATCCTATTCCCCCTTTGGTGATGTTGAAAAATTCTTCCTTGCCCATTTATAAATTGCATATATTCCCGCAGCAATTCCAATCCATATACCTGTCGTCAATACAATCCCGACCATCCAACCTATTTCATCTAATCCCCACCCGACCAACAGTCGCCCCAAGTCAAAGCCGAAAAACAATATCGTTGTAATTGGATTGCGTACAAGATTGTCAAAGCCACTCACAAGCCCGACAATAACAAAGACAACTATTGCGTTCATCAAAATTGCAATTATTTTCATACCTTTTCTCCTTTCGTTTTTTTCTTGAATATTTGCTCGTTTTCTGTTACAATCCAGCCATGAGTCGTAAAACCAAAGATATTCTCGCTTGCATCGCTTTCATGGTATGTGGTCTTTTACCTTTTTTGTTATTGGGGCTCAACGTGCTAGTTAATTGGCTTTCCCACATCCAATCCCACAGGCTCGAAACTTCTGATGCTGAATTTTGGTCACATGTTGGATATGGATTGCGCTTTTACCTCTCACAACCATTCAACATAGTTCTTTATAGTTTTCAATTTGCTGTATTCATTGGTGGTCTTATGTTGCTCATCATTGTTAGTATCAAAAAGTCAAAACAGCAATTCAGTTTTTTTGTGCGTCGAGACCTTTTAATTTGTCTTGGTTTTATGCTTTACATTATCTCACTCGCCTTAATACTCCGTATTTTCGCATCTGCGCCATTTGGACGTGTGTTCGTGGAAATATTCACTCACATCATCCCTGCAATCTGGCGAACAAATATAGAGTTCTTTTCTAGGTTCGCAGAAGTTCAAGTTGTAATTTACCTACTTGTTTTCTTTGTCGCCTTTATATCTTTCTTTTTAGTGATATTTCGCAAACCAAAACACATTAAACCTACGGATACAATTAAATCCACGTCATTTCCCACCACCCCCAATTAGTTTTAATTTTGTATTGATAAACCCAAGTAGAACTAGTAATCCAATAGCCACTAAAACTATCAAGATTGTTCGCCAATTACCAAAAATCCATTGCCAAGCAAGTTCCAGCCACCTTATGTAAAATGCCGGTGGCGGCGGTATTGTTGGAGATGTTATTGGCGGAATAATGTTAATAGGATCGGAAACAACGGGAATTCTGTACCAGCTAAATTCACCATAAAAATCAAGATGAATAATATCGAAATCAAGGAAGATTGTATGCCTAGCCAAAAATGTATTATCACGGTACACGGAATCGAAAATTAAACCATAGTCCCTAACTTCTAACCAGTTCGCGAAACTATCTGTCCTTGCAAAACGGAACAAGAATAGCGTTTCATTGTTTCTAACTGCTTCTTGGTGCGAGCTTCTTAAATGTGGCAAGTCATAAAAGTTTACAAATAATCTGTTACTTGTTTCTCGATCTAGAACCTCTTGCATACCTGGCAAATTTGATGTTGGAAAATCTTCTGATACTACTTCATGTATCGGCGATAATGTATTTAACACACTTGGCGGTGTTCCCTGTGTCATCCTTTGCCACCAATTCATGCGTAAAACATCGTCAATGTTTCGAAAATTCAGACCTTCGTAACCATAATCAATATCAACTATATTGTGTCCACGATTGTAACCCGCATCTAATCTATGTTGATCAATCGTATCTGTAAATAGGTCTGCCGATATAGTCCGACCACTTGCTTGGATCGTACCATTATGAAAACTTCTGTCGTATTCAAAAATCCACCTTTCCAATGTGTTTGAATCAACATTAATCATTGGCATTTGACCAATATCACTACGCTCTATTTGATTTACGAAAAAAGAATAATGCAAAAATTCTTCTCTGTTTAATCTACTAGCCAAGTTAGAAGATCTTGGATTGAATGACCAATCCGCACTTATCAAGTCACTTCCGCCACCACGTCTATTAAGGTAAAGCCCATAATGTAATGAATTATTGCGCGTTGTCCGTTGTCCCATAACGTTCATCAATCTGTTATGCAATTCTCTGTAACTTGTAACAATCATGTCTTGCGTTTGGAATTCTTGCCACTCCGCTCGTATCCTTTGCAATCTTCCAAATTCTTCTAAAACTTCATTAGGTACAGAAAACCATACAGAATTTATTTGATGTTGATAACCTGTTCCTCTGTCACTTGTCATAGACCGCCACCAAGTAGAACGCACATCTAGTTCTAATGTGCGCAAGCCTTCCACGCGTTGTGATAGCGTAGATGGCGCAGTTGGTGTTGGACCCATTCTATTTGCAAAGCCCGTCATTATGTATGTTCGACCGATGTTAAAATCACGTGTGAGAAACGTTGGTCGTAAGGTAAATTCGGCACCAGAAATGCTGTAAATGCGTTCATGGGTGTTAAGGTGGTTCAATAATCGCGTGCGTTGTGCTGGGGTTAAATCCAATATGAATTTGTAAAACAAATGTGCGACATTCCCGGTGGAATGGTTTACAAATCGTAGATTAACTTTTTCATAGTTGGGCAATCCATCACCATCGACTCCGATTGCCATTTGAATGGTATTCTGTGGGGAATTTGGCACGATGCTAAATAAGCCAGGATTAAAGAAATAAACAAACAAGGAAAAATTACCACGATGCTCTGGATGGAAAGAGAACCCGTACTCGGCGAAATGCAACAATTGTATAGGTGCATTTGCTTGCGGTTGGTAATTGCGTATATCAAAACCACCTTCACCATCTGAATTAACCAATGTTGCACTTTGCAAATCATCCATGACGTAAGATGTGAGAAGGCTACTTTGTCCGCTCCAAGTGCTTGCAAATGCTGTCATTGGTCTAAATGTAGGAAGTGTCGCAAAACTACCCAAAGCAACTATTGTTGCCAAGATTAACACGGTGACAAATGTATAAAATTTCTTTGTTGTCATGTTATTTCTTCCTTTTCTTTTTCTTTTTGGATTTGCTATTTCCAGTCAAGTTTTTAACTGCATCCACAATAAGGACGGCAACAAGAATGACAATGAATAGAAAGCCAAGCCCCGAACCCACCATTATCCAATCTTCTGTGGTGAGATTTAAAAACCCGCCAGTTCTTTCAACATCGTCGTTATCTTCTGCGTTCGTGAGTTCATAAATCGCCCAAAAACTGGTATCCATAGGGATTTGTCTATCCACCACAAAACCCTGTGTATTAAACCACCGTGTAAATTCAAAGCCTTCTATCTGTGGCGGTGTCGGAACATCGTCTACGCCTAAAAAGCCTAGTGTTGCGGTTATCTGTGCCAACACAGCACCATCGAAACCATGAAACGTAATTGTGACCACGAAATGTGCATCCGACCGATTATATATCGCAAGAAAAACCGTATTTTGTGTAAGTGCTGTAAACAGATCATCGCCGGATACTGTTCGCCAATATAGGAAAAGATAAAGTGGAATACTTGGCGCCTCAATCGGTGTTATTGTCGTTCCTTCCGCAATTCTTTTAATCTCTAAAACATCACCATTCATGTCCAAGAATGTGATTGTGAAATATTGTTGAATTGGTGGCGGTTGTGGTACATACGACAACCCTTTTAACTGTGGATGTCCGCCATATCCAATCGCCCAAGACGTTGTAAGTGCATAAATATATGGATAAACGTCATTTCGATAATTATTTAAATTGTTTAGTAATTCATCATTTGCCGAAAGAGGTAAACCAAAAGCATTTTCAATTCGTGTGTTGTTTGTGCTTGCTACAATTTGCCCAGTCGTTTCTCCCTGCAATATACCACTATTGTAAACATTTAATACGGATACGTTATCCATGATGATTGTATCAACCTGTACACCTTCATTATTAACTACTGGAACCGATGTTGTGCCCTGCGCCCAACCCACTATTCCACCGACAAAGTTAGTGTGTGTCGCCAAACCGTTAACAGTAACATCACCACGATTATATCCATTAGCAATTACAGAGTGAAATTCACGCGGATGTCTCCACGATAAATTACCCGTAGCACGCCCAATAATTCCACCTACTTGTAAATCTCTTGGCGGCTCCCAGCCTGTAAGAATTAAATTTGCGGTGATATTGCCATAATTAGCAAAGTTGATTATTTCAACCCCACCATTCCATACGGTCAAAGTTGCACCAGATCGCGACCAGTTATTCATAGTAAGCCCAACAATTCCGCCAATATAAAGTTGCGAACCCGCAATAACCTCGCTTATATTTCCGCGATTAACAACATTATTAAGTACACTATCTGTTGCACCGCCAACAATCCCGCCAATATAAGCAAACGCTTGTTCTGTTGCTATTACGTTGATCCTTGCATGATTACTTGCGTTTGTTAGTGTACTGTGGCGCAATCTTCCGATAAGACCACCTACGACAATCTCACTTCGTGGCGCAACAATATTTGACAAATGACCAACCATGTGGACATTTTCAATTGTTGTGTTAGTTGCAGATGCCACGACCGCACCAACATTTTTTCGCCTGTGGTTTAATACAGAGTTGTGTGTACTTGTCCATTCGATAACATCCCCGCGTAAACTTAGGTCACGTATACTACCATTTACAATTCTGCCCAAAAAGCCAAATGCGACATAACTGTCAGTTCCAAGTCCAAAACCAAATTCTTGCCGGATTGTTTGTGGCAAGATTATTTCGTGACCACCGCCGTTAAAATGTCCACGAAAAGTATTGTGCCATCCGCCTATTACAACCCAATCACGACCGCGTAAGTCTATGTCATTGGTCACAAGAAAATGGGTACCTTCAAAGTTGGTCCAAATGCTTAAATCAATTTGCGGACCAGATGCTACAAACCCACCACCATTTACCTGTCTTGCAAGCCAAGCTAATTCACCAGCGTTATTGATTAAATAAGGATCATAATATGTCCCCGCTCCACCACCAAAAGAATCTGCAACAAATCCATCGTCTTGCCATGTTGTAAGAATTGAATCCTCTGTTGGATGGATACCAGCACAAGCAATAGAGGGTTGTCGCATATCGCCAACGGCGAAAATCATGAGTATTGCACTCATGGTAATTAAAGCGAAAATGAAAATGCCTTTTTTCATAAAGCCCCTTTTATATTGCCACCGGCGAACGTGTAATAAAGTAATTAGTTCTGTGACCACCCGAAGCATGCATAAACGGACAACGCCACCAAAGTGAACTATGAGATATTCTGTTTACTTCGTATCGGAACACTCCCAATGCTTCCTGCATGCCATCTTCTTCCATGTCTAGATACCAACTGTAAGTTATCGCGAAATATTGACCGTATTGGCAAAATACAAGGTTAAGATTATTTGCTTGCCATGAGTTGTTGCTTCTGATTACCCCGTAATCATTACAATGAACTTCAAAAAATGTAAGTTGGTCGTTTTCAATGCTTATCCAACCTCTATGCTCGATTCCGTGCCAACTACCAGACACGAAATGCTCCATAATGATGAAAGTACCGTCGAACATACCAGGTACAAATACAGAACCACCGCTTGGCATGTTGTCGAGTTTGTATTGAAGGTCGGCAAGAGCTGTTTCAATTTGATAAATTTTCGCATTAAGATATGCGATCAAGTCGGCATCAACTTCATTTTGATTTAATGCAATTTTTAATTGATCTTTATGATCCGCCAGTTCTGATTGAAGCCCGGCAAATTCTTTACGTAACTCATAGTAGTTGTCGCGATATTCGCAAACATATTCCGTCCCGCCATTGTTGTTTCTGTTGTCATCATCTCCTAGAAAGCGCGGCATGACGTATATTGCACCTATTACCACAACACCAATAATGACTAGCACTACAAAGATTCCAAGTGATTTTTTAACTGCTTTCATATTTCTCCTTTTTGTTTCGTGGCTTTGCCACCGGTGCAACGGCTTCGGATTGCCCGCCGGCTCCCTGTTTGGAGTTCATACCGGGTAGAGGCGCAACAGCGCGTGCCATGAACTCCAATTCGACTCCGTTACTTGCAAGAGGTTTATTTTTCAAGTCGACGCCTCTGTAAACGACTTCAACATTATGTAAAATGTTTCTTTGCCTCTTCGATTTTCTGCATCACTTCTTCAACCGTAATCCCGTAGTGCCATGCAAGGTACTCGTAATCAAGCCCACGATTAACAATATCTGTCCAAACTTTTGTATAATCTTTTGATGCAAGTTTTTTGTACTTTTCCGTCTGCATTAACTCAACGAGCGTCCACTTACTTTTACAGAGTTCAAATAACTCTAACTTTTCAAGTTGGTTTAATCGTGTACGGATTGTGCTGACACAAACAACCTTTTTCTTTCCTTGCCATCGCATTTTGATTTCAACTTTCAAACCATTTTTGACAGACTTTATAAGTCTTTCTGTCCGCTCACGTGTAAGTTCAACTCCATCGAAATTAACAACACTTGCCTCACGGATTGCACCGATTTGTAATTCTGTCCCTGCCTTCTTTTCTGTTAGATTTTCCATATTCCCCCTTTTGATTTGCCTTCCTGTTTGGCTTCCGCTTGGGGGTACGGTTAGCCAAACAAAAAGGACTTGGATAAATTCCAAGTCCTTTTCTAACGCCCTTGCGGACAATCAAAAATGTTCTTAGAGTTTATCTAAGAACATAGTGGCACAAACACATCCCAAATTTGAAAACTCATTTTGCCGTTTCAGTTTGATAAAGCAAGCAAGTATATTTTCACTTTCCCACCATCTTTTTTAGGCGCAGTATCAATAAACTTCCAACCCAGTTTTTCATAATAATCATCATGTTCCGTTATCAAATATAATTTTTCAAAGCCTAAATGCTTTGCAACGGACGAACAATGTTTAATTAGCGCGGTACCTATCCCACACCCACGCAATTCCTTTTCCACAAAAAGACATGCAAGCCACGGCCTTAAATTTTGACGAACACCCAAATCATTATTCCACAATGCAACCGTGCCAACTGGTGTATTATCTTTTAATGCTAAAAATGTCTGTGGAACACCATCCCGTGACAAGGCATGTTGTACTTGATATATTTGTCTTTCAAGTGTACTGCCGTTATCTTTTGACCATTCATTCCAAACCCATGTTGCAACCTGCTCTATATGTTCAGGATAATCTGCCAAATTCACTATTTTGACTTCCATGGACACTCCTATGTTTAAATAAGGGATTCAAACGGTTTAATTTTAAAACTCTTGCCCACGCCTGCAACGGTTGCATTATCGAAATTTACAAACTTGTTTGCTACACGTTTAATGTCATCATTGGTAACGCGGTTAATGGCTTCCAGGTATTCTTCAGTTGTTCTTATTTTATTAAACTCGGCAAGACTGGAAACATTTCGTCTGTTTAAACTGGAAACACTTTCGGCCAAAAACAATTCGCTGGACATACGCTGGTTACGTACCTTGGTTAACTCCTCGTCGGTTGCGCCGTCCTTTTTAAATCGTTCCAGTTCAGTTTTAATTGTTGCCAGAACTTTTTTGGTATTGTCCGGGGTGCAACTGAACCATATGTACATGTATCCCCCTATATCAAACAAATTGGCTCCACTTCCAATGTTGTACACAAGACCCAATTTTTCACGCACAGACAGGAACAGTCTACTAGACATCCCCCCGCCAATAATCTCACAAATATATGCCCACACATAACGGTCGTCATGTACGTTATTATTGGTTGGCAAAAAGATTGCAATATTGTGTTGCTCCACGTCTTTTATTTTTGTTGCAAAATTTTGCTTTGGTAAAAAAACTTGGTTCGCATCGGGGTTTTTAATTCTTGGCTTTGCCTTTGTTTTATAGTTGGGTAAGAAATATTTCTCCACCAACTTTTCTGCCTTATCCAATGTTATATCACCCGCAAAAGACACAATTGTTTTTTCGGCGATGTAATGCTTTTTTGTAAAGTTTAATACATCCTGCGGCTTGTATCCCTTTATCTGTTCCACTGTGCCTGCGATATCATGTCCCAATGGTGTGCCCACAAAAAATGAACTCTGTGCCAGATTAAACATGGCACGACGCGGATCATCATCACACATGTGGATTTCTTGGACAATAACCTCGGCCTCTTTGTAAAAATCCTCGTCACTGAATTGGTTGTTGAAATACATATCGGACAAGATGTCTACACAGTCCTCAACATTATTAATAATCCCGCGCGTATAATAACACGTTGCATCATTGGATGTGTACGCATTGATATCCACACCAAGACCATCTAACGTACTTGAAATGTCTTCTGCACTACGTGTCTTGGTTCCCTTAAACAACATATGTTCCACAAAGTGACTAAGACCATGTTCGTTTTCCAATTCATCGCGACTACCAACCGCGATATATACATTGGTCGAAACGCTTTTAAAGTTTGGCATGTTACGCACAATCAACCTAAGACCACAAGGATAAGTTTTAATTATATTTTCCATATCTAATATTCTATGCGATTTATATCAAAGAATCAATCTATTTCAACACATGACCCATCTTCCCACCACGGCTTGGCGCAACATGTTATGTAGCATACCTTAAATTAATTAAAGCTAACATAATGTGCAACACGCCAAACCCTCTTTAAACTATCACAAAATATATTTAAACCTTAATGCGATGGGGAGTCAAGAGGGGCCTCGCTAGCCCCTCTTGGGGTTTTTTGATGACCCAGGAATTATCCCACGCAGTGGGTAATTCCGAATTTATATTTTTCATTGGTGTCCAAGAAACCGTCTCAGACGGTTTCTTATTATTTTTTGACCTCCAAAAAAGAAC
>Ga0123352_10008180_pt1 | contig 16271 bp, 7 predicted proteins | sample TergutLab28metaG_FD_89700 | JGI IMG/M metagenome (GOLD analysis project Ga0123352, IMG submission 89700) | Labiotermes labralis P1 segment gut microbial communities from Petit-Saut dam, French Guiana - Lab288 P1 | ecosystem: Host-associated > Arthropoda: Insects > Digestive system > Gut ... | reverse complement strand
CACACACACACACACAAACAAGAGCTATCTTACATAATTTCATATCAAGATTTGGCAACTGGAGCCAGTATATGACAAGAACATCCTACACTTATCATATAATATAACGAAGCATCAAAAAGGATGTAACTGCTCAAACATCTGCACAAGACACACAGAAACAGACCATTTTCAAGCACCCAAGCCAGTCACCATTTATGTAGAAGCAAGTGTTTCCACTGTCAGGACAGGATTTGAATAATCTGGGATACATTCAACACCATACATGCCTGCAGGAATTATGGGAAACAGTACAGAACTTCTCCTAAACAAACCATACTTTCCCTGGTCCCATTCTCCCCCTTCTGAAAGAATGGTGAAGTAACAATTTTTATATTCCCAATCAGCTTTTGTTTTATTGAGTAAACAGGATATACAAAGAGAGCATAGCAAATGTTACTGGTGAACCTGACAATGAACAGTGTTCTTCAACAGCAAAAGAAAACTCAGTACCAAATATGCACGCTTTACAATGCCTACAAATAAGTTAAGGACAGAAAGGTCAAACATGACAGCTGGACAGACAATTATGTATAAAATACCAGAAGATAAACATCAATGGGATATTGTGCAACTTTCGGTAATTTCATGACAATTACAATACCAAAGGACAACAATTCAAACACATAAAAATGAGGCAACAGAAAGTCACATCAGAAGGATCTGCAAACTTCTGGCACACAAGCCACATTACTTATACATCACAAAACACAATCTATGTTACTACAATAAAACTTGTACAGCTGACCACCAGTAAAAACTACAGATCCATCAAATGACGTTTATTTACTTAAACTGTAATTAATTTCATGACAATGATAAAACTTGGACTTGATTGGATCCAATGGTAGGACTAGTGAAGAGCAATTTGGAAAGGGGATGGATGGAAGTAGTTGTGGCCGAAATGATGTCATATCGTGTTGTCCCAAAGGAATGAGGAGAACCACAATAAACCTGTCAGGACAGCTGTGTCCCAACACAAGTCACAAGCATCACCACTTCGGTTAACACGCTCAGTATCAAAAGCACCTCTGGTACAAGACACCCAGTAGGCGATAATGTGATCTTGCACAGAGATGATATAAATTATTGTTTTCTGGGTTCTTACACCATTTAGTATACAATATGTGTGGTCAAACATTTTGGAGGAAAAAAATGCCCCCATCTTCAGGGTGATTAATGGTGTAAAAATACAGAAAAATATTTGATCAACACCCATCATGACACAGCCCAAAAATTTATGACAGTCACACAACTTAAGAACCACCAATAAATTAGGTGAAAAGACAAGCTTAACTCCGCAGACACGCAATAACATATGTGCCAAGATATTCCAATGGACAATGTTCTCTTTAGTGTTACTATACACATTCAACATAGCACTAATCTGTTCCAATTACTGTTGTTACTATGCAGCATTGTCACTCCAAACACCTGATGACAATCCCCAAAGCATTCGGTGTATTGAAGAGGGTAAACAATGGAATGAATCACCTTCATTCTCACTAATTATTTTCATGATAATGAGTATGCATTAGTACACTCTGTCTTTATTAGCTCTCATGGCCAACGAAGTGTATAAATCTGTCACTTCTAAGAATAAAACTCCGCTCCTTATATCGGAACACACAACAGTATTCAATACTCAGTACCACACAAGTCACAAAAACATTACGTTTCTTTCCACATTTTATTTGGGATTGGTACACAGGCATATGCAACAACTCATATTATATTATACAAGGTGCAGTTAGTGGACCTGTGATAAAATTGACCATAAAAACAAAAACAGCACTTCACTCCGCAGTTAAAGTGGACACAATTTATTTCGACATAGTACTTGGATTCCGAAAATATAACTGAGTTTAAGACAGAACTCACAATCCCGGTAACAAGTGTGCCTGTTAGTTTATTCAGGAACACTTGCAAACTGTATACATCACACAGCACAAAAACAGATGGCAATGAATGTTGTGACATGTGTTGAAGAAAGCTGTCATCACCTATTTACAGATAATACAGTACCCACATTTGCTTGGTAGTACTCAGGTACACCACAGACACATCCTGTCAGAACCCTCAAATGTACTGTCCCAGATGCAAAGCTCAAGTGTTAACCACTCAACTGTGAAGGTCAACATGCAAATGATTGCTACATGTAAGGACACGTGTTTGCAATCAGCAATATGAACATACACTTAGTACATCATAATCACATTTTTGTGTTGTCATATCAGTGCTGTGCCTAACCAGAAAGCTTCTATTAGGCTACTTTCCTCATTTATAAACAAATATGATCTTGTAATACTGTTATGCTACTGTATATCTATCCTTGAAGTACCTTCAAAGCCAACTAACAAATCATCAAGAGTCTTGCTTAAATTGTGATTAGAGATGCCAGCAAATTTTATTTTGTATTCACAAGTATGCATAGCAAAACTACACCAACCCAGAGACAAGGGAGCAACATCAGCAGCATATACATTAGAGCAATAAAATTTCATATCAGAACTTTCAGGTCACCTTTGTGTATAATGTCAACTAACATGCCAATTCATAAGTGCTTATGTAACCAACAAGAGGGCCTGCCAATTGTTCATATCAGTACCATATTCCAGTTACAGGGCAGAAATAGCATGAGCCAACTTGTTGGGTACTATAGGTACGCAAAATTTGTTATGGCCGTAGTTCATATACATATAGAAATTTTGTGTGGAACACATACAGGTTAATATTTACAGCACGAACATGTAGGCCTTTAACGTTGTGCTAAACATTCTGAGGTTGCGGAAATCCCCAGCAGCAGATACAGCCAACTTTCAACGTACACACTTATGATCAGCAGTTTTTGCATAGCTGTGGGTTTATTTTATCCTTCCTTCTTCACGTACTGCATCTGCATCATGCATTACCAACAATAAAACTGTCCCATTACTCCTCCATCTGGCCACCTCAAGAACATACAGTTATTTCCATTGTTAATATTTATTAATTTTGAATTTACATTCTATGTGGAAGGAATAATTGTCTTCTAGGTTCTTACAACACACAGAACATGTCTGATTCTACATTTTGGAGGAATATGCTTGCCTATGTCTTTAGGGCTGCTGAGTTTGAGTTTGGTTCCGCTGCACACTTAGGTGACTGGGACCGGACCAACCAGCTAACTAAGGGTGCACAATTGTGCAATGTGCAAGTTGACATCCCTTGATCCATTTAGCTATAGCCACTTACTAAATGTAATTGCTGGGCTTGTGTAATGGAAACCTGATAAGTATAGCTGGGACTTTGTTTAACGTAATAGTTTAGGGAGAGGAAGTGTCTGTCATATAGGAAGGTTCTAAGGACTGTGGCAAATTAGAGCAACTGAAAAGTAAAAAAAATGAAAGAATCTGCATCAAGCCAACAGGAATTGGGAGTCTGAAGTGAGACAAACAGCATGTCCAGGGCCCACAACAGACATGTGAAAGCAGTGTGACATTAAATGTATAAGGTGCCTCTCAAAGTTGTAATGGTTGGAAGGTGGAAAGAGATGGACCCTATTCATGTGGGTACCACAAGCAGTGCTGCCCCAAGAGCACGAAACTAGTCCATTCTTGGAGAATGCCTTCTGCTTCCTTTCCTTCGGGGAATGGCCAAGAGGCTTCTATGACCTGCTTCGGAAGAAATCATCCTCCCCGTTCATGCTGTTAGGGTGCAGCTTCAGCTTTATCACTTCCTTTAGAGCCAGTCCACGTGCCAATGTTTTCTTGCCAGGATGCTTGTGTTGATCACCAGGATGTGCCAGCCAAAGCATATCACTCTTCACCTTCCATTTCCCAACTGCTACAACCCAAAGCGAAACCTTATAGATATAATATCCCATTACTTTTACATTATGCACCACCTGTGAGGCTCTTAAAACACTCTATTCTCAATGGCTCCTTACAAGATCTACCTCCCCCTTCCATAACTCTAATTGGCCAGAATCCTTGCAACCTTCCTAGATAATCACGACATTTCCTCCTCTCAGTCACTCTGGGAAAATATACAATGACAGTACAACAGAAACAGTCACAGTATGACTTAAGTTCTCAGGCCTAATGAGGGGGTGACACCAAGATGGACTGATTCCCTGTCAGTCATACTGAGACTCTGCCTCTGACCCCAATCACTTCAGCATCTACCTGCACCAAATTCATTCACCCTAAAGATGGAGACAAATGTTCCTCCAAAACATAAAAACGAACTTACTATCCAACAAACAGTAAGAACCAAGACACCTGTTGCCCGAACAATAACAACCACCAAAAAGGCCTGCAAACGTACACCATTTCACAGTTTTCGTTTTGTCTGTTTGTATATTCTGCACATTGTTTTGTGTCCTTGTATCTTAGCATTAATAGTTAATTTAACCATGAAAGACCAAAATCTTGCATATTCAGGAATACAGCCCTCATTATTACATGTTATGTTTTCCATTTTATGGGATTTTGGCAAACAGTCTGATTTTAAGAAACAAAATCCTTGCATAACAAGTCACCTGTAATGTAACGGAAATAACACACTATTCTGCATAATTAGTCATTAAGAATTTCTGTTAACCTGTCTTATACATCGAACAAGCAAAGTCAAGCAGGCACCAAACAATCTTCCTAAAAACATCAAAATCACTTTGGAAACCAAAAGAACCCATCCCCTACAGACAGGCTGTCACCCCCGGGATGACCGTGTATAGCATTCCTCTGTTCGTGAAAGTGGAACAGAACATCTGAAAAACATTTTGGAAATCCTCACAGTACAAAGCCAACAGTCATGACCTATTTTTCAAAACCATTATCAGTCAAAATCTTTTCAATTTCTCAGTTAACAGTATAAGACATGAACTCACAACTGACTTAATTGGAGCATTCACTTTCCATCAAACACATGGTACTGATCTCTCAACACTACCGCATTATTAACTTTATTGGAACCGCTATGGTAATACAAATAAAATGATGCAGAATATACAGAAAATATTTACGTACACTTCATTTCCACAATACCTCCCCCCTCTGCATTACGCTGATTCCTGATGTAATGAATGAACAATTTGAAATGCAAAAATAATGTCTGATGTTCAATTTTAAACGAAAAAAAAAATGTTTATTTTCTTATGGGAATTAACACCTACAATGTTTATCCCACAACACAAGATCTTTCATGCAACAGTAACAGTAACGGTGATCAAAATAAAACATTATTTAAATTATTAATACAGCTGTGATTGGGGTACATATGTAACAACAAAAGGTCTCACAGGAACATTACTCCGACACACTTACGCAGCCCACTCCATCTGTATGAACACGTAATAAATAAAATCTGCCAGTTTCAGATTGTAATGGGCTCTTCCAGTTCATTTTTGTCAAAAAAAAAAGAACTGCAATTGTTATACTTGCAACACAGCAGTTAATCCGTGTTTCTGGAAACCTTCTCTCTTAACTTCTTAGCACAAACAAAAGAAGCTAGCGGCCTGAAACAACTTCATTCAGAACTAAACTTGTTGCATTTCAGATAACTGGAAGAAGTGTTAATGAATTCATCTAAAATACCATAATGAATCTCCCCATCTCCCCCCACTGAAAGATGGTCAAGACATTAACTTGCAGGTGTTATCAAGACAAATGAGTATTGTTGTATTTGTCCAAAGTACCCAACAATGTAACATTCCCCATAAAAAATGTGAAAAGTCTGAGACGGATGTACCACATGTAATGATATCATAGAGCTATTTCCTTCAGATCATCCGGCAACTCGCTCTTTGGATGTTTATTCTCAAAGTGTTGTTTGTAAGTTTTTGGATCTGGCATTTGGGCCTGTAAAAAACGAAACAAAGCATTATGTACTGACATAACAGTCATTCAGATTTTGATAGCCTCTCACATCCAACAAGTGCATGCAAGACCATGGCAAACGTGCAGTTTGGGCAGTATTGTGCATAGATGAAAACAGAATTCCTCTGGACAGCCTATACAATAAACATGCAGAGATTACATAAAGGGCTACAGAGACAGACCAGCACAGGAGAGATATATAAAATAAGCAAATTTAAACAGTGTACATAGCCACAGCCAAAGAAGTTATGAGTGGTCACACAGAAGAATGGAGAAGCCTTTGGACATAATAACAAATCATCCAGAGAACATCTATGGATACATGAAGCATTTTTTTTGTGGATTATTCCATTATACTTTAATTCATTAGGTGGGGTAACTACCGTCAATAACACAACCAATGTATGTCTAATAAATGATGTTATATTATATATAAAAACTATATGTTTCGGCCGACAGTGGCCATCACCAGGTTTTATCCAAAATTATATGCTAAAAAGAAAGTGTCTATACAATGTGTGCCACTGCGTATCGATGTTGAGATCTCATCATCCACGTGTCAGGCAAAGTTTATTCCTTATAGTCTAGGTGTGGACCCTGTTAGTTGCTGGAGTGGTCCTGTGTTATTGACTTTGGTTACCCCACCTAATAGTTACTACACACAATGGGAATGGCACACCTCAAAGTTCCTTAATTCATTCCACTATTCTCCTTTTTATTGCATCTTACTTGATTTGCTGATGGCTTACTCAACACTGCTATCAGTATCTCATACTACAAGGCATAAAATGGTTGATTAGCCAACAATGAAGCAGAATGGGCACAGAAAAAGGCAGTCATTGCTTAACTTGTGCCATATGTCTGGAGGACACAAAAACCACAAAAAAAGCTGTATGAATAGTTGGTCTCCATGCTGAGACATGAGGGATTCAAATATGAAGGCATGGTGCTACCAACCTGACCCCAGAATTTGGAATTAGAACCATTTTTGCGAAATATCTGCAGTACGTTTTGAAATGAGACATTGGAGAAGAATGGAGATCAGCTGGACTGAAGGCGTGAAAAGTGAAGAAGTTTGACACAGAGTCGAAATGGAAAGGAACGTCCGACATACAATAAAAAGAAGGAAAGGTAACTGAAATGTTGACATCTTGCATAGGAACTGCCATCTAAAACATGTTTTTGAAGAAAAGATAGAAGGAAAGTTTGAAGGGATGGAAAGACTAGAAACAAGACGCAAGCAATTACTGGAACATCTTAAGGAAGTGAGACAATACTGAAAATTGAAAGAGGAACAATAGAATTACACTCTCTAGAGAACTCACTTCGCAGAGGCTACATATGGACCTGTCATATGACAGACTATGTGGTGGTGGTGGTGATGGTGATGATGATGATGATGATCATCATCATCATCATCATAGTCACCAGTAACAGAAAATTAATCGTGAAGCAATTACTTAACTGCTGTATTTAAATGTGGAAAAGAGATACATCCCAGGAATTAAAAAAATTTCACAAATTACGACCATTATTTCAGTCGAAAGATTCATGACGTCATGCACGAGGACTTTGAAGGAAACTCAGAATGAAATTTTTAACCAGCAAGTCGTATGACAAGCAACTTTCAAAGACAGTTGCTCAAACACTGTTTTCATTTCCTGTCATGTTTTCAACTTCTCTGAGCCTGCGCCAAGATGGAAGTATGTGGAAAGAGATAGCATTAGGCCATGTCACACAGTGCTGTACCCTCACATTTCCAGTTGAAGAGAAAACACAGTAAAATTCAACACAGGCCATGTGCAGAAGCACATGCCACATACAGTAGGTGTAACTGTTATAACAAGCGCTCAGGCGCATGCAAAGAAGTAACCAATGAATTGCATACTCATGTTCAATTGTTAACAGTAATAGGTTCAAACACACATTGCATCAAGGTACAGGCCAGTTGAAATGTGATGGCACACGCGCAGAAACCAGATTTCGTCTTTCGGCGAAATGGACAAGTCCGTTTAAATTGGCGGAGACGTCAGTTCAGTCGACTACTGGCAGCCGAGGTGTGCGCATCAGCGGTAATAATGCTGGATGCACCATGTTCCTAGGTAGTGTGAAGGGTACTGGCTACCCACTCCATTTGCCAGTTTCTCCTTCACTTCCCCTCCCGTGCGTCACCATGTGCCATCACATTTCAACTGGAGTCTACTGACTTTGCATTACAGGCATGTTCAGAGTATACAATACTGCATCCAAATTGAACACAGGCGTTAGAAGTGTGGAAAATAATCAGTGATGGCCACGTTTGTAAGTGTGCATACATTATGGGGTCAAAGATGTCACAGTTCAACCAAAAGAAACAGCATTTTCCTGTAAAAGCATTTGTACCACCCGTGATTAAAGGAGAAATGCTCCTAAAGCTAACGGTGACAGTGCGCAGATGGACCACTTCCCTACCCAGTCCATTCAATCCAGCATGGAGTGCTAACTCAAAAACACACTACCCAAATACATTCAAGATGAAGCCATCAATGTCCAATCATGGAATACAGAAGAATTTATTCAGTATCAGCGTTAAGTATTCAAGCTCTGTTGTGGCACTTTGCAGAACTCCATGTTCCATTGTGCACCACGTGGGGAAAAGTTACTAGACACATACACAAAAATTTAATACTATTCTAGATAGAGATTCTAAAATTTCCTTTAAAAAATGTTATAAATTATTATTTACAATGACACTGTAATATAATTTTACATGTGCTTAATTTCTGAATCATTTTATTGAAAAGGCCTGTCAGAATAATGGTGGCATTTAAACCCCCTGCTTCCAATGAATGTGTTAACACTTGGTTCATTCTAATAAGGAAATGGCTAATAAAGTGCACTGCAGCATGGAATGCTGATGACAACCGACATCACTAAGATATGGGAGAAAGTACAGAATGGACAGATTGCTGAAGATAATGAGAAGAGAAAGGAAGAGAGTCCAGATTGATTAAAAAGCTGTTGCTGCACTACAAAGAAATCTTTTTGTGTGTGCTGTATAAATAGTGAAAGGCACAATGCAAAAACACTTGTGCTGTGACATAAACAGCAAAGCGTTGTCAGCTTAAAAGGCGATCAAAGTGGTATATGAAGTTCTGTTCCTCTTCAGAGTTTTGTAAGTATCTAACAGGCTGGTGCCAATTAGACTACAGTTGCAGCAAAAAACAGAAACACTGGTGACAGCTACAGCCACTCCAGATTATTAAAACAGAAGAAGGCAAGCTGATAGGATGGCCACAGAAACAATATGGGTGGCAGGAATCAAGAAGTGACTCAATGTAGAAGACCTTCTAACAGATTATTAGCTGGAAGATTAAGAATTTGTGAGACTTTTAGAGAATACTCAGCTCAGAAGAGAAGTTGACAGAAAGGTGGGAAATGACAGAATTGCACAAGCAAAACTACTCAGCTCAGAAGAGAAATGACAGAATGGCAACTGCTAAACTACTCAACTCAGAAGGGAAACAACAAAACTGCTCAAGCAAAACTACACTGCTCAGTAGAGAAGCTGACAGAATTGCAACTTCATAACTCAACAACTGCCGATAATACATTCAGAAAATCCGTTCCAATTTAAAAGGACTTGGTATCCAGTGGAAGTTTTACAGTAAGTGTCAATAAATCTCGTGGGTAATCATTCAAAATTGATGGACTTGATCAACAAAATCAACTTTGCACACAGACAACTGTACATAGGTTTTTGAATGAAGACATCACAAAGTGCTTGGATAAATACTGTAATACTAATTTGTACGTCAGCACAACTGTTTTTATTACACAAGGTAATATGTAGGCTACATGTTTCGATTAATAAATAGCCATCTTCAGGCCTATTCTTTACAGGTTAAGTCACAGGATGCTGTGCACACATTGGGATCCCAGTGCGTTTACATCAGTGAAATATTTAAGCCATATCATTAGCCTAGGAGAGTAAAACTTGCAAAGTGTATAACTGATTGGTTAAAATACACTTAAAAAATCTAAAAAATAGTGTATTGGCGTTTACCATTTAAAAAACGTAGGTCCCGTTACCATCTAATTATTCCAAGGTTGTGAGGTTATACTTGCAGCGAAGCCAGAGTGTATCCACTTCACTGCAAGTATAACCTCAAAACCCTAGAATAATTAGATGGTAATGGGACCTAAATTTTTTAAATGGTAAATGCCAATACATTATTTTTTAGATTTTTTAAATGTATTTTAACCAATCAGTTACATACTTTGCAAGTTTTACTCTCCTAGGCTAATGATATGGCTTAAATATTTCACTGATGTAAACGCACTGGGATCCCAATGTGTGCACAGCATCCTGTGACTTAACCTGAAAAGAATAGGCCTGAAGATGACTATTTATTAGTCGAAACATGTAGCCTACATATTACCTTGTGTAATAAAAACAGTTGTGCTGATGTACAAATTAGTATTACAATATGTACATAGGTTGCTCAAGAGTAGGAGATGAAAATAACTGTTTGTTTCAGCTCTCAATTGAAGAATAATTAATGATGTTCATAAGGAAACTTCACAAACATTGTATTGTGAGTAAAATCATATAAAAAAGTAAAACTGATTCAAACTTTTTATTTAAAGATTCATATTTACAATCATGGTTGGAGACCATGCAAGAGGCCATGCAGCAACTAATGAATATTACGACAGTCTAAAATATGACAGATCCAGCTGACAGTAAGAGAAAATGAAGAGAAAACTTTAAGGAAATTTTCAGGATGACACAAGCATCCAGTTGCCTGAAGAGTGACAAGAAATGCTACAGATCCACATGCTACAAGGTTACAGATTTAATACGATGTATTTCACAACCAGTCCTTTCATTTGGCAATGTGTAACACACAGTTCTATAAAATAAGGTTGTGTGAATTAAGCCATTCAAGAATATTTTATCTTTCTTCACCTCGGCCCCGCACTTGTTATAGGTTATGACGATGCAAGTTACGCAGATATGTTAATGAAATGTAATTTCAAAAGGATTTCATATTAGATTTTTAGACATCACACTAACCTGACAACATCCTATGTTGTGAGATAATTAACTTCCAGTATAAGACAAAAGCATTAGGAAAGTCAGCTTTGAATTTCTTTCCCCACATTTGGAAAAATATTTTGCATTCACTATACTGAATTGCAGTGCCCAGCAATTCAGCATTATAATAAGTGCAATTTCATTATGGGATTTTTGGGCAGTGTGTTGCATTTAACACAGTAACTGCATGACACATTTTGTCACAATTACCAGGGTAAGTTTTTTAGTCTTCAACTGTTTCATTCATTGTGATTTGACTCACAATTCTAACTTTGAGCAAATCATCACACACAAAAAAAAATTAAGTACAGAAATCAATTTCTGCTGTCTAGAAATAACACACCATTATTTCAATATGCATCAATAATCATGTATCACAATATTTTGACAGTGTACTCATAATCCCATTAATCAACTGCTGCAATACTGTATTGCTAAAATACTCCTCATTTTCAAGCTGGCCTACAAATGCTACGAGCAATGCAATTCCCTTCACTGATCTATATACACTTACACTACACGCTACTACTGTGAGTTATATGTGAACATGAATTCTAAGAGGGTCATTCTTAGCCTGAAACAATCAGGTTTCAGTCGTGTTAGTGTCCCTGTGACTATTCTATTAACATGTCATTCACTCATCAAGCTCTTGTCAGCTGTTATAATGGCATCAGATTCAAATGGAAGACAGAAATAAATAGGACTTAATCTCCTTGATGTTGTCGGGAAGGAGGGAATCAGATTCCTTGAAGATTAAGAAAATGAAGGCTGTTACATTTACGTGGTAAATACAATGTTTAATATATGATGCTACAAAGAACACTCTAAAATTTAAACACAAGTACCCAATAAAATGATGACAATGCAGTTCACAGAACCAAGTGGCAGAATGTTCTATGAATGAATGGTAAAAGAAACTACATGGCTCAGTCTTTACTGACAGACTACCTGCAAAAAAGACATATGACTGGAACAAATAAGTATTATTTTCTTCTTAATAATCTCAACGATACATACAACTTCCTGAAATGAAACCAGTAACACAGATATTACCCAATGATTCCTCATACCTTACAAACTGAGCAAACATGAACAAGGGCCGCTTGTGCTGCTTTTTTCTGGAGATTGGCATTATGACCCTGTTGTTTTTTCTGCTTCGCAAGCTTCTCTGCAGCTTTGGCTTGTGACTGAAGCTTCTGCTGTCCTCTAGCCATTTTCAATCTGTATGGTAGAAATAAGGTACTTTATCATATGGTGCATGGATGAGATTTTGTGCCCCATCTTTCACATCCAGTATCACCCGACAAAATTCACTCACGACTATACTGAAAATATCTATACGTAACACGTTTTATTACAGCTTAACCACGATAAAGCAAACATGCCTGACCTTTTTTTTTTTTGTTAAACATACGTTTTGTAAGGCAAAAAGCAAACATCTTGCTTTTGTTTGATGTCAATGCCCTGCACCCTTCTGAAAGCGTTGTTTCTAACGAGGCGCATACAACTAACGTTGGTTACTTATCCATATTTGGTCTACATACCTTGCACACTTCGTCACACCTCAAACACTTTCAACTTCAGTAAACACCGTAACACTACTGTATAAACCTCACAGCCAACTGCCAGGCGGAGGCAGGAACCACGGATAAGCTACCTTCTTTACCAGTCGGATATGACCGTTATAGGAAGTTACATATTCATTCACTGGAGTAATTTTACGACATCATCCAATATTACAAACATGTAGCTTCAATAAGTATCATCTTAAAATGACAAGGTAAATATTTTATGTATAATACAGCAGTATTTTCAATTATTCAGAACAAAGTATGTTATGATGTGATTTTTCTGTATACAATTTGACTTCACCTACGTTGGTTTGAAAGAGGTGTGTATTCTCACGTGCTAAGCGATGTGTTCATTTTTATGTGGTTGTTATAGAATCCAGTGGTGCTGCAGTAACAATACTAGCCCCCACGTGGAAAAATGCGCCAAAGTTTGAACACTAAGTGTTTGAAAGAGTTGATTAAAGTGCATGTTATCAATATAGTCTTCAGTGTGTAAGGGACCTAGGATCACTTGGTGAGATTCTAGGAGAGTGAACAAATATTTATTGTATAGTTTTTCTGGTGTTCGCCTCCGGAATCGTTCATATTGTAGACATCTTTGTTTTAGTACCGAGTAGTGTTGTAGGTTGATAATGTTCCGGGGGAATGTGCTGCCTTTACGTAAGCGTTAACAAGGACTCGGTTACGTTAACGTAGTCCACCGAATGTTAATGTCAGCGTATAACACTACCCAGTGTCAAAACCCAGACGACTTTAATCTGAACCTCAGTTACGTTTGTGAATGAAATATAAACATTTGTGTACAGTTTGCACACTCATATACTGTGCACCACACACTATGATTAAACTTTACGCGCATTAACCAGTTTACGAAAATTGTAATATCCCAAAGTAATGACTGAATATTGACTGGAGGTTGTTCACTCTTTGTACCCAATTTCGATTGTAAAGCCAATGTAAATGCAATTAACATACGTCGTAACGAATTGTTGTAACTGTGTTAATATCAGTGTTAGGATATTTAATTCGATTAAACAAGAGATATTTTGTAGTACTGCATTAGTGTGGCTGCAGCATTTTCTCTGCACAGCTGATAAATAACCTCCAAGACGATGGTAGGACAAATATTTTTATTTATGTGTAACTTACAAAGTTAATTCCAAGTGACATGGAAATTTTGTTTCATAACCTTCAAGCAATTTATTGGGATGGTTTCTTAAACATTTTGAAAGACTTGTGTTTTTAGATTATAACACTAATGCACATGCATATTAAATGTGTTATTCTGTCATGTGGTTCGGCGGTAATGGCGGTGGTTAGTCATATTTGGAGAGTTACTGGTACTGTTTACTGCTGTGGCAATTTGCATACTCCCAAGTCACCTTGTTTTTTGGGGCTGTTAACTGTTTTTTGTTCTAAGTGGTTTATTTAGGGATGCTGTATGTATCTTACCTATGCAGCATGCATGGTAGATGAATGAATGTTCGTATAGAACATTGGTGGGATGATAATAAGACAGAAGAAAACCTAAGTGCTCTGAGAAAGTCACTCTCATTGCTGGCCACTTGGTTCACAATATATACCAGTTGACTGCCCTAGGATGCAGCCTGGGCTTGTGTGGTGAGAACCTGATAACTAAACACCTGAGAGACTGATCCAGTGTATATATTTGCCCCCACTAGTTGTAGTCATGGTTTTGCTAGAAATAACATTGATAAACTAGCATGATGGCCGAACATGAGATAACTTATTAAACTGAACCTTTATTTCAGATTTCAGATGGCTTAAAAGCCCTGCTTGAAAGTAAATATATGCATACTTGCTACTTGTTAATAATGTTTTTCTTTTTTTTTCCCCCATTCCATTTCAGTGATGAATACCATAAAGAAGTTAGACCTCTCATGGTGTCAAAGTAAATGGCTCCTCAAGAGACGAAGTTTCAATAAGAGCACAAACAAGAATTGGGTGTGCCTTCAAAACTCTGTGCGACTTTATGTAAAAAGAAAATACCCAATAAACCCAGAGGAAGCAGAGAAATTACCTGGTAACATTCATGTGTTACAATGAAAATAGTTTAAGAAGTGAGGTTTCAGGTGTTATTCTGGGGGCGTGATGTTGTGTTGCTGGGTTAGTGTCCCGGCATTTTGAAGGAATGTAGAGCCTTTGTTATCAAGGATGGAGGATTCTGTGAAGGCACTACATTCCCTCCAAATGTTGTGAGACGCTGACCCAGTGACACATCACAGATGACCTGAATCCTCGATGGTGGAAACCTAAAATCTCGGTTGAAGAAGGATTTGAGAATAATGTTTGTCATTACACACTGGTTTTCTCAGATTACATAAGAAGTCACTGAAATACAAAATGTGCCACGTAGAGCAGGATGGCATTCTCTGCCAGTTCACAGATATTCACTGTAGTGCTTGAGCCATAAAAATGGTTGGTTAAGCCTTGGCTTGCCTGATGTAGTCAATAGGTACCACTGCTTCCAGGATCTCTTCCCATTCATGTTTTCAGTACTAAGTAATCTCTTAAGTTGATGCAACATTTATAAGTAATTTTATTTAAGTAACACACCAACAAATGCACATACATAGTCTTTAATAATCTAAAATTCACATTAAAACACTTAAAACGATCCTACTTGTTTTGATTATACAATCATCCTCAGGGAGCGTACTTTGTTCCTTGCTAAAGTTACAGTTTAAAACACTCAGTGATTTACTTCGTTATATTAATTTGGTGCTGTGGCAGCGTGTTTTTAAGTGAAAATAAGTTTATTAAATAGATTGTTGAGTGAACTTGTTTAGTAAACCCATTTTTACTTACAGATATGCTGCCACAGCACCAAATTAATATAACAAAGTAAATCACTGAGGGTTTAAAAGTGTAACTTTAGCAAGAAACAAAGTATGCTCCCTGAGGATGATCGTATGATTGAAACATGTAGGAGCGTTTTAAGTGTTTTAATGTAAATTTTAGGTTATTAAAGACTACACATGTGTATTTGTTGGTGTGTTACTTAAATAAACTACAAAATGCATGGTGCAACGATAAAGATTTGTAAGTAAATTGTAATTCAGCCACCTACGGGCATTTCCCATGCACCTGTCCCATTTAAAGATTACCTCCCCTTTGTTCTGTTGTAAGGAAGAGGACCACCGTTTCAATGTACCGTAGTATGATTTGTGCTAAAGGCGGTAGTTGTAGGTTGTTCTGAGTCACTGTCACAGTTTTTGGAGTGACTTTTTGGTAGGCAGGGAGGAAATATGAAGTGTGTAGTTTTGAATTTTATTGACAGTGAATTCTTATCAAAACTGTTCCCTCAGAATGTCAGCACTGTATTTTAAAAAAATCATTCCCTTAGAAGAGAACAGTGGCGTGCCCAGGAATTTTGTTCCAGGGGGGGTTCAATGAATTTAGTTGAGAACGGGGATCTGGGGGCAGTAGCCCCCTAGTCAGGGGTTCTGGAGGCAGCTGTAATTTGGTACAATAAATGTCATTTCATATAGTAAGATTTTCTTAATTTTTGGTCCTTTAAGACTATTTATGATGACAACCAATTTATTTGTCATTGCTAATGTAAAACAATTGCGAACTGGCGGTAGTTTTAGAACTTTACTACCTTTTTACTGGACATCTTGGGGTGTTGGCATCCTAAATTCAGCAATTTTTAACAGTTTTCACAATTGGGTTGAGTTTGGCACGATTTTGGAGGGCCTT
>Ga0123352_10008178_pt1 | contig 16271 bp, 7 predicted proteins | sample TergutLab28metaG_FD_89700 | JGI IMG/M metagenome (GOLD analysis project Ga0123352, IMG submission 89700) | Labiotermes labralis P1 segment gut microbial communities from Petit-Saut dam, French Guiana - Lab288 P1 | ecosystem: Host-associated > Arthropoda: Insects > Digestive system > Gut ... | reverse complement strand
TTCTTCAGGAATGTCTCCGTAAATCCAGCAAACATTTAGGAAATTCAAAAATTTATGTAAAAAACTTTTTGGTGCATGTTTGTACAACTCATTTTTAATCCTGTCTGATCCTGGAGATTTTCTGGCTCTTAATGCTTGTATAGTTGTTTCCAATTCTTCCATTGTAATTAAGTCAACACAATTTTCTGTTAATTTTTGCACGTTTCCCTTCTGTTGTGTTATCATTAAGTTGTTCAGTCCAAAGTTTTTGACAGTAATCTAGCCATGTGAGTTCAACTGTTGGGTTAAGCCGTAAATTATCTTTTTTAATTCTGTTTAAATTTCTAATATTTTTACATGCATTTTTCTGGCGTCCATTAAATCATGTTCAATTCTCGATACAAATGTTTCCCAACATTGCCTTTAATTTTTCTTGTTTCTCTTTTCACAATTGCCACTAACCTTTTGTATTCCAGTTTGTCAGTTTCAGAACGTGTTGTTAGATACCGTAAATAAGCCTTCTTGTTTTCAATCAAGTTTTTAATATCCTCATTCCATAAAATTAAAGGCCTTTTGTGTATTCTCTTTTTCCTTTTGCCTAGAGCTTCATTCTCTGCTTGTTGTAGTGTGTTCTTTAAAGTTTGCCATTCTACATCAATATTAAGGTTGCATGGTGAGTGCATCAGATTTTGCTCTAATGTCCTCTGATAAAGTAATTTTATGTACCCTAAAAATTTCTTCTTGCCGTAGAGATCTTTTAGTAAATGCATACAATTTTTGAGGTAAACGAATTTTGGAAATTGATAAGCAATGGTCTGTAGTGACATCGTATCACCTAAAAACTTTAGTGTCATTTACTAAAGATAATAGTTTCTTATTTGTTAGAATGTAATCTACAATGGATCTGTAACCTCGGGCATTCCACGCCATTTTATGAATCTCTTTATGTCTGAAAAATATTTTTGTTATTTTTAATTCATTTACTGATGCAAATTCTTTCAGTTTGTGTCCATTACTGTTAGTAGTAATTTCACCATTTGTACCCAAAATTCCGTCGATAGGAATATTTCCAACTCTTGCATTATAATCTCCGACAATGACAATGTAATCGTTTTTACTTATTTTGTCTGTCTGATCTTAGAGGGTTTCATAGAATTCTTCTGTTTGTTCTGTTCTCCCTTCTTCGGGGGCATAGACAGCTAGTGATGTTAAATATCCTCTTTGCTATTTGTACCTTAATTGAAGAATTCTTTCATTTACAAACACGTAAGTATGTATTCTCTTTTTAAATTTGGCTTTAATCATTATTGCTATACCTGCGGCTGCTCTTCTATTCGTTGACACGCCGCTGTACAATAAAATATAGTCGTCCAACTTTTGCTAACCCTTTAATTTCTTTTTTGTTTCTGGTATCCCTGCTATATCTACATTTGCTGTTTTTAATTCTCCCTGCAGCAGTTTCTCTTTGCCATATAAATCTCTGACATCCCAAATGCCTATTTTCATTAAACCTGTATTCATTGTCCTCTTTCTCGCCTTAGTTGTCATTTGTGAATCAGTCCTTTGCTTCCTCTGGAGATTCTGAGTTTGGTAGGGTGTCCTCAGGATGGATAACCAGTCCCTCGCAGTTTGGTGGTAGCTAACCTCAGGGCCTCCAAACATGCCCGTTTTCTATAGGGGTGTGCTCCCTTAGCCGAAGGTCTCGGTTTTGAGGCGAGTTACATTATGAGACCCTTTATGACCACAAAACAAATAAACATCAAGGATTGGACCCTTTGATCCTTTCCGTCTCCAGAGTTACAGCTGCTCGCGCCAACGCTTCTTCGGTCAGTCCTGTGCTTTGTCTGGAGATTCTGAGTTTGGTAGGGTGTCCTCAGGATGGATAACCAGTCCCTCGCTGAGTAGGGTTGGTGGTAGCTAACCTCAGGGCCTCCAAACATGCCCGTTTTCTGTAGCGGTGTGCTCCCTTAGCTGAAGGTCTCGGTTTTGAGGCGCCGAGGACTCGCCTTCATCGCTCCACTCTGCCTCAACTAAAGTTGCGTTGCCCAGGGATCACGATCGAGGACGTGAGGAAGTCGGATTTACTGACAGAGCTGACCGATGTCTTGTCAGACGGTGTTTCCCAAGATTTGTGGCTATTATCTGTCGGCATCGATAATAACCCTTGGGGCCAGTACCAGTCTTTGGAAATACAAAGACCGAAACAAAACTTTACCTCAAAACATATCCCGGACGTCTGCGTAGCCTTCTCGGAGAAAATAACTGGAAATTGTGCCTCCTGCTCCTGGCCCGGCCAGCTAGAGAACCCAGTAGTTGATGAGATGAAACCAGGAAGACGAGTCTCGGACACCAGAATCAAAACCCATAAGGAAAACTCGGGGCAACGTCCTCGCCTTTCACTTTCCCCGGAGCAGCCAATCGACAGACGGTAGCCTCACACGGGGAACGATAAAAGGAAAAACAAACCAGTCGTGCCTGCAGGAGGGCAAGCCTAGAGCCGATCTGCAAGCGGACGGCTCAAACTATAATTTGTCCAATCTTAAATACGTTTCTTTTTCGAAATACTGCCTGCGAAGTATCATTCCTTTTAGAAACTTCGTGTGTCTCCTCGATCCTTGAAAGATATTTTGGGCAATGCGTGCTGTGGGCGGGGTGATCACGATTTGTATCTGGACAGGCACAGGGATTTGTTGTGCGCCGGCCACAGGCGTGTAGATCTTAGAGGGTCTTCTATGATTTACAAACGCGATAATCGGGCACTTTTACTTTAAAAGGCAGCTTGATTTATTAATAACGTGACAAACGGCCGATCCCGGTGGCCGTGCGCTGTAAGGCGTAGGTCTGGGGCCACTTGCCTCCTGAGTTTGTTGGTTCGAGTCCCGCCGGGTGCATGGATGTTTGTTGTGAGTGTTGTGTGTTGTCAGGTAGAGGTCTCTACGACTAGCCGATCACTCGTCCAGAGGGGTTCTATCGACTGTGATGCGTCGTTGTGTGTGATCTAGAAACCATATTAATGAGGAGGCCATGGCCCGCGTTGGGCCGCAGCGCCACAAAAGAAGATAACCAACATCCACGCAGAAATAACGGCAAATATTCTAAATTAATTTGTTCAGTTGTATCTGTAGTATTAAATCCACTTTACGGTTTTTATCTCCATTGAGACAAACAGCAGCTTTTTCTTTAAGCCCTTATTTAGAAAACCCAAGAGGAAAAGATAAAATAATTTATCAGATTGTACCCCGTGTATAAACAATTTGGTCTCCGAAAGTGATTAAGTATTCTGTATGTTTCACACTCCTTTTGATAAGAATTTCATATCTTTTGTTCTGTACCATTTTTCTTTATTATCTTTTCTTTTATCCCTCTGTATTTCTATCCTTGTCATCGTCCTCTCTGTCTCTGTCAGTTCTTCTTCTGTTTTACATAAGCAGCCACGCTAACAAAGCTGAAATTAAAATTTAATTAACCGCCATAAATTTAGGGAGACTAGCAGAATGAAGATTCAGTGTATGACATTGTTTAGGGCGGCGGTACTGGTCTTGGCCTCCAAAATAAAGTGCACGGTGTTACATTAATTAAAAGTGGGGGAAGGAAAGTAAAAAAAAAAAAAGGGAAGAAACCTGGAGGGGAAGATCGTTATATGCAGAATAGATTTTTGTGCGGTTTTGAAGAGTCGAGACAGGAGACACGATCTGACACAAGGCTTTATGAAATCCTGAGCTTTCTTGTAAGTGATGGAAGTAATACAGATGAAATTTGTTAGGCCATTGGTTGAATCAACAAAATTGGACTGTGAAAAGAATGTAGATGTAATGGAAATATTGCAGTTGTGAAAGATGAACAGTGTGTACATGATTAATGAGCAGACTGAAAAGTCGTACACAAAAAGCACGAAAATGGAGTCAATTATCGAAATTAGCGCTGCACCAGAAAGAGGGGAAAACTATTACATAGATATAAGTGAATGGAAAACGCGTCTAAAACTGCAGATGGTTCGAACAAAGAAGAAATGTCATGCTGTAACTGGAGTTGTGGTACTGTTCAACCGACTGCAGTGATTTTGGAATGATATGAAGGTAGACCAACGTGTTTTCAGTGTCCGTATCTAACGACATTACTGAGCAGAGTCCATTATGTAGAAGCTAATAGTTCCTCATCTATTCAAGAAATTGCCCGAAATTTCTGGATCCAAAACGTCTGTTACTGTTACTGTACTGTTACTGCACTGTACTGTTACTGCACTGTTACTGTACTGTTACTGCACTGTATTGTTACTGTACTGTTACTGCACTGTTACTGTATTGTTATTGTACTGTTACTGCACTGAACTGTTACTGCACTGTTACTGTACTGTTACTGCACTGTACTCTTACTGCTCTGTACTGTTACTGCGCTGTACTGTTACTGTACTGTACTGTTACTGCACTGTACTGTTACTGCACTCGCAAAAGCCGGCAACTTTTCCTTTCCCGAGCCACAGTAATTAAATTCGCCTTATCCCTGCCTGTTTGTTTAATAACGAGTTTAATATTATAATGCCGTCAACGCGAAGGTCTTCCAAGTGGCTTCTTTCTTCCAGTTACCCCCCACCAAAACCTCGTACGCGTTTCTCTTCTTCACATACGTGCCAAACGTCCCGCAGATTTCATGTACCTTGATTGGATTACCCTACAAATTTGTGGGACTTATAAATCGCGAACCGCTTCACCACGCACTGTTCTTCATTCGTCCTTTACTTTTTCCCTCCCGGGCCCAAATATCTTCCTCAATATCGTTTTATTGAAGACTTTCAGCCTGCGTTCTTTCCTTAAAGTGCCAGACCACGTTTCACACCCGTACAAAACATTTATACATTTATAGTTGTCTAGATTTTAAACTGTGTCTTTTTAGGTAGAATGTGGACAGAACAAGATTCTGAGCCGAATGGTAAATTGTGTAAAGCTTGTAAAGTGTGTAAATTGTGTAAAGTGTGTAAGACTTGTAAACTGTGTAAATTGTGTAAAGTGTGTAAGGCTTGTAAAGTGTGTAAATTGTGTAAAGTGTGTAAGGCTTGTAAAGTGTGTAAATTGTGTAGTGTGTAAAGCTTGTAAAGTGTGTAAATTTTGTAAAGTGTGTAAGACTTGTAAACTGTGTAAATTGTGTAAAGTGTGTAAGGCTTGTAAAGTGTGTAAAGTGTGTAAGGCTTGTAAACTGTGTAAATTGTGTAGTGTGTAAAGTGTGTAAGACTTGTAAACTGTGTAAATTGTGTAAAGTGTGTAAAGCTTGTAAAGTGTGTAAATTGTGTAAAGTGTGTAAGACTTGTAAACTGTGTAAATTGTGTAAAGTGTGTAAAGCTTGTAAAGTGTGTAAATTGTGTAAAGTGTGTAAGCGTGTGAAGCACGTAAAGCATGTAAGTCTTGTAAGTCTGAAAGGTAAAGTTTCTTTCCCTGCAGTCCCATGCAATGCTGTCTGCACTCGCTAACAGACCAATTCTCACATTACAGCATGTATCTAGTTTTGCTGCGGAACACAATGACACGTCTCGGAAATATTATTATGTTCAGTCCGTGTTCATTGTCATTTAGACAGATCTGTTTAGTCTTTGGTTAACAGATATCTGGCGTACATCCTTGTAATGAATGAAAGGTACAGAAGAGCCATCCTTATTTTTTCCCATATAGCGCAAGAGCCCCAGTGGGCCAGGGCCTCCTCATTATCGAGAAATCATGATCACACTCAGACACACCACATTCGGTCGGACTCCTCTGGACGAGTGATCAGCCTGACGCAGAGACCTGTACCCGGCAATGCACAAGAGAGACATGTCCATGTTCTCGGCGGAATTCGAACCCGCAATCCCAGCAGGCGTGAGGCGTAGACTCACGCCATCGACGGCGCAGCCACCAGGATTGGCCAGAAGAACGACATACACAAACAAACGCAAGGAAATTAAGAATGTTTAACAGTTTGATGCTATCTATATGGTGACATTACTTCTGGTTTTGAACTTGGGAAGTTTCAGGCGCTTGATTTTGTTGCAAAGATTTCAAAATTAGCTTCTCATTCCGAAACGAAGCAGGTTAGGTTAGGTTAGGTTAGGTTAGGTTGCTGGGCACCACACTTAACTGCTGCAGGGTTGAAATGAGGAAATAAACATTTGTTTTACATTTGCATATTCCGAGTCCATCAGTGAACAGAACAACAAGAGTTACCAATTATGAATAATTAATAACCAGGGGCTTACTGGATGGCAGGGTATTTGTTTGGCTGCATGATAGCGATGTAATTGAACCTGCATGTAACACTTGGAACAGCCTTAAGCTTCATCAAACAATAGCACATTTGTTACAGTTCTGTGCTGATTTTGAAACTATATTTCAAAACATGAACTACTGTAAAACTATTGTTGAAATCCGTTGATCTATTAGTCGAATTGCAAAACAGTTATATAAATTCTTTAACTTAATTCAGTGGATAGTTCGAATTAAAATCCTATCGCAGTTCACCCCAATCACTTGTCTGCTTTTGATGTCAGCCAGTGCAGTGAAATGTGTGGTGCAATATGAAGAAATTGTTATGTCTTGTCACGTATAGGTTCTTGCGTCGGGCCGATCTCTCATCCAGAAGATTCCCACCGAGTGTGGTGTGTCTGAGTGCTATCAGGAAACTTCAACAGTCAGTCGACCTAGGCCCGAATAGGGCCATTGCTTCACAAAAAATAAAGAAATATAAAGTTATGTTGCTTTAGTATAAAGTTGTGTCGCTCTGAAACAAAGTTTTGTCTGATTAATGCAAAGTTTTGTCACATTGAAGTCGTTTCCACCCAACATAAAGTTGTGTTCCTTTCAAGCAAAGTTGTATCGTTTTAATACAGACAGCTGAAGAAGCATTTCAGTTTTTCTCACTCAAACTGACCTACTTACGGCTCCTTATTCGAGATGATTATTAATTAAGCATTGCATAGAGCCTACTCAACTCTCTGACAGACCTTCATTATAAGTGTTTGAATTAGGGCTTCTTTTTGTCGCGGTAACAAGCTGGGATACAGGGCGGAACTACATGCGCCATCAATAATGGGAAAATATTTTAGTTTTGTTAGAAGTGAAATTTGAATTTGAGGACACCGTGTGATTGTATCGGAGGGACACCCCTGGAATTGTCTGAACAAAATGGGACATAAAATGAATTGTTCTAAAAATAATGTACGTAATGATGTGAGTGAGTATGTGTGTACTGGAAGTGCCCTGAGGAAAAAGATGATGCTTTAAAATTCATGCGTGTAAAATTTTCAGTGTTACATAACATAATTTTAAATTGTACGTCTTACGAAAACTGTCACATTTCTGTTTATCAAACGTCTCTTTTGTCGTGTCCCCGAGCGCGGTGGCAGTCACGGGATGTGCCGGTTGGTGCAGGCCTTATGTGCGGTCTATCGCAAAACGGCCTGCCGCCATGAGGGCTACGATACAAGACGCCGTTCGAATTTAAATGACATCTGTACCTGTAGAGGAACCGAATCTTCCCAAACCCTCCCCCCCCCCAACTGCATTATCCCTCCTTCATATATCGAATCCATCCTCTGACATGTTAATCATTCTCCGTGGCAAAACACTACCCCATCTTGCTTGCAAGATGCAGCGTATCATACTGCAAGCTACATGTACAGCAGTTCATGGATTGAGATGCAGTGCGGGGAGACGGGGAGACGACAGCACAGACCGGTGTAATTAGGGATGAAATGTTAAAATGGGGTAACTTTACTTGGGAGCTGCATTACAATATTAAAGTGTGTGAATAATTTCCATATGATCCTACATACACTGTCGTAACCTCCAACCCCCAACTCATTGCTCCCAAACATAATATTCGTGACGCCACCCCATCAGTCACCCGGAACTTTAAACGCACAAACACTTGACCTAGCTGACCTCAACAGAACATTCGACCGAACCGGCGGCTGGCATCTTCAAGAGGGGAAATGTAGTGGCTTACGTCAGAGACATTACTGCACAGTGACGTCAGCGTGAAGTCTACTGATAACCGGCGTCCGAATTTGCGCACAGAATGATTTACGTTATCAGCTGACAGATGTTTACTGTGCCGTGTTCTGTCTGTCTGTTACTGAATATACCCGTGACGGCGGTGCGCCATTCATGGCTATAACATAACAATGGTGTCAGTTATGGTGCAGTTGATTTTCTGTGCGCTGCTGTCAGATGACGATAACCGTCATAGCTACGATAGCTATTAGTTTAGTGACACAGCACTTTTAACTTTCACATAAGCAATAAATTGAATCAATTGGCGATCGCATAATCACTGCACTTACTGGAATGTTTGCTTGTTTCGGCATCAGATCCAGAACCACGTTCTAATTTGAAGCTCCGTGGAGCAGAGTGCTGTTTGGGAAACTGATGGTCGGTTAGCTAGACCAGATATCCCGTGTCTTTGTAAGAAGCCAATACCTCAGTACCGAATTCGCAAAAGCCTGCCGCTGGTTTCTAACTGGAATCAAAGAATCAGCCAAATCGGAGGCCATATGACATATATTGTAACAGTATGAACGGTGCCAAAGATTCGGAAAAAAATTCTGTCTCCATTTTCAGGGATAAAGTTAGAAGGGCGAGGATGAGGAGCGGTGCAGGGCAACTGCTAGAGAAGGTAGCCGCCCAGTAATGAGTTAGCAGACAATTATAGTCGGGTAGGGGCCGACAGGAATAAGGGCAAGGAGTTGTGAGGTTCTTCCTGCATAATCTCATTGTATCACGATCCTACTCGATTTAACCTAACCCTGAAGATACAGGAGGAATTTTCCTTCGAATCCTTAGTACCCAGTGATCGGACCGCACGGCGTCACAGCACCTGAAAAACACCACAGCGAGAACCCAGAATTTCCATTTCCTCACCTGCTGTTGTTTACGGCAAGAAGCCTCAGCACAGCCCCCTTTCGGCTGTTCTGCATATTTCTTGCACCGTGCATTGTATAATAATAGTACAAAGCGCACCTTTCTAAAATGGTACTTCAGTGTATGATGTATTGTACATGTTTCTAACCCGAGGGTTCATCTTCAGGAAGACGGTTGTACATACCGGTACAGTGTAGCGTGTTGTACATACCGGCACAGTGTAGCGTGTTGTGCATACCTGTACAGTGTACCGTGTTGTACATACCTGTACAGTGTAGCGTGTTGTACATACCGGTACAGTGTAGCGTGTTGTACATACCTGTACAGTGTACCGTGTTGTACATACCTGTACAGTGTAGCGTGTTGTACATACCTGTACAGTGTAGCGTGTTGTACATACCGGTACAGTGTAGCGTGTTGTACATACCTGTACAGTGTAGCGTGTTGTACATACCTGTACAGTGTAGCGTGTTGTACATAACTGTACAGTGTAGCGTGTTGTACATATCTGTACAGTGTAGCGTGTTGTACATACCTGAACAGTGTAGCGTGTTGTACATACCTGAACAGTGTAGCGTGTTGTGCATACCTGTACAGTGTAGCGTGTTGTACATACCTGTACAGTGTAGCGTGTTGTACATAACTGTACAGTGTAGCGTGTTGTACATACCTGTACAGTGTAGCGTGTTGTACATACCTGAACAGTGTAGCGTGTTGTACATACCTGTACAGTGTAGCGTGTTGTACATAACTGTACAGTGTAGCGTGTTGTACATACCAGTATAGTGTAGCGTGTTGTACATACCTGTACAGTGTAGCGTGTTGTACATACCTGTATACTGTAGCATGTTGTACATACCTGTATCGTGTAGCGTGTTGTACATTCCTGTACAGTGTAGCGTGTTGTACATACCTGTACAGTGTAGCGTGTTGTACATACCTGTATAGTTTAGCGTGTTGTACATACCTGTATAGTGTAGCGTGTTGTACATACCGGTATAGTGTAGCGTGTTGTACATGCATCACTATAAGCAGTCTTGTAGGCAGAAGAGTGTGTTCGGTCTACGACTGCTCCTTCATTTTAGCAGCTACCCTGCAAATGTGTAGGCCATATCTTCTCTCACGTACCTGGAGCTGAATCATGCTGTGATTAACTCTTCTAGAGGTATAATTGACCTTGAAACAGGACGCGAAGGCCGAGAGGGGGTGTAGAGGTACAACTGCACTCTTTGTTGAACTCGACGCTAGATTGTGATGGCTGGTAAACGTCACGCTTCGGCCGCTTTACCGCCGGGAAAGAGACCCGGTACCCATTTTACAGGGGCTGGGTGGGCCCAGGACCGGTCTGGACGGGTGCGGAAAATCTGACCCCGACAGGGATTCGATCGCCGGACCGTCCAGCCCGTAGCAGGTCGCTATACCGACTGAGCTATCGTGGCCCTCAAGTAAACCTTGTTGTTCATATAAATAACCACTAAGTCTGAAATATGGTGTAGAGAAAACTCACTGCTTGTAAAAAGATATATATTTTTTATGCGGTTTGAAATAATACTGGCTGTTTTTTCTCAAAATACGCAGAGAAGACCCCGTGGCCAGAACGCAGACATACTTAATGTTAAAATACGTCCTGTATATACAGTATTCACTGTGCAATGTAGCAGTGGCTCCCACAGTGTCCACCGCGGGTCTCGGGACTCGTGGATACATTTCTGTAACTGCTAATTTGACGTGTCCTTACTTTTGTAACCAAAGGAATAATGTTTTGTTAAAAGTTGTCATGGAACTTTTCTAATTGGCGGTGTGTTTATTTCGTTTTACCGTTAGAATATCTAATTAAGAAACCCCCTGTACCCACGAACCGAGCGACAGTCAGTTTAATTAAGGTCAGATCATGCAATGCATTGTTACATGTGGTGCCGGTATGTATTGGTATCTATCTAATGTCAGTTCTGAGATGTAGATTGTCAATTTTGGATATCTGTCGTCCGGACAGTCTATACTTACGTGAGCAATGACTGAGGATGCGAGGTTATTTTTTGAAGCCAAGAGGGGTCCGCGAGCAGAGAAGTTTGGGAAACGCTACACTGCAGCTTTGCACCGTCAGAAGTTCCGTCGCTCTTGTCGGAATTCCCACACAGCATCTTTACTTCCAGCAAAATACAGTAACTTAGGCAGTCCACTGAATGGCACTTCGCTCAGGTTGTGTTCTGCTGATCGCAAGAATTACCCTTCTGAGACAGACGAATCGTTAGCACACTCCCTGTACGTAATCCCCTGTAATTCACAGAATGATATAGTCATTCATTTGTTCACAACTAAATCGAACAAAATCCGTCAACACGCGGGGGTTATCTTAACTAACGCACGGGCAGTGGTTTTACCGTCACGCATACGAAATGGGACAGGAAGATGGAGGAGATGTTGATCCCCGCGATTAGGAACTGCAGTCCTAGATTACCTACGTACATGTGTAATTGCATTGGCTTTCTGTCATTAGTGCTAATTGAGAGTATTAACAAGGTACTCATTTGCTGGGTTATTAATGGCAAGAGAAGGGACTTCCACCGCAGTGACCCGTAGTAATCGGCCGGTACTCCTTAGAAACACGTACACGTCCCTTTTTGAAATTTTCTCGGATGTCCCACAAGATCTGTTCTGGGCGTTGAGGGTTGTTAGACCATGCATCTTCCTCATGAAATAGAGTGACTGCCAACTTGATGCAACTAGGTAATTTTGTTGATGCGTTCTTAGCTCGACATGTTTCGGGTACATACCCCCATCATCAGGAGCATTAGATGTTGAGTTGCAGCATATGGTTTTCTGCACCGAGTTTTTGAATGGATGGTGGTCTTGAGAGCCGCTGCGTAGGTCGTGTTTACGGTGCAGATGGTGCCGTGCGACTCGCACGGCACCATCTGCACCGTACATCTAATGCCCCTGATGATGGGCGTATGTACCCGAAACATGTCGAGCTAAAAATACAGCAATAAAATTACCTAGTTGCATCAAGTTGGCATTCACTTTATTTCTGTTCTGGGTCGTCTTCTATTAATATGTATTTGTTAAGCATATTGGTTATGTAATTAACGTTCTAGATACCAGCTATGTATCTGGAATTAATACTTCTGTGCTCTGAACTCTGGTGATGATTGCTCTCTGCTGCAGACCGATGTTGAATTTATACAGCCTTGGTGTGGGCAGGCAATTTCACAAAATTGAACTGCAGCAAAACCTGTAGTAGGAAAAAATGTATGTGTTTTGTGTTTATGAAATCCGCAATTATTCTGTAACCCGTAAGGATGCCATGGAAAGACGTGAGGGCAGGTGCTAACTGATTCTGAACTCCTGTTCACCGACACGTCCATTATATTTCTTCCAATCCATAAAGATGCCGGTATTATTTGGTAATATAACCGATCCTCATTTTCTGCCCTTGATTCATTTTTTCATATTTCATTTGTCACTGTTTAGACCCAAACCTGAGCATATCCCGATGTTATGGTGCTGTGTAACGTCTACAGACGCCATACAGCTGGAACGCATCCAAAAAATTTCGAAGCCCTGTGTCAAAATCATGTTTTTCCCATGACCATATCAGTTAGGAGCCGGTCCTAATGGCCGTTCGGTCTAAGGCGTAGGTCTACGGCCGCTCGCCTGCTGAGACTGTGGGTTCGAATCTCACCGGGAGCATGGAAGTCTGTTGTGAGTGTTGTGTGTTGTCAGGTATAGGTCTCTGCGTCGGGCTGATCACTCGTAAAGAGCAGTTCTACCGACTGTGATGCGTCGTTGTGTGTGATCTAGAAACCTCAAGAATGAGGAGGTCATGGCCCGCGTTGGGCAGCAGCGCCACAGGGGAAAAAAAGTATCAGGAAGATTTCCTTCCTTGAAGTTCCACACACTGCATTGTAGAAGGAGACATTTTGTGCGGTGTTTCTATTGCAATTTATACAGGACTAAAATATTGTCCTCCCTTCAGGATGTCACAGCCTTCCGGGTTCTTTCTTGTTATTTTGTAAACTTCGCTGGGTTTTCCATTACTTGTGGACACTCTTGTTTGTTTGTTTCTGTTCCTACAGACATCATCCGGTGTGTTTTGAAACTAAAAGAAAGTAAAATAATTTTTGGTTTCCGTCAAATACAACTATATTTTCTTACAATAAAACCTACCAGACGCGCTAATTTCTCAACTTTATTTTTGGAATAAAACTCTACATGTTTCGGACAGTTCCTCTGTCCATCATCAAAAGTTTTACACTGTACACAAAACAATGGTATATGTCATACAGGTTTACTGTGTGTACAGCGAAAAACTCCTGATGATGGACAGAGCAACTCTCCGAAACATGTAGAGTTTTATTCCAAAAATAAGTTTGAGAAATTAGTGCATCTAGTTGGTTTTATTATAAGAAATTATCACGATGCACGGTCACCTGAACGTCAAACACAACTATATATATATATATATATATATATATTTATTTATTTATTTTACTTTACCATTACCACATGTTTCGGTCCACAGTCCATCAACAAGCCATCTCTACAAAACTCAAAGCGAGGTGCAACGCAGTGCAAATAGTATTTTTGTTATTTGGACTCACATAAAACTTACAAAGTAGGTTTAAATTTTATAAAATTGATAATCATTCCACTTTATTTCAGTTTGTAGACACTGTACTGTAGACACTGCACTGTAGACACTGTACTGTAGACACGGCACTGTAGACACTGTACTGTAGACACTGCACTGTAGACACTGTACTTTCTTGCAGTTAAGTTGTACCGCTAATTTGGTGTGTGAAGATGTGGAATTTTTACAGTAAAACTGTCAGCACAGTGACACATTTCATTGTAATTAAAGAGGGTGCACTTGACAGCACAGCTACTGACTGACCTGTGTTTATGGCTCGGGGCCATTGAGCGAGCTTGTGATTTGTATTTTGTTGTTATTTGTGTCTTTTTTGTTCGATGTTCGTCTTATGTTTGGTTTGTTGTCTTTTGTTGCTTGTGTCTGTACCACAAATTTTGATATTTTGCTGACCGTGCATCTCAGTATAATCTTAGCAATTGACCAACTTAATGCACAAATTCTTGTTTTATAATAAGATTATTATATCCCTCTACATGTTTCGAGCACTGTTGTGCTCATCATCAGGAGGTCAAATTGTATTATACAGCATCTGGTATCGTCGCACTCTGTAGGTGGCCGTCCGGTGCGCAATCTGCCCACCGGACGGCCACCTACAGAGTCAATTGCTAAGTTTGTGTTTGTACGGCGTGCTATTCCTGTTATTGGCCAGTCTGCTGTTCACTCTGCAAGATAATAAGCAAAACCTGAGTTGAACCACAAATGTGAGAGCATTATATCAGAGCATTATATCAGAGCATTATATTAGAGCATTATATCAGAATCTGTTGCTCCCACGTAATCCCACATGACATATTTGATGGTGCCTGGGTTTGAAATATGTTTTACTGCGTAATTTAAATTAATATTGAATTCTGGAAACACAGTTTCTTGCAGTGAATATTCTGAAAATACCGTCATACATAAACACTAGTGGCTGCTGCTGTGGCTGCACGTCCGATACAGCAGCTGCAGATGACAGATGCAAAAGTTGTACTGCCTCAATTATTGTTACGTCTAACTTTGCAGAAAAATGCTGCCCAGTTTATTACCACCGCTTAGTGTTTGTGTTTCTGTCGTGTTTATTAGCGTAGTGCAAAAATATGTAACTGTGTGCGGTGAAATTTCGAGTTAATGATGTTCGGGGATTTGATGAAGTTTGTGTGTCGTGACGTAACGGCATTATCGCAGTACTGAATGCATGTAGAGGAATGTATCTGTCAGTGCTGTGGTGAGCTTTGAGGTATTTATGGCGTGAATGAAGCTACTTTTTTGCAGGAATGTGCCGCCGTATGGTTTGGTATAAATTTCCCGGTGGTTCGCAGATGCGTACTAACTCGATCCTGACGGTTGAGTAATTAGTGTGGTTGAAATGCAGGTGATTGTGAAGTGTTGGTTGTCAGACGCTTTACACATATTTTCCGTTATTTTCCTCAGACATTTCGGTTAATCTGAGAAATTGTAAACATACGACCACTACTTCCTTTCACGTGCCTCGCAAGTCGCTGTTCAGAATTATGACACGCTAACCTGCCCAATTTAAAGCGCTCCGTTAGACAGCACAAGAACAAAAAGAAAATGAGGAAATGAAGAACGTTGCCATGTTGGCTACTTCTGTCACCAAGACTTTTCTCGTGTACACGTAAAGCTGAGCTGCTGTTTCCCCAAAACTGAACGACTGTGCTAAACAGCGAATATATGAAACATCTAAGGACGAAATGTAATCTGTTGCACTTATGGCCCAAAGCTCGTACCGCGCAGTAAACACTCTCAGTCTCGGTCACAAAAACCAGTCGTATTTAGGGCAAAAGTCGCTGTGTGGCCAGAGTTCCACAAGAAAAACATAAACGTATTCGCTGGACAGAAGTAGAGCTTATGAATGTTGAACCTGAGATGCATACAGTAACCAGTAGGGTTTACGAGAATAACAGCACAGGTCAGTCAGTATAGTGACCGACCTGGCTCTGGACGACGGAGACTTGATTCCTGACAGAAGCAGGTATCTTACCGTTGGCCACCACGTCCAGAGCCCCTGTTTGATGGGTACAAGGACCCTTTTCCGGGGGTAACGTGGCTGTGTCGTGAAACTGACCACCTACTTCCGTCTCCTTCCATGATCAACAACGTTACACATCCGCTCCGCCATTCTGCTTCGTGGCGTAACATTGAAATAATGACAAGAGCAATGTTATATTGTCTTTGTAATTCACTTTCATTTTCTTGCTACGTCGAGCGACTAAATCTGGCTGTGTGATTGCGATGGCTTTAGTTTAATGGAGTTTTATTGAAGGAAGCTCCATCAGGTAATAATATTATAAATCATCAGCTGTGAATTGCAAGAGAAGAGAGAATAATACAGGTCGTCTGTTCTGTCCTTATTCCTGTCTTGTTTGCTGGTGTATGGCTTATATTTAGCAATGCTGCCATTATCCCACATTACGTAATGTCGCAGTGTACAGTGTGTTACATAGAGTCCAGGAGGAAAGAAATATCCTTCGTACAACAAGAAGAAAGAAGGCTAATTGGATTGGTCACACATTGCACAGTAACTCCCATCTAAAACACGTTATTGAAGTAAAGGTGGAAGTAAGGACAGGTGTGACGTGACGACGGGTAAGAAGATGTAAGCAGCTTCTGGATGACCTTAACCTTTAGATGCCTAACGTCAACTATAGTGGTCGTACCGCACCGCTAACCTCTAAAGTTGCATTTTATATATTTATTCAACAAATATAGGTACTGAATATTTTAAACACGGTATATACTGTCCGTTTTTTTCT
>Ga0123352_10008176_pt1 | contig 16272 bp, 14 predicted proteins | sample TergutLab28metaG_FD_89700 | JGI IMG/M metagenome (GOLD analysis project Ga0123352, IMG submission 89700) | Labiotermes labralis P1 segment gut microbial communities from Petit-Saut dam, French Guiana - Lab288 P1 | ecosystem: Host-associated > Arthropoda: Insects > Digestive system > Gut ... | reverse complement strand
GCAGTAGCAGTAGTGTTTCACACATGCTTGGTTGAAGTATTTTTGAGCACTGTCCATATGTCATGTTATAAAAACAGACATCCTGAATTTATCGCACATTTCATTCATTAATTGCATTTAATATGCTATGTTATTTGTTTTTGTCATATGATACCATCAAGAAGAAATTGTGTAAATGTTGTAAGACACTTCTATTACATTTCTTGTTGTAAGACACTTCTATTACATTTCTTGAAGTGCCAGATGTGTTTTGCCCTGTGACTTTACAGTCACTCAGGTTATTTGAGTAACTTAAACTTGATGTGGCATCATTGTTTTGTCACTGATGACAATTTATTCGTTTTGAATATTACATCAAGTGTGATGATGAGCATCAGGATTCCCTCCATGCTATTTTAAACCACCACTGTCGGTTACCTTATTACATTAAAGAAGGCTGCTTGTGTTACTGGTACCCTTTTGTGTGAGAGTGGGCCAGTGCCAGAGATCACATGATACATCTTTTCTAAGTCAGGTAATGGGAAGCATTGGGTTTAACTGGTGGTTGTAACAGTCATTGTTTGGATTGCTAGAAAGTAAGATCTGAAGGTTGTGGGTAGGGTCAGATGTGATTTTTGCAGTTGTATAATGTGAACATGACAGTATACTTGTGGCAACTGAATTGACTGGACCAAAACATGGTGAGTCAAAATGTGGAACTGCTTGGTTATTTGTGTATAGGGAATGTCATGACATGTATATATTATGATCTGTTACTTGAAGACTGGACCTAACTCTGACCTGGTTTCACTGTATAGCTTCATGCATGTAGGCAGATATTTTATATAAATTGCATATCTGTAACCTGTGGATCCAAGTAATTTGGAGAACATAGCATGTGTTATATATATGATATCTTTATAAATAAATAATACATTTGAGGCACATCTGAATGTCTGAACAAAGTTTTAGAGCAAGGATCTTTTATTACTATTTCTCAGTGAGGTCTTTTGATGTAATGTGCATTACAGTCTGATGTGAATTAGAATGTTTAAATGTTTTTACTGTCCAGTTGACAAGACAGCTTTTGATTTTCATTTGAAGTGTGCAGTGCCTTTGAAGAATATTGTCATTGATTGTGGTGGTGTGGTTTTGCACTGTGTAGTCTTGGATGTGAAACCCGTTTTCAGGTGAATTTACTGCCCATATCTTTATGGTTAAAGTAGGTGGGGTGAGGATGTGTCCAGGTTTTATCAGCAGGAGGAGAAGGAATGTGACTACTGAGAAATAAGGGCGGAGGGACTTTGTCACATTCGAAGCTCATACTGAGTCAAAGACCAAATTCACAACACATGTTGCTGTGAAAACCAGCAAGTTGAAACACTGTCTTGAAACAACTTTCTGGGTATCTTAAAACATTTTGGTATAGGCAGCATGTAGATGATGAGCTCACTTTTCTTCATTTGTGAGTCATCCACAGTCTGTACTGTTCTGTGTCTCAGGAATTACAGATTGTCCTAACATATATTAGTGATTCAGATGTAACAGGCAGATTCTTGTTGAACTCTTCATGACATTTTGAGAAATATATTTCTTTAAGAAAACTGATTGTATACCATATTCTAAGATGGTGCACATTGCTCAGCCCCAGTTTGTTACTTTCATTGTTTTAAAGAATATCTGAAACTTAGGCTGTGGACCACTTTGGGTGGTGGAAATGAATGTTTCATGGACTGTAACTATCTGTGTTAGGGGTTGATATGGCTGGGGTGCTGAAAATATTGCATATTAATATCTGCCTGAATCCACTGCTGGGAACTAGCCATGGTTACTAATCACTGAAGTCAAGTACTTGTTGTGTGTGGCCTTGCTTTTCATTTGGCCTCTTTGGTCTACTTAGGCGTGCTTGTTGCACACTGTTATGCCTTACTCAGTGGAAACCCTTGCCCCTTTTGAAGTTTCTGGGATGTGGTCAGATCCCTTTGGTTTCTCTTATGAGGTGCTGCTTGCTGTATCCAATGAGGAGATTTTGCAACATCAAGCTGCATCCCAGAATCTTTGCCCTCAGAAATAGTACCATCTGACAAGTTTCCTTAGGCTGACCAAAGATGCCAATTGGAAAACAAGGCCAACCACAGCAGTTACTGGACTGCACACTGGTAGTGCTGAGCCACATGCAGGGTGTCACTAATGGCTGGTCATGCAGTCATGTCAGGGCCCTGGTAATGGAGAAGGTGATTGTGACAGAGTGGTTTGAACGATTTGATGTGGCTGCTAATGTGACAAGAATGATTTTGATGACTGATACAACTTTATATTGTAACTATTAATATGTTCCTTAAGTATGTTTCATGCATAAGTATATAATGCTCATTGTCCATCAAATAAAACAAGCTATTAGGCCATTCAGCCAGTCACAGACAGAAGGCATAGATAGGAAATGTAAGCATTCAGTTGTACTGCTATAATCTGAAACCTACTAGACCTAACCTCTTCAGTAGCCTTTTTTTATCTATCCATGATTCATTGTCTGTTACTTTGTATGTCCTGGAAAAACTGAGATCTGTGAGTCCTCATTTATGCTGTTTGAGCCATTGCATGTCACTTCAGGCACCCAGAAAAGTCCATTCTGGAACTTACTGTGAAGCATGTGCAATTACTGTAGCCAGTTTTTGTACTATTTATTATTGTCAGTAGATGGCAAGATCCCAGGGATGCACAGATTTTCCAAAAATGTATGAGTCTCTAGGTGCCAGAAAAATAACAAAAAGCAAGTTCCATACTGATGATGCACACATAGTAGGTGCCACCATACAAAATTTAGGTACCCCGTTGTGTGCTGTGTTGTAGCTGAAGAACAGCTGTCAATTGCTGATTGCTGTAATCATTATCATGATCTGTGTGACTTACACCTGCATTTTAAAAGTTGGTGATTTTCCAAGTACATTAAATAATAATTTATACAAATTTATTGTAGGGGTTTTTATTAAGCACTGGATACAATGCATTGTATCCTGACGCAGTGGATCAGCTGATACAATACATGTACATAAATATGCTGTGAGGGGACCATCAACTTGATTTCATTGCATGCCACTGCACTGGGCATGCAACTGGGGATTAATGGTGTTGGGTCATTCTTTTTCTATATGTATAAGACATGCAGTTCTTCATTGTTGTGAAAGATCTTCCTCTGATAAAATTTATGTTTCAGATTTTTTTTAGTAAAACTGTAAATTGGCATAAACTCTACTTTTTTGTGTACCATTCAATGGTTTCTGGCAGCCTTCAGTAACCTAAAACTTTTAACTGACCAGGATTGTGTTTTGTAAATAGACTGTGGGTAATATAAAAGTATGAAGCAAAACATTGAAGTTGATTGTAGCAGCTGAGCTTTAGATCTTCAGACTAGGAATATGGCCTGCATGGTTCAAATTATTTCAGACTGTCAAAAGGTATGATTCTTTTCTTTTCCAGATTCTGATGAGACCTACATAGACTTGATGTGCTTCCATTTTTTTTGTTGTAAATATTCCTTTGGCATGTATAAAATGTAGTTGTAAATTATTGTAATCATAAACATATGTTCTCTCAAGGGTATGTAGTTGGCTGACTAAAGAACTGACATACACCCACAAAGTGGCTGCAGTCATGTAATGTTATGGTGTAATAGATGTAATCGCAAGAGAATGTGTAGTTAACGTCATGTCCAGATGTGGGGATATGTTATGCTATGTGCTTCTAAGGTAGTGATGGCCATTCTTTGGTTTTGTGTGGCAAATGGAGAAAAAACATAGTTTTTATGGTCATTTTAATTTTGGCAATTTGATAGGGGTTGTGTGAAGAATCTTGACAAATGCGTATCAAATTATTGTCATTTGGGGGGATTATTACTTTTATGGACAGGTGTGGGATCGCACCTGTAGGGAGTTGATGGAGTGCTTTATGATGATAGATCTGAGGATAATGTTTTGTACCCACTTTACCATTACAGAACATGAACTTGATTACGGTCCGACACTAAGATAACATATTTTTACTCTAACCAGATTTGCATGTTCTGTAGGTCTTTTTTCCTGGTTGGTTGTTTGACTGGGTGGGGGGGAGGGGGGGGGCTGTCATCAATCTTTGCACCGCAGTCATTTTGTGGTATGTTGTGCATCTCTTTTCAGAATTTGTTGCTCGATATAGGGTCAGTAACATATATTTGATCACAGGACACCACAGTGAATAAGTCTGCCTTCTGATTCAGAGGACAGCCTAGTAGCTTTGTAATGGAGTTACCCATTCATGTTCTGTCTCGCTTTGGATATTGTGCCCTAGGCAACTGACCTAAGATAGTTGATGATCATTTTTGTCAATATTGCATGTCTGTAAATTATGAAAACCCATTGTCAGTGGTTGATTTGAGCTGCAGGCTATACAACTTGTTACCATGTTGTAGTATAATATTACACATAAATGGGAGTAGGAACCACTTCAGGCAGTTTGCATGTGTGACAGTGGTTCACATACAGAGACTGTTGCTGTGATGTGAGATCACGTAAGTGTACTGTTTGGTGTAATTTAAATCCCAGAAACAAAATTGTTATTTTCTATGGCATAATAGACTGGTATTGGTATTGTAATGTTTTCTGGCTTTCAGACCAGAAACTGGCAGACTGGTAGCCAAAACTATAATTTCAGTGCTGAGTATTTGAAGTATTAATGAAAAGGCGTTGGAACCCAGACAGTTGCATTACTGACATTGGAACTTCAGCACTTTCAAGAGTGCTTATGAAAAGACTGAGACCTGTTTTGTAGTTTAGCAGTTGGAAACATTTTTTAAAACTGTAGCATCAGAAGTTCCATTTGTTAAAACACAAACAGTGTGTTATCACGTTTAATTGAGCATTGTTCTGTTGTGTAAAAAGAGTAACCAAGTCATATATTATTGAATTTGACATTGAAAAGTGTAGTTGAGCAGCATCTTTCCACAGTATAATATTGCAAGTATATGTACTATATGACACTGGTTTCCCTTCCTTGAAATGTGTGTGTCATTTTAGGCGTCAAAGCAAAAACAAAATCGGCAAGGTGCACTGCTCATTCTCTGTATCAGTTTTTCATTAGGTCACTTTACGGTGTTGATAACCAGTGTGTCAGAAGTGAATACTGAAGGGAAAGCATGAAGCTGAAGTTTGCAGTTGTGAGAAGCAGTTTGTGAAGGTACATTAAAGTGGTTTTAAATTCATACTGTGCCATAGCTCAGGCAGTCACAAGATTCTCAGAGCAGAGGCCTGAGTTCAGTCTCAGGGGAGTTCCTCTATTTATGGTAGACAGCATGGCACTGGGCAGGTTTCAGTGCACACTGGTTTTCCCATGCCAGTTATTGCAGCTGTGTATCATAGTCGTCTGCCATCCACATTTCTGTACATAGCTGCATTTGTGGTCACATTACCAAAGGACAGGTTGTCATACCACCCCCAGGAGGAGAAGGAAAACCACCTTAATGTAATGTGTCGGACCTAAATGTATTATGAATTCTATTCCTAACTGGCAGTTAAACCACAATCCATAAGCAGGTTTATTTTTACGGTTTCCTGCAGGTCCTGCTGCTTTATTTAGGTGTTCACAATCACACTTTGCATTTTAGTGTGCAGTAGTTCAAAGAAGCATGAGGGATGAGGCAGTGTGTGATCTTCATACACAATACCATTTTGCAGAAGAGATGCCTTACTGGCATTTACTTTTCAGTTTATGTTATGGGAACAGCAGCTAATGGAGATGTTAAAAGTACAAATTTAGACTTACTTTCTGTGTGCTTCAAGGACTTCCTCCTGTCCGTCACACTGAATATGCTGTATAATGAAGTGGAAAATGTTGCCAGTACAATTTCAGTTCTTGAGGGGTTAGATTGTTGGCCAGAGAAAGAGAGTTCTGTGTTCTGTAGAATGTTCAGTCCAGTGCTGAGGACCCACACATACTCTGTTCATGAGTGGGTGCCAAAGGCTTTTCTGGGTTGTGATGTGGCCAGGGAGTGAATTTGACCATTTACCTCCATCTTGTGCCAAGATTATTAATGTGTGGAGTTTCTGGTGTGCTCCGGCATATGCCGTTGCGATATGCAGAGGGACAGCTACAATTTAGATGTGTATCGAATTTTTTGTTATTACAGAGTTTTGAGAAAAATGCCTGTAAGTAATTCTGGAAGTGAGGGGAAGTAGATGTAACTGTGCAGGAATTATGTTCTATTGAGAATGCTCTGTTTACATAAAATTAGTTACGCGGAAGTGCACTATTGTATCAATAAAGTGGTAATTTACACTGTGTAATGACAACACCTTGTAAAGTACAAAACCTGTCATTGTGGTTGTCGAAATGGACAAGTGGGAAATTATGGTCTGTATGTACATATACTTGAGCAAGGGTCAGACTGTCATTCTTAGAATTTAATGTCATATTGTCATGATCAAGAAAATTATAGCTGTAGATTTGTCATGTTTCAGCAGGTATTTCGGAATGCTCAATTAGTATGTTAGAGCGCAAAAAAAAAAAATCTTTTGATAGTTTGTAATTGCATTAATTCTAATTAATCTTCCTTTGTGATTATAGGTCATATGTAGATAATTGTTTTGAAAGTACTTTTTCACATGCTCAAGTGCCTTCGTTCTACAGAAATCAAGAGGTTAAGAAGGTAACTGAAAAATTCCTCTTTCAGAAGGTAAATTAAATAAGCTGGAATAATTGTCAGTTTTATTATATTGTATTATAATTAGATGACTCATTTTATATGCATAGGGGAAGAGAAGATGAATATGGTAAGACACAGTGTGTGTTACTCCATTATGTATGTATGTATGTATGTATGTTAAACATCGTGGTAGTTGCTTCCCCCTCTTTTTGTAGGGAAGAGGGGGCAGGTGTTATTAATTTTTGTATGAAGGAATGTTGCACAGGTTAGATTTATGTAGGAAACTTTGCTTTGATACCAAGTAAACTGTATTTTGTCACTTTTATATGTGTAACTTTGTGTACCAGAAACCAGTTTTCTGTCCATAAAGTGCCCATACAGGGAACTGTTTTGGCATAGTAGATGTGTACTGGTCATTAAGTTTACAAACTGAGCATACTTCATGTGCAGTTTCCAGTGTTCAAGGTTTTTACAATTTATAGATTGCCGTTGCATTTTTATTCATTACATTAGAGGAGTGTGAATTTGCAACACCAGACTGTTTGGAGTTGTGTGTGGGATTTAACCTTTAAGTGTGTGCATTGCCAAATGTGACTGCACATAGTAAAAGGCCCCTAGAAATTCATTTTATATATTTAGGCAACAAGGAAATTCTGTGCATTTTTAAAATATGGCTCATAATTTGTCTTACAAAAATACCATTTGTTTCATAGTATTATATATGTATATATATTTCTTTTTTCAAATAATATGTTTCCATAAACCACGTACTAAAATTTAAATACCCATCCCAGTTGGCCAATGTTAAATTTCTGAGCTGAGGAATTGGATCTTGGGCTGGATGCATTGTATCACCAAAGTTTGGCTCTTTTATTTATTTTTCAGACTGTGTAAATTTAATAGCTGATTTCAGCAGTCTTCCTTCTTTAAATTTTTACCTACAAGCATTGATACTGATAGGGAAAGCAATTGGTTATTGGGCAGACAGTGGATATTCTTGCTTGTGTGTTTGAGGCAAATTTGTTTTCTGGTGGCAAAAGTGAATGTTACTGTTACCCTAGTATGTTTATATCTGGCATCATCCTACACATTACTGCATTCAGCATAAATGAAGTCTTGTACCACGTTCAGTTCTTCTTATTCATGCAATACATTGTGGGTCTAAAGGACTGACTGCATTTCCAGTTCTCGTGTAATCAGCATGCGGGTTAATCGAGTGTAGCCTAGAAAGAGCCTTAAACAAAATTTACTTCGAACACTCAGAATACTGATGCCACTTGATTGCAAATGGCAGGATTATCATATTGAAAGGGTTTCTGTAATGTAGTTTAATGGTTTTGTGAAAGTGTACAAACTGTTGCAGCTGTTAATTACAGAACAGGATGCTGGCTTAATTGAGCCATTGATTGTATGAAAGATGCTTCTCTGTTTTGTTAGACTTCACATCTGTACTAAATTCATTGATTCATTTCATTTTTTTTTTCCAGTAGTATCATTATGTGTTTTTTATTTTGGATGGCTGTGCATTCCATCATAACACAGTTTCAGGGTGTGAATAAATTCAGTTCTGATTATCTGGCATTGAAGTTGAGGAATTTTTAATTATGTGTATGAATTATGAATACATTTTAATCAGATATTATGCTTGCCACTTAAAAGCTGATTTATTTTTATTTTCAGTGACTGTGATCCAAACGTAAAACACATTGGCAGTGAGAAGTTGGCAAGCTTGACCAGGTCACACTTTTGATTGCAGTGTAAAAAGTTGAAGATAACTGGTGCTGTGATTCAAAAACAGGAAACTAAATTTTGAATTCTAAAGGCTTTAGATGTACTATCTGAATTTGATGCGCTAAGATGCTACAAAGGTAGGCCCATTTTTTAAAATTTATGTAGACTTGCTTTTCATCTCTTACACAGTGCATATGTGCCAAGCGAGTTCAGTAAAGTTGCTCATGGGTGGCTGCAACATCTTTGCATGTCAGACATGACTCGATTTAATTAGGTTAGTGTGCCAGCAGCCTAAATCGTTACCCATATTCTTAACATGTGGTTGCACAGGAAAAATTACTGTTTTTTTAAAGATTGCTGTTTTATTGTTTTTTGAATGAGTACCACTGTCTGAAGGCCATGAATAATTGTGTTACCAGTGATGGCATTTGGTAGTATATCATTTTGAAATTATGATTGAAAATAAAGCAGTTATACTGAAGACATAAGAATACTGTATTTTGTGCACTGGAAAATGTGAATGAATCATGCACATTGCTTATATGAATTGATGATATCCCAATGTGATAACGTGAAGAGCAGAAATGAAGCACGGACTGTTACAACTTAAATTTATTGGTTTTATTGCATGCTACATGTTTCGACTTTTGGGAAAACCACCATCAGGCAATTAAAAATGAAAGTACATAAAGAAGGATCATATAAGTACAGCTCATACAGTGATGCTTTTCAAAAAGCCAGGATCTCAACTTGACAAAAATTGGAGTGTGTATATGCTGCATCTAGATACCTAGTTGCATTTTATACATATTTTTAAATTGTCTTTCTGGATGTAGTTTTATATTTGATTTCCTGTTGATAGCTGTCCCAAAAACCATAATATATAAGCAAGCAATAAAAGTGGAACAAATCAAGTTGTGACTGATGGTCTGTGCTTCCTTGCTACTGGTATTTTTAATTTTGGACTTATAAAAAGGGAGGCACCCAGGTGCAGTTTTTTTTTTACACACAGTATTGTGTGTTGTACATGTTGGTGAGTAGTGTGGAGAGTTGTGTGTTATTTCACTTGTTACCACTCATGCCTGATGTACACGCTGTTACGATCATTTGTGTGTGGTTGATGGTGAATGGGGATGTGGTGACATACATGTAACTGAATATATGGGTTGGATGTGACAGCTTGGTAGTAATTGCCCCCAAAATTTGCTTTACGTTTCAAACAAAAACAACTGAATTCAGAACTTGCATTTTTATTGAATATGTATTTTCATTTATTACTGTTATTGTTATTACTCCGTATGACTTGTAGGTTGTATAATGTGTAAGTTATGTTGAGTCCATTTTAATATTTTTTGTGAATATAAAATAATAAAAAAATGTAAAATGAAAGTAATTGCAAAAACATAAGAACTGTGTGAATTTATGTTGCTTATTTCCCCTACTGTATTCCAGTTACATCCATTTTGAAGGCATTTGAAAATTTAATGATAGTATGTATGTGCTGATTGACTTTTGTTGTAATATTATTCAAATTGAACGTCATACTTCAGTAGCTATGATTCCTGCTTCATATATGGGAGTTCTGGGTTCGTGTGTGGAATGCATGCTATGTAGCCTGGCAGATGATTTTTATGATTTTCCTGATTTACTCAGTGGAAATTCTGATGTAGCACCTTGAATTTGACATTGACCACGAACATTGAAACTGTGTGCCTTTAGTCTGGATTTCTCAGTTCCTGGATGGGTTGTCTGCTATGTGGGCAAGTGGTCACCTGTGAAGTATATACACATGTATCTTGAAATTTTGCCACAGTGGTGGATTATAAATTTTGTGGGTTTCTGTAAAATTGAAAATGAGAACACAGTTGTGTGTTTGATCAGTAGAATTGGTGACCCAGATTTATTCAGTGTACAAAATAGTAATTGCTTCAGCTTCTTGTTATTGAAAAATTCTGGAGTGTTAGGTTCAGTTCATTTTTGATGTTGATGGCATGTCTGTGCTTGAAACTACACACGCACACATATGCACAAAAGTACTGAATGGGTACCGGTACTCATTAGTAATGTTATGGCTTGTAGATAATGAGATTGTTGAGTAGATGACATGAACCTCTATGTTCAGGGAGTGACAGACTTACTCTTCTTTTTCTGTTGCAAAACAGCCTGAATTGGGCATATGCTGTTTCATTGTTGAGGTTTCTAGATTGCGCACAATTTGACTCGCACGCCTGAGAGTACTCTTCTGAATGAGTGATCAGTGTGTCAGAGGCTGCTACCTCCACAACACAGAAAACAGGAGACAAACATACAAGCCCTCATCGGGATTCGAACCCGCGATCTTGAGGGCTTCATGTTGAGGGCCATTATCAGTCATTGTACGGTGATACCACTGTGGATGGCGGCTGTACAAAGGTTTTCCCATACAATGCTGCTAAAAGGTTCATAAGAGTGGTTAGTGCATTATAAGGATAGCACATAAACACACAATATCATACATACATATATTCCTGGATCCGTGTGTCACAAAGACAGTAGGATTTGGAACAAGTGGTATTGTGGGTGTGATCCAATAGTTGAGGCATACTTGGTATTGGGTAACAGTAATGTGTGAAAAGTGTTCAGTTGGGTATTGTTTCAGATCTTGGCTCTCTTCCACAAGACAGGAAATAACTAAAGGTAAACATAAGTGACATAAGCACTGTCATATTTGTTTCTGAATTTATTTGGCTTGACCCTCCCACCTCATCTCACTCTGGTTTCTGTTTAGTGGGCTTAAGTACTGTCATTGTTTTGAAGGTGTGTACTTTATGTTGCACAGTGTAGCTGATCCAGCAGAATGGATCATTTGTGTAGTACTTTACTGAGTGAAGCGTAATGTACTTTTTTCCCCCTTACAAACCACCAAGGGTTGGCAGCGTGTGGCGCGGGCTTGTGTTAATGTGGTCTGTGGACACCTAATGGGCGAGAAATTTTGAATCTTGTAGCGCGACACCGAAAAGCAGGAAACACGGAAATCAGAAACTGTTTTGTAATTGTAAACGGAACATTATGAATTGTAGAAGAGTAAAGACCTTTTGCTGCAGACACTCGATTTGTTGCGTGTTGTTGTCTAGTTGCAGTGGTGTATCCAAATGGGAAAAGTGTTTTCAGAAGAGTCCTGTTCTTTTCTGGAGCTTGCACAAGGCATACAGCAACTGGGAACAAATGTATATGAACCAGTTAAATTGCAGTGAAGTTATCTGAGTGCACACCTATGGTTGAAAGTAATGACGCCACACACTGCACAGTTGATATTTATTGGCGGCCCTGATGGTGCCTTCCATGTTTATGAATAACTATAGCTTATGCTGCCTGCAGGACACTGCAGCTGCTGTAGATGTGTTGTTGAACGTAGAGGAAACATTTCTTTGGAAACGGGCAGGTGAAAATGGAGAGATGTCACAACTGGTGATGACAAATATGTGCGGTGTAAGACTGGTTTAGTAGGGCGAGTCTGCGAGGTAGTTAGGCGCATGAGCCCTGATAATCTGATGGTGTTTCATTGCAGTATTCAGTAAGAGGAAATTTGCTGCAAAATAATTGGAGATAAAAGAAATTGCTGATGCTGTGATTTGAATGTAAGAGCACATTTGACACATGTTCAAAGTGCTGTCGGTACCAGCATTTGCTGGGAGATGTCTGATCAGAATATTTCTGTCAGCATTGAGATGGCTGAGTAGGGGTGCAGTGTTAAGTAGTCTGTTTCATTTGTGAACTGGAGTAGTTTAGGTATTTTTTATGACAGCAAAGTGCAAAACAGTTTCACAGTTTATTACCAGCTTGTGCAATGTTTTTTATTTGTTATTAATTATTGCTCCGACATGTTTCGGGCAAAATTCATTGCCTTCTTCAGGGAGCTAGTAAGTGTGTTGACATGTACAGCTTATGTGGTGATTTACGCAGAAGATTTAGAGTGTGTATGTCCGTGTCTAAATGTAATTAAAATCCTTAAAGTCAATTTACGATTAAATATGCTATAAAATTATTTGAATTAGGCATTGTGAACTGTGTTGTGTCCAGACATCTGCTATTGATATATCTTCAACAGAAATGAGTCGTGGAATTAAGCTTCAGGTACTCCGTGTTCATGCTATGAATGAATACGTAGGAGCAGTAATTAATAACAAAACATTGCGCAACAAGTTAGTAATAAATATTGTAAAGGCAGGTCTCTTTTACGTTCTGAAAAACGTCGCACAAATCGAACACAAAATTCCCATCTAAAACAGTGGATTTCCTTAGAGTCACATTCTACTTAGTGTATAATTATATCACTAGTGGACATATGGACCTGTCGAGTATATAAGTAATGTATATACTGTATATATAAATTTCTATACAGTATACATACATTTCTATACAATATATTTATTTATAATGCATAAAAATGTAAGAGACTAACATCTATAGTTTTTGGTACGGTTCATTCCGATAGGATTGCAGTAGTCTTGCTACACAAGCACTTTAGCTTCATCACAGACTGTACGTACGTTAATATGAGCGAATCTAACATCACGGTTTATTTCAACAGTTCATTCGCCTTTTTCAGGTTGGCATATTATGTAATGTTACGCATGTCCATGCATTAAGAAACATTTCACACATTAAAATCAACAAATGCACTAATTTTAAAATTATATTTTTTAAGCACAATCCATCAGAACTCTGACATCTTCATCATCTTCAGGGAGTTACTTAACGTTAAATATCGTACATAAAAACATGGCTGGATTATTAAATACATTTAAATTTGTACATGAAATGCCTGTAGATATTATAAAATTCGTTGTAGCAGTGCAGAACTGATTCGTAAGATGTGAAGGTTTTAGTATTACACATTTTTACAATAGTACATATCAGGAGGGTGTCAAGTTCATGTTTTGGCAGCTAACATGATGCAATATTCATGTGTTGAGTTGCGTGAGAAGTGTGTAGGGAAATCTGTTAGTTTCCGCAGTGTGTAGAATTGTGTTCTGTTCCTTTTGGTTGCATGGAGGAGTTAGTAAGTAATTGATGCATTCTGTTGAGAAGAAAGTGAAAAGCTGCTAACTTGTGTTCAGTGAGGTGATTGTAATTGAAGTGATTGTTATCAGTAGACGTAGATTTCTGTAAACTTCAATTTCGAAGCCCTGATTGGTTCTGTGGGGGAGAGATTCAGAAAATTGAAAGACGGATCACTTTCAAGTGTAAGTTTGAATTGTAGTTTGGTGTGAATAGTGTTAACATAATGTAGGATTTTTGCAGAGGTGATTTTTGTGTGGTCATAATTTATCAGAATATTGTCGACATAGCGGTTGTAGAAAATATTTGTTAGTCTCTGTAATATGTTTAATTCTCAGGTTTTCAAAATACAGCGTTATTCGAAATGATTGTCGGGGTTTTAACAACTTGTCATACACAATACGCTTGAGATGGGAGTATATGTGTGATTTGGGCCTTCTATGGGGTTACGTCAAGGATCAGGTTTATGTTCCTCCTCTTCCCGCAAGTATCCCGGAACTGAAGGTACGAATCAGAACCACCATTGAAACCATCACCGCTGACATGCTACAAACAGTTTGGAATGAACTGGATTATCATGTTGATGTTTGTAGAATCACAAAGGGTGCACATATAGAGCACCTGTAAGGTATGTAACAAAAACTGTTCTATTAAATGAAAAAATACATATACTGCTATCTGAAGTGTATTGTGTATGACAAGTTGTTAAAACCCCGACAGTCATTCCGAACAATGCTGTATTGTAGAAAGATTTCTGCAATTAAACGTGATATTGGGGAACCCACAGCAATGACAGAAAATGAATGAACACCATGGAAAATTATTACATTCAATTCTTTCATCAGTACGACATGATTATTAAGAAACGAACCAAAAATTAAAATAAAAAAAATCTCCCATACGAAGTAACCAATGACATACAACTGCATCACGCATGTGCGTAACTACCTATTGTCAGACTTTCTCCAAGATACTTTACTTCACTTCCGAGTGGTTCACTGTGCAGACTCTATCATCGCTCACCAATCCGGTATGTAATTACATCAACTGCCGTTTCAGCTTTTTCACTATTTCCACTTTGTCAATATATAAAAATGCAGTAACACATATTTTTATGTTCATAAATACCAATTTTATTACAGGATCACACGTATCTTCAATGTACATCATTCCACAGAACTGTACTCCTTACAACTACTTATTTAACTTCCAATATTTTATACTCATCGATATTTCTACTATTTAAACAGTGAATTTTAACCGAAACTGTAACATTTTTAACTGTGGAGTGATATAGGCACAATCGTAATTCTATTCTCGTCATCCTGAAGTTGGCCAATGAGTGGCCGAAACATGTCAGTGATTATTATGTAATAAAATTACATTCATAAATCCAAGTGCATTTGTTGGTCTTTGTAAAACATTTTATACATCTGATTAATACACGGAACATGTAACATATAATATAATATTGATGTATATTGATAGTATCAAATTTGTACCACAGTTATCTGATGAGAAGTGGGTCATGACCCAGGCATTTATTGTGGACTTGACAATTTCTCTTAACGAACTGAATATGAAACTTCAATGAAAAGGTGAATTGCTATGGAAAATGTCTTCTCAGATGAAGGCCTTTGGAGTGAAATTGAAATTGCTGCACAAACACCAGTGCAGAAATGTTGGCCACTTCTTCTTGCCAGATTATTTTCATATCTTCCACTTCACAAGGTCATTGGCAGACGCTGAAGGACGAGTTTGCTGGCATTATTCATTAGTTTCAGAAGGTACTGTCATCAAGATTCGGAGATTTTCACAAGAAGAGAAATTGATGTAATTGAATTACAAAATAAGGAAACCGCAAGGTGTCACTGACGGAAATATTACAGCAGCTTTAAGGGACCGTATCGGAACTTTCAGTGCCATCAGAACTTTAGTGAAGAAAATACTAACATTTTTTAACACTTACATCTCCGAATAAGCGTTTCTCCTCCTGGCCTTTGTAAAACAAGCTTTGTTCCCAGTCTACTGGTGTACATTTGCATGCTGCATAACGCTTATTTCCTTCCAGTCACAGAGCAGACACTAACCATTTTACCAGACATCGATCTTCGGAAATACCACCAAGGAGTGTCATGAAAGAAGGCAGTGACTTCGAACACATTTATTTTCGCTCAAGTGCAGAGCGCATTTTTTCTATAATAGTATGCTTGAAAAACACAAGTTCGTTAAGTTCTTACGGCTGTGAAATAAATATGATATTGGGTGATTTCAGGCTTCGGCCGCGAGGCAGGCGAGAACTCTGCTCTTCTGGGCTATTACGCAGCGGGTAGTGGCAATGGATACATTTACAAAATGAACAGGAGCTTTCCAGAAAAGAAATTCGAGATGATGACATAGCAGCACGCAATTTTATAATTGAGAACTGCGCTCTTTTGGGCTATTACGCATTGAGAAGTGGCAGTTCCTTACCGACATTTCTTGACCCTTGAATATGGGACCGATAGGTTGAACCGAAATGTCGGTGAGGAATTCAAGCAGTCCGCTCCCTCAAGCTGGAAGTCGAATGCGGCACGCAAGTCATGACATCTTAGCTCAAAGGCCACAATCCTAGTAACATTTCTGGTTGGTACTGGCTGGTAACCATTGCATGTGTCTTTTTCCTTCGTGTTTGTGAATGTGCCTGTTTCATGAACTGGCCAGTTTACTTCGTCATTTACGAACGAGACCAAAATTCTGCCACTGTCCGTATCACAAAGTGACTGTTCGCGTGGTGTAATTAAACATTTGTACGATAACACAGGTGTGTGTGTGTGTGTGTGTGTGTGTGTGTGTGTGCTGTGGTTGGT
>Ga0123352_10008175_pt1 | contig 16272 bp, 7 predicted proteins | sample TergutLab28metaG_FD_89700 | JGI IMG/M metagenome (GOLD analysis project Ga0123352, IMG submission 89700) | Labiotermes labralis P1 segment gut microbial communities from Petit-Saut dam, French Guiana - Lab288 P1 | ecosystem: Host-associated > Arthropoda: Insects > Digestive system > Gut ... | reverse complement strand
TTTATAAACAAAATCAAAACCTTTTCAGAAAATTTTAACTAGATGTATTCCACAATTGTAAACACTATGGGATCCCAAAGTGGGCAAAGCATCTGGTAACGGAAAATGTTGTAAGGGCCTGAAAATGACTAACTTTTAGTCGAAACATGTACCCTTGCTTAAGACTAAAAAAGATTGTGCTGACTTATACTGTGTAACGTTAATTGAATTGCAAGCACATCGTGATGCCTTCATTCAGAGGATTATGTAACATTTGCTTGTTGGTTATTACCCGAAGGGCTAATTTCAAGTGTTTCTTTGGCATGGAGTTCGGCTTGGTGAATCTGCAGCGTCTATCAGGTGCAGTGATGTAAACTGCAGTCTTGCACAATATTTGCTGATACAGCTGAGCCTCGCTCGACCGCTGATCAATGTTCCTCCACGAAGACGTAGGACAGAGTCGGTCCCAATTCAAGTGGATTTGTGAAGTCAAAGTGAACTAACAACAAATCAGAGGAAAAATTCCTTTTTTTTTATTGTGTTCCACGGTGAATGAATAAAGCAGTTGAGAAGATGAGAAACACATCAGAAGCTGTGCACGTATGGGTACATTCTTACGATAAAAAAACTACTGCATATAATTACCATTGCACTTTGAAAGTTATGTCTAAATTTAACCTACGGACATGATTATTCTAGCAATAAATAAATCGCGTTCAAACAAAGGAACTGAAATTAAAAAGTCCGTCTGAAATTGCGTAGTGAAACGTGAATTAGACTACTTTTAGAGCGTGAATTTCCATGTTTAATCTGATGACATAAGACTTATAAGATGACTCTATGCCCCCTGTTCTGCATTATTGCCTCTCCTCCTTTCCATTTACCATGTATGTCGGACAATGTTGCTCGCTGCAGCAACGATTTCTGTCTTCATGCTTTGTAAATTGTGTTGAAAGGGATTTAGATGTTAAGTTTTAAATTTATTATTATGGAAAGCAAACAAGAAGTTTAAAATGTTGTGTGCATCTGAACGCTCTATTTTATGTAGCGCTGTAACACGATGAACAAGAGAAACATTACCAAGTTTGTAAAGTGAACAAAGATAGCCAGAATAATTTATGAGTTAGTATACTGCAATTAATATTATTCTTGGCACCGCATTGAGAAAACGCGGCCTATTTATGAAACAGGCATTGATTTGCAAATACAGTTTACAGCTTGGAATTACACACGCAGAATATTTTGTGCTGTAAGGGAAGAGGATTGCTAAAACTGATTTTTTTTAGCTCAAGACAAAAATGCTGTCACACCCAGCGAGACGCAATATTTGTATGTGTGTTGAACAAAGAAGTTTTGGTTTGTATAGGATAGCGGATTGACAAGAATTAGAAATGTTAATTTATCTAGGCTTTGGTAATCGGTGAGTAGATAGGAGGGAGATCAATTTGAATAACATGTGCCGTGAAGGGGTGGCTGGGGGTGAAGTTCAAGTAGCAGGTTCTTATGAACATTGCAACAGATATTCGGCGTCTATAAAAGGCAGGAAATTTCTTGACCACTTCAATGAATAGCAAATTTCCAAGAAAAGCTCTTCTTCGCCACACAATAACTGTTTCATTACATGTTCCATGCTCTCGCCTATGTCCCTGGAGATGAGTGGGAAGTAAAGGCGGTAGGAATGCAAGAGAAGGGAAAAGTTTCTTCCCTCATAGTTAAGTACTATGCCATGAAGACGTGTAGGGAGGGGGGAGGGATGGAGTTATAATTGCATGCATTCTTATCTTTGACACCAGATGGTGGTGAGCGGTCAGTTGCGCGTTTCGATCTTCTAACCCCCAGGAAAGACTTCCCTGTAAGCGCTGTGTAGGGGACTTGGTTACCCCAGGGCCAGTTTGGAAACTGTGGACAAGATAGAAATCTCTGCCTCCTTCTGGAACCTAACCCTAGTTTCCTGATCGTTCAGCCTGCAGGGTAGTCATATTGAAGTAATTAGAGACCTTAATGCCTATTATGAATTTACTATCCTGGATTTGAAATGGTAATGGTAAAGCAATCCCTGTAAGACCTGGACAGACCCTGAGTGTTCTAGGAGGTTCAAGCTCCCAGATTTCAGGGCAATCGGTACAAGAAGGTAGTAAGGTTGTCACACTTAAGCACCGGCCACGTTTACCCTCAGGAAATATTTCTGGTACTCATTTCTGTTAGAGGCTGAGTCGCCCCCGGGCCGTAGTGCGGCGGGAAGGATTGCGTCAGAATTAAACTGGAATGGCTGAACATATCCATGAGAAACATGGGACTGATTAGTCAGGCCCGGGTGTAACCTCGTCAAAACGAAATATTACAGTGTAGACGTAACCCTTTCTATAAGTGGACTGGAAAGTAATCTCTTTCTCGTTAACGTTTTCCTAGAAGAACAAGGAACTGCTGCTGAAATATTGTAGACATATTGCCACCCGCCCTTGTCTTACGAGAGAGACTGCCACACTTTGTACCAAGGATCTACAGAAAACGTAATAAGAAATCATTAAAGTTTAGATATGAAACCATTCTAAATTTACTTCATAGTAGAAATTTTACTTTCTTTATATGAAAGAGCCATGCATTGTGATTTACACGCAGTTTTACCACATACTTGTTTTAGAGCCTATTGTATTGCCATGGGGTCGTGTGTTCAGTGCAAACGAAATCTCGGAAACACTTCAGTTTTTAATACAGAGGAATGGAAAAAAAGAGTACATTTTTAGATTAATCGCACTTGGATATATCTCCTTCTCCTCACCTTTTTCTCCTTCATATCATGGAGTAAAGTAATATTGCATACTTTGAAGCCGTAGGACCTCAACGTCGAAATGCAAATACGACGCATTCACAGCTCAAATGGTTTAAACTAATGGGCACGTTTTCGGAAACACAACAGCATTGAATTTTAAAATGTAACTAATTCGAATTTTTAATCTTCTTCAGAATTTAACTTTAATTAACTCGACAATGCATATACAGTGTATATATTTGAATGAATATTTTATAAAAATTGCATTTGACAACACGATGTAACATGCCCTTGTGTGACTGTGATGTGAACAGACAAAATCAGTATCAGTCCCAACACAACCATGATTATTAAACAAAATAGCCTATTTGTGAGGTTTAGAAGCTACATGTTTCAACCTAAAGTAGGTCATCTTCAGCTTTAGAGGATAACCTAATTTAGGTCGAAACATGTAGTTCTCCATTAAACAAATGGACTGTACTGTGTAATGAATCTTGTCGTATCGAGACTGATTTTGATTTTATCTGTTCTTATCACGTGATGTAGAATTACCTTCGAAAAAAGTTTCTGTTTTTTTCAAAATCTCTGTCCATAAAAGTCATAGGTTTTACTCTTTCGTGTCCCAGTTAAATTCACTGTTCATCACTACACTTAATTTCGACAAGCGACATTTTTCTTTTTTCTCTTGCCTGTGCCTTGTTTTTTCACGACGGCTCTAATTCTGGCGCAAACCGGCCAAAATTTGTAAATAAAATTCAGAGACGTCTTTGCATTTGATCTACTCGTAATATATATATTGACTGTCGTACCGCCCAAAAGCACAATGTAATGAAAGCGCCTCATAGCCAGCTGGGCAGTCTAACGGAAACCCTCCCCTCCCTTCAGACTGTTGAGATCTCGAGAGGGTCTGCAGCTCATTAGGATGCGAGGCAGCGTCCAGGTTCACGGCTCGCGTCAAGGTGCAGCTATCACCTGCTGAATGGGGTGTGTTCTCATGAAATATTATAATGTTGTTGTTACAGACGTCTCATACACACAAACATAGTCGGAAGGAGTGATCGCACTGGAATAACATCCTGAGGTCAGCCAACATTTACCTTCTGATCCAACGGATCATATGTATATATATATATATATATATATACTTACTTACTCCATGATGCAGAGTCCTTCTTGAGAAGCTAACTGGTTTGTAGCTAGCCAAGAAATGCCCCGCATTTCATGGAACCCGAAGGTTCATTACCGCACCCACAAGTGTCCGCCACCTGTCTCTATCCTGGGCCAGCCCAGTCCAGTCCATATACCCACATCCCACCTCCTGGAGATCCATTCTAATATTACCCACCCATCTACGCCTAGGTCTTCCTATATATATCTTTGTTAAATCTTAAAAGGCTAAAGTAATAAACTGTCGAAGTGACGGCTGGATAGATACGGATAACATGTTTTACAAGCCAGAAATATTACAGTAAATGCCAGAGTTAAATTTTATTTGAGACTTGAATTGCTTCCCGGTATTAGCACTTGCATGTGAAAATGACCAGGAAGTTCTGTCCACGTGATGACTGTGATGGTATCATTTGTTATGACATTTTCCTAAACGACAGTTTCTCGGATTTTATAATTAATAGGAACAGTTTTTTTTTATCTGCGTTAGTAAATAATTTCTAATTTAATTATTACGTCACATATCGCAAAATTTGGGGAAACTTTCAATAAAATACGGAGGAAGAAATCCTAACGAGAAAAGAATTGTGGGAAATAACTCGGGCGAATTTGAAACAAACACCGCATTTGCCTAACGAAATGACCTAGAGAAATGTAAGTATTAATTTGTTGTAAGATTATTTGGCCTCAAAAACTTAGTCGGTTCACAGAAATGAAAGTTTTGGAATGGTTCGATCTTCTGCTGAAAAACTCCCCTTCCTGCTCCTACAGATCACGCATCTGTTTACCTTGCTATAAACTTCTGCTCTCATTAGTGGACGTCACGTATTCAAAACATATGATTCTCAAAATTTTACACTTTCTTGACTTATAAGGACACGTGGCCTATAGGTAATTATTTACGTTATGAAAGTAGATTAATGGCATTCAGAACTCATAAACTCACTTCGCATTTGGTCAAGCGGCTAGGCCAGAGAAAAGGCTTCGCGCGTCCAGCTACACAGAGTGGACGTACAAGCTGCACGCGATGAAACTAGGGTAAACACTGAGTTTAAGTAATACGATGTCGTTAGAAGGAATGATCCTTACATAGATAAATTCTGGAATATTCTTATTAACATTATAATGTCCTAAAAGATATCATAAAAATTTAATGGTTTACTCAATATTGGTAAAAAAGGAGCTATCTAAAATAATTAAGACTTGGAAGGAAGCAATCTTGACCTGTTCAACATACATTCAAGCATTTGCCTGGAAGTACTGAATAAAAACACGAAATCCTTCAGTCAGTATAGCTGGAAATTCGAAAAACACCACGCCTGGGTAGCATATTTGGAGTAGCGACTCGTTACGAGCTGGACGGTCCGGGGATCGAATCCCGGTGGAGGCGAGTTTTTCCTTACGCGTCCAGACCGGTGCTACGGACCACCCAGCCTCCTATACAAAGGTTACCGGATTTTCTCGGTAAAGCGTCCAGGGCGTGGCTTTGACGACCCACCTCCACCTAGCGTCGAGGTTAAAGAAAGAGTAGAATTATACTTCTACTCCCTCTCTGGGCCTTCGTGGACAGTTCTAAGTTGAACTTTGAATCTTATTTATTGCTATGAATGCTAGCATTACTACTGCTACTGTACTGGCTACAAAAACTAACAGAAATTCATGCTGGTGAAAAAGTACGTCTAAAGCACAGTGACTATTATAGCTTGTGTCACCGGCATAAATATTTCAATAATTTCATATATTGCGTGCATGACATGTTCGTATTCCAGATTAAACAGTAATTATCTTCCTAAACAGCATTCAGAGACAGTTCTTGTTAATGAATACATTTATAATGAGGTGGGACCTGAATTCTGGAATATTACGTGAGAGAATATCAGGCTTCATGTACATAATTTCTATTCGGTGTTGGCCTATGCTTCAGTATCGTCTGAGGAAACTTCCTCAGAGATTTCTTAAGATGGTGAAATTCTGTCACGAAGTTTCACAGAAATGTATGGGGAAAAGCCTGAAGACCCAAGCAGGTCTTCCTTAATAAGGAACTGGAGAATGATACCAACTGAAGCGCATAAAGAAATGAAACCTACGCTGAGAACACACAAAAAATTGACAAATTAGTGGGTGGATGCTGCGGAACGTTTCTGTTTTGAGGACCAAAAGCAGAAAAGAATGAGGGGTTGGTTGAGAATGGGAGTTAGGGGAAGAAATCCGATACTGTCAAGCTTCCTTGAAGAGACCTAGCCGCAAAGCTGCTGGCTTGAATCCATGCAGTAATAAATCACCTTTCATGTAGAGAGAAGAGACGTACTCTTCGAGTCGCCATGTTGCTAGCTATCCAGAATCAATACAAGATTAGCCCACCACGAAAACGATGAGAATAACACACTGGAGTTAAAGAACGGTGTAAAAATGCAGGCACCGAATCATATATAAAATAAAATAGCATATTTCATAAAAATGGTTAAGATATGGTTTCTGAAGAATATATATTAATGTAATCAGTAAAAAAAAGGAACCAAATCTACATTTCAAAACGAAAGTGCTGATTTCCGAAAACTGGTATGCAAACTGAAGTCCCACTCACAAAAAATTCTATTGAAGAAGTACCGTACGGTTTTATGATTAATGCGCGATTTTATGTCCTTACTGTGGCGTTGGCGAGGTTTAAAATTTTCGGAAATGTTATGCAGACCCGACTGGCAGATTAACAGAAGTTTTGGAATATCGAAATGGTGCCATCTTCAGTTTCAAGAAGTGACAGCAGAGTTCTGCTCTGGATTCACTGCTTGACACTGAGGAGATTAGCAACGAGAGATACGGTTTAACATCCCAGAAGTCTTGAAACTTGTAAGGAAGATGTCAACATCAGTGTTTTGACCTGAAGTTTATGAAATAGAGCTTATGAAAAAGAATCACTAACAGAAGTAACTGCTGCAGTTTGAATGTTGGGAAATCGAAACAAATATGGAGTAAATTCAACGCATTTACAAAATGGCTGTACGACCTCATGCCTCAATACAAATTTATAATTACATACGACAAAAGAAAGAAATTTACCTCAAAATCAGTGTCACAACATTGAACTCGGCGACTGGAATGTTTACCGGCTACATTTACATGTAAAGAAAATCTACTAAGAAGAATATATTTCATCCTTTCTTTGCGGGTATTTTGTATAATTCCTTCAGTACTAGAAAAGCGTTTTTGTTAAAATGGCCCTCTGACTACCATTCACACTAACAGTGGCTTATAATTAAGAGTAATACGGTGCTGACCTTCAGGAATCAAATACTTTGATACAACTGCCAGTTCAATACAGAGACTGTATTTTAACGTTTCCATTTCTTTTTTATTTTTCAAGATAAGAATAGGAACTACCTTCATTTTAGCCAGGTCCTCTGTTAGTTACCAAACTTACGAAATCAGACACTTTCACTTCTTTTGACATGTTTATAAATCTTTGTTAAAACGTTCTTGAAATGCAACATATTTTAAGCAATACATATAACAGGACCACACATTCGAAAACATTTGAATTGTCACAGTGTGAAAAAAGGTTAGGATCAGAGAACTTCCAGTCATTACAAAGCCAAAACAACGTGCTTTTGAAATATTCCAGAATCTGACACTCAGAGGATCCTTGATCGTGATATATTCTTATAATAAAACCAACGAGATGCAAACATTTCTCAAATTTATTTTTGGAATAGAACTCTACATGTTTCGGACATTTTCTCTGTCTATCATCAGGAGTCTAGCACTGTACACGCAGCAACAGATATATGTCATACAGGTTATGTTGACTGCTTGCTAACGGAGTCACAGAATATATTCTTGTTAATGGCCGGAAACAAGCGTAATGTGTAGAAGGTGGTATTCTGATTTAACGTGCATTGTAATCTGATATGAAGGTAGAGGCAGCTGATTTGCTTGATGGTTTGGCAGCCATGTACTTAGGCCACATAGTGATGTAAATCTGAAGAAGATTGCTCCAAACTCTGAAATCTAAATAATGAAAAATTGCATGTTCAAACATTTTTAAACTGCTGATAATTACTAAAACCGTTGTACAATTAGAATGAAAATGTTCACTATGTAGTTTGTAGCCTTAGGTATCCAGCATGCAATGCTCATAAACCATATTGTCATCTGTGACCTGCCAGGATCTACAACACTCTTTCTATATTATTTCACAAATAAAAATATTTTCGAAAAAAGAAAGCTATTGAATACAAAATGTGTGTTTTGATTTGCTCTACAACTTTATCGGAAACATTTCTCATTAAAAAGAATTGAAAGAAATATGGTCAAAAATGTATATTGGTCTCTATGTAAAGTGTCCGTTATACTTGTCAGATTTTAATGAGACTTGAATTTTCACTACAGATTTTCGAAAAATACTCAAATATCAAAATTCATGAAAAAGCATGCAGAGGGAACCGACTTATTTTAAGCGGCCAGACTGAAAAAGGACGGAGAGACAGACAGACATGACGAAGTTAATAGTTGCTTTTCGCAATTTTGCGAACGAACCCAAGAAGCCATACCTAAACAAAAATATTGGATCTCTCTGCTGCTAATCCTTACCTCTGCTCCAATTCCATGTGGCGCAAGTAGTTTTTACCTGGTTGTACAAAACATTGCGAGCCAAAGAACACGATATGAAATTTAAGTTAGAACGGAATATTGACAGAATTAATTTAAAAAAATACAAGTCCCGGATTAAGTATGAAATACGAGTACACTATATCTCCCCAGTTCAGAAATCATAGCAATTCCACTACTGATTAAATAGAAACCGAAAAAAATTCCGGACCTGTACGTAGCAAATCCCTCCTTTTATATCGCATTTACTCCAAACTTATACTATTGTACTCTGTATAACCAACAATTTCTTTCTTCAAAATAAAGCAAGAAGACATACCCTCCATTTTCTTCTCCTTCTTTACGACTGTATTTTGTTTGTGCTGTTGCCATTTTCTGTCGTTAGATGTTGCGTGATACCAAACGAATCCAATTCTTCGCTTGGCCGGGTACTATCTCTTTCAATACTCTGGTTGGTACTTTGCCACATACACATCTGGGGGACATGTAAACATGGCTATAAACTTTCCCTACGAGCATTCCTACTAGTTTTAGGACGGGTCCCTTTCAGTCTGAGCCTTTCAGACTTACGTCGCATTTTACTGTAGAAACATCCTTTTCGCCAAACGCATTCAGACCGAAAACATCATCATTCACTGGCTGAGTTTAAAGGTTGTATAGTTAATTATATCTCTGTGAAAATAATTTGCCGAAAATGTTTTAATATAAGAAGGTACTCAACACTACTCCCAGAAAAATTTTAATCTTGGCGTTCATAAACCGGCGGCCCTCCCTTGGAAAAAGTTTTCCAGTTTGAACAAAGGTATCGTGCCACAGCAGAAATGTTTGTACGGACAGGGCCGTACCGCCTCCCCCCCCTCCCAAAAATGTACATATTTACGTGGAATCTGAAATATGTTTGAAATTGTAGAACAAGAATTTAATTTGCCCAGCGGTCAGGGTTGCAGGCCGGGGTCCTGGAGGTTAGACACGATACTTTAATTGCGCTATGGAACACGGGATTTAATATAATTCAGTAACATTAGCCTGAAGGGAACAGTTGTTTTCACCTTAAAATAGCTGTTTTTTGGTCAGTGCCCCCTGCCAGGACGCATCACGATCCCCATCACCACTGTGTTTGCCGGAGGTTTATAAAGACCAAAGATTGTATAGAAAAGTATTAATTCAAGACCGAACTGTAATAAATAAGTCTTTAATTCTGGAAGTATCCAGTTCCTTTCCCGTTTTGCTTCTGTGTTTCTTTACTGAAAGATTTTATGTGTTTCTTTAGTAAACCCAGAAGTGCTGTTGCTCTAATATAGAAAGATTACGTCGACATTTTCCGAAGTATTACTTAATATTCATGAATGTCCACCACGTTTCAGGTAAGCCTATAAAAGTAGGCAAATTTTTCGAGAAATAATGTAGTAGATCTTACACTGCAGTCACTTAATTTCTATTTATTGGTGCTTGTCTCAGTTCACATGTTTTTTGTCATATAGCCATTTTTCGTTAGATTGACACGCACATATGCTTACCTATAGAGCATTCGTACTCACAAATTTAATGGCAACTTGAACAAAACAATTATATAAAACTAGCATAGAGCCTATTGACAGTTAAATCAGAAAAATATTAAAGAAAATCTTCCTCGGTAATACTTAATATTAGTAGCTAGAAATATCCGAAACGAATTAAAACACTTTATTATCCAACAGATGCTCAAAATATATAATCCGTAGATACAATTAAAATTATTATAAAATATATTAAAATATTTAAAATTGCTCCAACATGTTTCGGATCATAAGAGATCCATCATCAGGGAGCTCTATACAGTGCTTGGCTAAAGTTACAGTAATGGTTTTATCATGTCCGTTGACATGGACGTAGTCGGTGTTATGGCAGCGTATTTGCCCGTGGACGTGTGTGTACTGCACAGTCTAGAGAGTGCCTCTCTAGACTGTGCAGTACACACACGCACCAAGTGTAAATATGCTGCCACAACACCGACTACGTCCATATCAACGGACATGATAGAACCATTACTGTAATTTTAGCCAAGCACTGTATAGAGCTCCCTGATCATGGATCCCTTGTGATCCAAAATATGTTGGAGCAATTTTAAATATTTTATAATAATTCTAACTGTATCTACGAATTATATATTTGTGCATCTGCTGGATAATAAAGTGTTTTAATGTCATTGATGCACGGTACAAACATGAAGATCTGCAACGCAGTTCAATGAACCACGCAGACTGAATTTGCTAAAATAAGGGTATTCACTAAATGGTTTTGCTATCTAGAAGAGCTACTCTTGATAAAGATGGACACTGCATATGGACTGTATCGTTTGTTCCTATTCATAGCCACTATTAAATCTTACTGTGATGTACGTAACTATGAATAGTGACAAGCTTTAGCTGTCTGTGTGTAGGAAGAATACAGTTTGCTGACTTGATTTTATTTGCACAACACGTGCTGTGTTATTCAAACCGGTAGGTTTATGGTGATGTTTTTTGTAGGTAGCAAGGTGCAGGTCACCGAAATGCCTGGCACTAGCAGAAACTAATGCAGAAGGTTTTTAATGCTAACAACTCTTCCTAATCTGTACAACTGCCCCTTATTTGCTGCAGTGGACTTAACCAATTTCCGGTAATTACTGGACTCGTTTGTCACTAGAGGATCAAATGTAATGTAACTCAGTGTTTACCATTAATTAAACCGATGTGGACAGAGCCCCTGTTTCAGAATTCTGAACCCACAGATAAACACTGACAGTATACACAACAAACAGCGATACTCAATTTACAGACCGCTCATGACGAGTAGACAAAACTGTGTGGTAGCAATTATTGCAGTATTGAATTTATCGCTTCTTTGCGAATACAGTTCAATGACAGTCATAGAAATTGTAGTGCAATATGTTGGTCGCTCTAGAAGAGATATGCTTAGTTGCAGCATTATTGTGATTAAACTTCTATATATGTAGTTTATTTGGGTGCTTTATTTCCAGGCCAAATCAATTTCTCTCTTCCATTAGAGGTGATACTACAGACTAATGATAAAATTAATTTTACATTAAAACGTTCTGAAAATTCCGAAATTTTATGTGTTAATTTATTCAGAATAAATAATGAAATGAAAATAGCAGCTGTAGATGTAATATCACAGCTTGCTCGAGGCTACACTCTGTTCTTAACGCCGTCTTTGGTGCTTTGAATATCTCGTTAAACGTTTCCTTTATTACTGTTACACAGCTTATCGCAGTACAAACTTGATACATTGCAGTTCCTTAGAAGTTCTAGTTACATATTGGAAGAAAGATACTATTAAAATGGTTCATAAAATATTCTGAGAGGGAGTAGATGGCCTTAATCTATAACAGGTTAAGGACCAATATGGGACTATTGCCAACGTGGAAGTGAAAGTTTCAGCTTTGCGTTAGGCGGGAAGATGAGTAGCTGAGAAGCCATAACCTTTTCAAGCAGGACAAAATCTTTGTGTGATCCAAGCCCTTTGTGGCGAGTTTTATAAAGTGATGCTCTACGAAAAACAATTAACTCTCACTCCTGAACATTATTTCGCCCAAGTTTCACCAAACTTAATTTAACCGAAACCTTTCTAGTAATTTTGGAACTGAAGCTTGTGGGCTGGTATACGAATATATCCGGCTTCCAGATTTGAAAAGTATGTATTTCCACGTGTTTAATACGACGCTTAAAGTCTTACTCCTCCGTCTTACCATAGCGTGGTGCGTCCTCAATTTGCGAATGCAGGAGACGACCTCCATGTGCGGTGGGTAGCAGTGACTGTATTGAATAAGCGGTCGCGACAGCCAACAGGAGGAGGTCCTACAGCTTGAAGACCAGGAGGGGTCTAACAAATACACACCGTACAATATCAGCATTTTGCAAGTGCTATACAAGCCACCGGATTCACACTGTTCCCTTCTACTTGTGTGGGTGTGAAATACTCTAGGGTCAGAACCTAAGAAAAAGTCGTTCCAAAATAGGGTATGGAGTAGAAATTGTGGCGTAACAGGAAAATGGAGGAAAGGAGCTTCATAATTTAGATTTCTGAATAAGTATTATCTGAATTATCTACACGGAGAATTTGATAGGCGGAGTATGCGACACGTATGGAGAAAGGAGAAATGGATATGGTGTTGTGGTGGGTAAAATAGAAACAGACGATGGCTTTGTAAACCTAGGCGTAAATGGGAGGAATCTTCAAGGAATAGGATGGAAAGCCAAGGACTGGATTCATCTGGTTCAGGGTAGTGGCAATTAGTGGGTTCTTGTGAACACAGCAACGAACCTCCGGGTTACATACGGTAAATGCGAAAAATTTTCTGATTAGCTGAAAAATCATTAGTTTCGCAAGGCCTGTGCTCCATGAATATGGGCCGTTCGACAACCAATTATTTATTTTGGAAGTCAATTCATTAGTCAGTCGTCAGTTTGTCAGTACAAAGAACATGAAACGACCAACAAATTTTTTGTTTTTTAAATTTTGTATTATATTCCATTCGTTTCTTCACACCTGTACTGAATCTGTAGAAACACTGGTAACGATGACGGCTCTCTATTTTCGCTTCTTTCCACCTAATCTTGTATTTTCCTACTTTTTCCCTTAAGTATGTAAACTAAAGCAAAGCGCTTGCTTCTAGCGGATATTGTCACGTGATTATCACATTCAGCGTTCCTGCAAACAGCATGGCTAGAAGAATAGAGGAGAATATAGGGAAGCAGCTGGAGGGCAACGTAACAAATAAGTGGAAATGAATCGGTGTTGTGCGGCTTATTACTGTGGCTTGGAAATACATTTAAATTTCTTCCATGCATTGCCTTAAATAATTTTCGTTTCCTCTTATGGGTTACACTTCTACGTTGATAATTAAGTCCATTAATTGCGTTTGTGCCTCTAATATTTAGGGCTTTTTGGAAGACCGGAACTTAATGTGCGATAGGTCGGACAGGCTTCAGTTACAGCAGCCTCGGGTTCCATAAGCAAATAACCGAGGACGTTGGCGCGTTGTGGTGTAGACAAAGTCAAATAATGTAGCTCTTATCTAATTTGCGAGTGCCGCAGTTTGCATATATCACACGATCTTCTATTTGTATGTGTTGAAACAAACTCTAATCCCTTCTCAATTTCACAAGTGTACACAGGGGTGCGAATCTCGGGAATTTGAAATATTAACAGAGTAGTTAACCACCGGCTGTGTTAGACTGCAGTTTTCATTTTATATTCCTGGTTCCGTGTATCGTAATTCTAGGTTGAAGAAATCCAACGAGATTCAACTGTATGCAGATATTTATTTACTGCTAAATTACTCTAAATGTTTCTGGCGTCCATCGCGCCCACCACCAGGAGTCCATAAAACTGTAGTTGCAGGCTCTGGTACAGATCGTACTATCTGAGGAGCAAGCTGCCCTCAAACGTGACCAAATAAGGACTCACGTTTGAGGAAGCTTGCTCCTCAGATAGTACGATCTGTACCAGAGGCTGCAACTACAGTTTTATGTACTCCTGATGATGGGCGCGATGGACGCCCGAAACATGTAGAGTAATTTAGCAGTAAATAAATATCTGCATACCGTTGCATCTCGTTGGATTTCTTCAACCCGCAGTTTTCATGCTCTTCATTGTTGATTTTCGTCTGTGGAAAGATAAGAATTCTGTAGATCGCCGTTACGGAAAATGTTAACACTTTTGTAAGGAGGGCTTCCGGGTGATTATCAAGATAAAGACTGCAAACTTAAAATCTCCATTACTCTTAGTTAAGCACTAACCTATACCAATTATCGTGAAACTCTAATAAGTAAATCAGAAGTTCAAACTTGGGACCGATAAACAAAATACACGGAGATGATGATGACATCATGAGTATACTCTGCTTCTGAATGAAAGCAGACTAAGGAAAACACCGGTTTATTTTTGATCACAACAGTTGAAAACACACACACACATATATATATATATATATATATATATATATAAGACCCGTTTATAACGACATCGGTTTATATGGCACCTCGCCTACACAGTCCAATATTCTGTGGTACCAATTAATTCTCATTGTTAACCACAACATTATATTCCTCGGTTATAATGACGCTCGTTTATAACGGCACAGAGTATTTACTTTCCTGATGTTATAACCGGGTTCGACTCTATGCATACAATTGTATATTTGACTCTGTGTGTGTGGGTATGTGTATGTGTGTGTGTGTGTGTGTGTGTGTGTGTGTGGAAAAGTGATAGCGTAGTCAGTACAGTAGGTAGGCGATATGGGTTCGAATCGCGGCAGGATCAAGAGATTTTTTCTGCTCCAAATCGTTCAGACCTGCTCTGAGTCTACCTCAGTCTCCTAGTGAATGGGTAATGAGAGCTTCTTCAAAAAGCTTAAAACGGCTGCAGCGTGAGGCTGACTACACACCTTCATATAGTGCCGAGGTTAATCAGCGGAACTATACTTACATTCCCTCCTACTGTATGGCTTCTGGACGTGTACACAGACAACGTCATACACACACACACACACACACACACACACACATATATATATATATATATATATATATATATATATATATGGTAAGAGTTAAATTTCTCTTGTTATTCCGTTCTGATATAACAAGTCACCGATTTGGTCAATCCTCTAGACGGCAGTGTTTGCCAGAAACAGTTGGTTGTGTGAAGCACATGAGATACGTTTTCTTCGGTTAGTACAGAAATTCCGACCCTTGCCGATAGGAAATTACGTCTTGGTAGGAATCTAGGAAGTGAGTCATCCCTGTTGTGTGTGTGAAACTTGGAAAATTGTATGTAGTCAAAAACAAATTGTCACTTGAGGTGTATTTAATGACTATATGATGAACAACTACATGTTTCGGCCTGTCCTGGCCATCTTCAGGTTGTCTCAGGGAAACTTAAGAACTACTTTAAGTATGCACGCGCACGTGGTGTAGAGATCTCTACATACGGGCCTTATTAGCAAAACAAAACAAAAAGAGGACTCTAATAAAACAAAAACAGGAATGTTAGTAAAACAACACAAAACAAAACAAAGCTCATTACGTAGCATACGACGCACACCTAGCCAACTGCTCTCTCTACAACAAATTCCTACACAACATGACATGCTGCCACAACACTTTGTTTGCAAAAACGAATTAAATAGTGAATATTGTAATATAACTTTAGCAAGGAACAACAAAGCTCCCTGATGATGATTTGACAAGTTCGAAACATGTCGGAGTGATTTTAAGTGTTTTTAAAGTGTTTTATGCGAAAGTTATGTAAGTACAGTAGTTGTCTGATAATATAAGTGATTATACAATTTTGATGTCTGTTACTTTAACCCTTATCCTGCTAACGTGGAGAATATGGTGAACTCCTAATAATGACAGCATATGGTAAATGGGATTTAATTCGGCTTTTGAAAGGTCAAAGTTTGCTTTTTTTTTTATACTCACGGTTCCGTGCATCATTACAATTGTTCCAAAATAAACACCAACAAGATGACACTTACGGACTATCCTTTATTTCACGGTTAGTCGTCCTTTTCTCTACATGTTTCGAGCTTCAGGGAGCTCATCATCAGGAGTTCACTTTTTCTACACTGTACAGGCAGTCTCTGTTTCTGGCTACAGATACAGAGGTCCCGGGTTCGATCCCCGGCGCTACCAGATTTTCTGAGTAGTAGTGGGTCTGGAACGGGGTCCACTCAGCCTCGTGAGCCTCGTGAGGTCAATTGAGGA
>Ga0123352_10008174_pt1 | contig 16274 bp, 10 predicted proteins | sample TergutLab28metaG_FD_89700 | JGI IMG/M metagenome (GOLD analysis project Ga0123352, IMG submission 89700) | Labiotermes labralis P1 segment gut microbial communities from Petit-Saut dam, French Guiana - Lab288 P1 | ecosystem: Host-associated > Arthropoda: Insects > Digestive system > Gut ... | reverse complement strand
TTCTTATGTGTTCAACATGTTTCGGACATTAATATATACATCATCAGAAGCTTGCGACTGTGCTGTTGAATTACCACATCCGTCGTTTTGTTCTCGGTTCGTTGTGTTAGAGATCTGGTGCGGCTGGGTTTGACTAGTGTCCGTGTTGCAGGCAGCCGCACCAAATCTCCAACACACAACGAACCGAGAACAGAACGACCGATGTGGTAATTCAACAGCACAGTCGCAAGCTCCTGATGATAGATATATTCATGTCCGAAACATGTTCAGTACATAAGAAGTGAAATAAAATAGCAAGTGACGTCAAGTTGGTCATTTATTCTTCAACTATTACAATGATGTACGGTCCAATGAACATAAGATCACATTTATATTTATGTATTCACCTTTCCTCCAACCATGCACGCACGCACACACACACACACACACACACACACAGAAGCTGTACCTTATACAGCAGCAGAATCTCGTTTGTGCCAATAATAAATACTCTGAAAACGTTTGTGAACATGAAAAGAAAACTTGTTTCGCCAGCTTTCTCTTGGAGTGGCGACTGCAGCAAAAGTATTCGACAAGGAAGGGAAAATAAAACGAATAAAATGAGATACAATAAGGCAATCTTGCCCTTCAAAACGAACACCAGTCACTAGTTACGTACACGTAACGTAACCGCGTTGCTGGCTCAGCAAGTCATGTGCTGCACTTTGTACGAAGTAGGTACTAAACCACATGTGGCCAAAAGGAAAGTTTCTGACGTGTGGCTACAACAGATTTTGAACGTGAGATCTACAGTTTACAATGGTAATTCGAATATCTTTAAAATCTACAATTCTAAGCGTGCTTCAGTAACAGCACGTCTCACTCTGAAGAATGAACGTGGATTGAGGGCATCTGAAAACATGTTGCTCGACAACTTCGTAAACTGTATTCTACACCAGATACGCAGTAATAGGGTGACAATTTTCATTCATTTTCATCCCACTGTGTTTACTATAACTGAAATACACAGAAAGTGTACCGTCAAAGACAACACTTTCATGCCATACAACACTGCTCCATGGTTCTGATAAACCGAAACATGCAGCACAGTGTTGACACTAAGACGTTGTGTTTGTCGGTATATTTCATTTGTATTTCAATCAGGATGATCAATTAAAAATAGAATGCGATGGGTGCGGTATGTAGCACGCACGGGACACTGGATAAACTCAGACATCATCTCAGTAAGAAAACGTGACGAGAAGTAAACATTTCAGACACCTAAATGTAAATGGAAAAAAGTAAGTTTTCATGCTGAAAAAAAAAAAGATACAGCTAGTTCAGGGTCTGTTTAGGACTCCTGTAATGAATGTAATTAACCTTAGGGTTCGACAAAATTATGGAAATTTCTTTACCACCTGGCCGACTATTAGCTTCGTAAGACAGACGTAATCTAAGGAGCTAGCATCCATCTCATTCCGAATCAGTATGGATTTGTCCATATTACTGTGCTTAGAATGCAAACTAACACAAAAGCATTTCTGGGACAGGATTGGCCCCCTTTCCTATGGGAAAGCAGTAAAGAAAACACCTCACTTTGGCCCAACAGAAAAAGTTTTTTTCTCGAAGTTACAATTTTTATATCATGATAATTTTAATTATCTTTCGTTCATTATATGCAAACAGGACTATGTTGCTAGTTTAAGTAACAAGGTTGCCCGGAGGACGAGAACACGCACGTGACAGGCGTTTCACTCACTCTTTTGTTGAGGACAGGGACCGGAACGTTTTAACTATATTTTAACCCTTATCCTGCTAACGTGGAGAATATGGTGAGCTCCTAATAATGCCAGCAGATGGCAGATGGGACTTAATTTGGCGTTTGAAGGGTTATACAAGGAACGATGGAGAACTCCATAAAATGGATTACTAAAAATTAAGGGTATTACTTGTTTTCAGCTTAAATAGGAGATTAAACAGAAATGTCCACTGCTCAAAAACGTGCAGATTAAGAATCAAACTTCCGTGGAAGTAGGAATGTTGGTAACACTGAGACACACATTACATGGTTTCTAGGGGAATACGTTGTCAAGGTCGTTTCAAATCATCAGCTTTAGTGCCTGGCACACAACTCAGTTTTCAGTCTCCGTAATTTAACCGTCAGCGTCGTGTAAAATTAATTACGACACACTCACGTAAGAATGCAGTGTTCAATGCCTTGATTTTTTTTCTACAAAACACACTTCCTGCGTCACATAACGAAACACTGCATGAAAATTATATTTATAACACGTCATAAGTAACTTAATCCAATATCTGAAAGGCGGTATCCTTAGAAATACTGTTAATACTTCACTAAAATAATCAGCTCCACACTTCACGTACCTGTAAATACCACACCACCAAATTTTGTGCTGTAGGGGGATGCGTATTCTTAAGTCATTCTGTCATTTAGGTACGACAAATAACTCTCAAACCCACCCTAATTAAAATATAACTGGAAGTGCAAAATTCCCCTATTTAGCTTAAAAACAGGCCTCCTTCCAAAAATAACTGAACTGCTCGCAATAAAAATGCTCGTCTTAAACGTGTTCGTATCACCTAACACAGCATAGTTCTGTCTTCTGAAACGATTTAACCGCCAAAGTGACAAATATTTGTTGTTAATTCAACAGCTGTTACGTCATGAAGCACACCATTTGTTAAGTGAGAAATAATGGCTATGGCGCACCAACAACGGAAAATTGGTACATCGACATACCGCACAGAGTTTACATACTTTCCACAATTACTATATTCAGTATCTATTTTCGGTTTATTTAAAGTTGCTGTCGTCAGTGCGGACTACACACCATCGAAGGACTGGAAGAAAGCAGGAACCGGGGCCAGTCCATGTGGAACGCTAGATAAGATAGAACTACTTGAACAGGAGCTTCATAGCTGTTTAGAAACCTAGCATACAAGTTTGACAGGTAGGCTGCGAGTCGTAGAGGAGAGCTGAAGTAGTACGTATAACCTCTTCGTGTCAGACTTTACCAAAGGCCTTAAAAATGTACATCATTAACTACAGCAGCAGCTGCAACTTCAACTTCCAATGCCTGTGCGATATTATCAGACATCCTTACGAGATCGTGGACCGTAACAAACTTCGTTATGGACAACAAACGGCAGTGACCTTGGAATGTTTCTTGCGGATATGAATGAATGGTGGTTACATACTCGACAACAGACGTTCTTCATATCGTGCTCACATTTGAAAGCAGACCAAATGGGCCGGTTACCAGACCCTTCTCCACGTTCTGGAATGTAATAATTTGTCAGTTTTGGGAAGCAGATATCACTCTTGCAGGATTGGTAGACGTGTTTGGAGGGACGTGTTTTCATACACACTTAGTACTGTCTCTCCGTCGGAAGAGGCGTCAAAACTCACACACTGGGCGTTTACAAAGCCGAAAATAGCTTCACTGATAGTGAAGTACGAAGACTGATGAAACTGGTCTTGCATGCAGATGCTATTAGGATGTTTCGCCATGGTAACAATTTTTTAGCGAGTTACTTCTGTGCGAGTTTTTCGGTTATCGCCATGTGCAGCTGAGAATTCCGTTCTTCTGGGATACGGAGCTGGGTCACTGGGTAATCAAATCCTTAAGTTTCGAGGCAGCGCCGTGCCTTCAATTTCAAGGGACACTTCGACATCTGGAGAAAGGGGCATTACGTCGTATCGAAACGTCGGCATCTCGTTACCCATTTACACAACGTCATATCCAAGACAGTTTCTGTTTCTGCATAGGCGACGTGTACTTTTTGGAGACGAGGGTTTGGGTTCTCGCATTTGGAGATCTCTGGATTCTCTTCATACGACAGTTAGCTCTCTTCTAGCGAAGAATGTCATTAACTTTTATTTATGCAGACCAGTGGTTTCCAACCTCAGGTCGCGACCCAAATTACTGTCGCGGGGTGTCTGACGTAGGGTCGAGAGAAGGTTTCAGGGAGAACTTAATAGTTATAAAAAATGTCTCTACATTCAAAAAGAACTATTAAGGTTTGTTTCTTGCATGTTTTGTGTATTTGATATGTCCCCAAAAATGTTGGATTTGACAAGCAACATTAAAAATGTAATATTTTTTTTAATAAGTGGCAATGATATCTAGTGTTCAAGAAGAGGGATTTGTATTAATTCATTTACGGTAAATATCACTGGCTACTGCCGTTTCCATGGTAGGGTCACGGGTCACGTATCATTTGCTGCTTTGGGTCACACAAACGATTGCGAACAGTTGATGTAGACCAACCGTCACTGTCACGACGGGTCGAAAATTTCTATGAAGAACCTCGAATTTTCTGCAATTCGTGGGGTTCAACAGATTCAGAATTTTGACCTTCAATCGGAAGTGTGTATGCTTGAACAATTTTGAAACTGAAGCAGACACTGTGGGGTGCTTCCTGTTGCTGAGGCAGACGTTACAAAAATGAGGCATTATTTTCTTCTTCTTCTTCTTCTTCTTCTTCTTCTTCTTCTCCGCCTACTCCTCCCCACCTCCCCTTCATGAGTTGTAAGACATGGTTCTGTCAATTTCAGTGCAGGTGAGAGGGCTCGATGGTGAAGATAACGTCCTCTGCAGTGCGGGTCGTTAGGACGGCCTGAAGGTGGCACGTAAGGCTATTACGGAATGGCATATAGTGACAACAACCGAAAGATGTACAATCAGCAGGAATTACTAACAAACGGTATTTAACGCTCGTTTAAAAAAGGATATGGCAAATCCTTTTATATTAAAACCAAATGCAAAGCTAATTAATTTAGTTCGACTATTTTCTTGGTAGGTTCAAGCCGTGTTCACAATAAATAATGGACAGGCACCGATCGGTTACCACCGCCCCAAAAATGTTGGCGTAACATTTCTCTCAGGACACAAAATCAATGAAATACAGAGCATAATGAAATCTGAACCCAAATTATTTTTTCTTCTTCTTTTTCTAAATGACCATACCTATACTTCGCATGTACGGTCTTTCAACAGTCGAATACTGTAATCGCGGGTAGTACTGCCGTGAAGTACAGTGCACAATAAGTACACATTCTTTAACATGTGCTATGCGTATGCACAGACCTTGCGATGTGCCGATCGTCCTTCCGTTGCCATCTAATTAAGAAAATATGCATTCACTGTTCTGATAATTAATTCTGAAATTCTGAAAAACCCACAGTTCATCATCCATGAAAGGATACAATGGAGAAGAATTTCGGTCCTAATTCGGAACAGTTGCCTAATGCAGAATTTTCTACAAACGACGCTGCAGAAGACCGGCGTAGAGGCCAAACAAGTCAAGCTGAGCACGTTCTCAGTGTCATAGTACTAAAAGTGGCTACATGTGGGCACACGATTATGGATGCAGCAAACTGACTGGATATAGAGTGGATAACCAGCTTTCGATTCCTAGATGGGAAACAAACGGTACAGTGGGCTTCAACCGAGTGGGTGACGTGACTGAGAGCACCGCGCACATTCATCTACCGTGTTGATTAAATTACGTCGACACTAAGCTCCACCACACCCCTCAGCAGGCAATACGTCATCACGGTGCAATGTAGGACAGCTTTACCCTTTACTTTCACCGGAGTATGGGGAAGAGTTGAAAATAACACATACCTGAACACAATGTATAGATATAAAAGCCACACGTATGTGTTTATCCTAAACAGAAGGCGCTGGATAACACCGCTTAATACCGCAGTCAAGCATCTGAGTTGCGTATTCGATACACCGTTCACGATAATCTTCAGTCTACTACCTCACATGTACCTAACACATTCTGTAACATACATAGCTATCAGCAAAACCACGCAGGCACTGAGAGACACTTACGTTACGTCCATATTAACAGGTTCGACTCAAATCATGTGGCACGTCGTCAACTCGATACTCACCTGCAAACAACAGAAAAGCAACAGTCAGCGGCTTATAAATAAAGAGAAAAACAATAATATGCACATCATCCTGTAATGGATATACGTAAGAATACACTTATTTCCAGCCAAATTACATCTGTTGGTTAACATTTGTAAACTTTGAGTACAGTACTCTTTGGCCAAGTATGCACATTTATGTTGTACCGGATTTATGATCCTATTAAGATCGAAAAGAACATTTGCTTTTAGATTTTAAATAATCCGTCATCATGCATTAAACTGACTCGATATGATGATGAAGAAGCCAACAAATGCATATAAACGTTTAAGAGTATCTTATATTATATACATAGTGTGGCTCCTACATGCTCTTAGATGTTTGGATGCAAAGACACACATAAATAGACACTCATACAAATACTGTAAAATTTTAACTTAATTTTAGGAATTGTTTAGTATCACAGACTGGCATTTTTATCGTTCAATTTGATAATGTACAATTTACCAGGAACTACTGACGGCTATACGTTGCAGCATGAGATGCTCCTCTGTGTCAACATTGGCTATTAATATTAGCCGAAACATGTCGGAGAAGTTACAAAACACACGTTAACCAAAAGACGTGCAATTATTTCGAAATAAATATCTTCTTAGTAAGAATATGCATACTGTATATGTGCATGGTAGCCGAGCAGGTTGCAGTTACTTAGTTGCGCTGTGTTGATTACACGAGCAATGCTTGAAAGTATACTGTTGAGGGGGGGGGAGGGGGGAGGGGGGGCATCCGACACAAAACAAACAAATTCCGTGCTAGGTTCACACCAACTCACAAAGTTAACGGCGTTTTTTGTCCTCTCATCACAGAATCATCCTGCGTATTAAATGGTGTACGAAAAACAGATCGTGCACCAGTACACCCGACATACGAGTACTGCATGCAAGGTATGAACCCCTTACATACAAATACTGGTGTAGCTTTGGCCTCCTTTCAGAGTGACACCCAATTTACTACACGAATGAGACAGAATACAATACACGGAAGACTAGGAAAAACGAGCAACAAAAGTGTATACGAAGCATACATCAACGAGGAACAAAGACACGACAAATGCGCTGTCGTTCTTCATTACAAACGTTCACAAAAAAGGAAGCGGAGGGGTGGGGGTGCTGTTAAAGGCATCGCCCACGTTAGCTTCTTTCTGCTTAAATTGTGAGTGGTTAGTTACAAAGATGCTCCGCTTCTCGTGTGTTTTCCTGCTAACGCGTATCATATCAGGCACATTCAGCACGAGATAAAAGACTAACCTGGGCGATTCTAGATAATGTGAGCCGGACATTAACACCGTTAACACTAAAGTCCAAAATGGGCACCTTCTAGCATCGATTACAAATATTATGGTGCAAAAAAATCTGGGGATTATATCCACAAAAATAAAGGGCTAGTCATGAGAAACAAAATGATACAGCCCACAGCTCACGCACAGTGTGCAACCCATACGCAGTAGGTATCCCCCTGGGGTAGACGGCAATAAAGCAGAAGAATGTAGCCTAGCAACTGGCTTGCCCATCCATCGACATGGGTGAACAATGCAACTCTCCTACAAAATGGAGTATCATCATTCATCCTCAATATCTTCAATCTCCCTCCCTCCCAGCTCCCTAACTTTACTATGCTTTAAAAACATTACCTTCGTCTTTTAAGGCAGGAAAAAACAACGCGACATACATACGTACGCACGCACACACACACAAACACAAACAAAAAGCAAAACATCCTGTTGAATTGTACATTACTTGTACCTGTATATCACTAATGAAAGACCGGGCACACGACACGCAGTACGATGAAACAAGACAGAAATAGATCCGTTTGACTAACTGAAAACCCATTTATAAACCTACACCTCTGACCTTTACTCGTCCTTCGTTAACTTTCCATTATTATTTGACGCTTCGATTTAAATTTTAAACAAGGAAGGAAGGAATTGTGCGTACATAGAAAATGTAACTAGCTTATATGTCGCTCTTCTTCGAGGAATGGACAATAAATTCCATAGATGATTTGTTCTTAATCATGCCACGTCTGAGGGGAAACTCCCCACATCTGCAACGTGACTGACAACACTCACTATTTAAACCGGCCAGCATAACACACTGCAGATTTCTGTTCGTACGTACACAAACGGATGTATATCCAAGGCTACAAGGCGGTAGCACTTAAAAAAAATTAAAATAAAAATATGGTTCATTCACAGACTCTTGCATCTGGAATTTTAATGAACTACACAGGAAAGACAAGGTACCGTACAGGTGGATTCTTGGCTCCCTCTGTCCACCGCATACTATTAGATTCATTATTCAACCTGATAAACACTGAGTGTTCATTCCTACCGGAACAGCAACAGCATAAATGGATAAAAAGAAATAAGGAATGAAACAAATTTATGTTTAAAATATAAGAACATGTCTTTACAATAAAACACGCCAAAAATGTGAACCTCCTATTGAAAAGTGCCTTAATCCTCATACTGCATTCAATATTGTCTCCGTAGGATCACGTCTTTAATCGTAACAAAAACCGGGGAATTCCTTGGAGCATAATTCGCTTTCACGCTTACACTACCCCTTAAATGAATACGGGGTTTGCAGAATGCCGTTCGGAATTAATACCTTGAAAATCTCCACCCTATAATCAAAAAATTCAGAATAAAAAAGTTATGGAAGTGAGAATAAAAATCATGTGACACTTCGGGATGTAGACTATTAAGTACTTAAATTTATAGGTTTGAAAGATGTTGGAAGGTGGAGTCTGGAACCAACAGCTGTGCGGTTTGTTACTTAAATATAGGTCAGGAGCGATTCAGGCAAACAACTGTGAGGTCAGTTTTTGGCATGTCACACTATATGATCATCTGGCCTCAATTACGAGTAAACAAGAATCCATTAAGTTCCAGCACGACACATTTGTTAAAAAGTTTGTATTGCATCAGCTCATTCGGTTTATGTTACGTGCTTGGAACCTACTTAATGTCTCATTCTCAAATATATATATATATATTCATTTCATCCATAATGAGAACTGTTAATAAAGAACTTCCTAAAACAATCAAAATATTTCAGTTCAAACTATCTCTTTGCTCAACATTCACGCAGCAATATAGAGAGAAAAGAGAAAAGGGTAAAACACGGTTCCGAAGGAATTCCGTTCCTTTTTGATTATCTTAACAGAGATGACCATGGTCAGACGACTACATTTCTCGTCGTCACAAGAACCCGCATTTCAGCTACAGATGTCGCTAACCGCAATAATATCTCGATGTTTGTGTAACTGGTATGAACATCATTCCACTGGGAACCTCCCTGTCTTACTACACTGCAATTCCTAAGAAGAGGTCGTAACAACAACCCCGTCAATAAATCAGTATCCACAAGGTACTCCACGGCGGTGGTTATTTGAAAAGTATGAAACTTCTTAAGGTATTTGTTACAAGCGTGGAAAATAACATGACGGCGATCGAGCGAACTTAAACTTCGTACACGTTGTTTAAAGATAGTATGTTCGCGCCTATTACGAATAACTCGAAACCCAATCCTTAGAAACTCTTTAAAATCCCTATATCCGCGTCAATGATTACTCCACTTATGTTAATAAGCAATTTAACATCAACAAGAGAGGAGATAAATAACAGATAACACTTTTTATAACACACTGAAAACAACTTTACACTCCAACTTCCATGTACGAAAAATGTGCGCAACATGTGTGTTGAAATGACTCGCGAGTTAACATTTTTCTGTAGGTATCGATTACTTAATAAAGTTGACCTTCATTAAATGCGAAGGTTATAGCAACAAACATCATAGTGGCAAGCCTGAATGCAAGGCAAATCGGGGTTTCATTCATACCAGTTTAATCATTTCCCAGACTTCCGTTTACTTACATGATAAACATGTACAGCCAACTACTGTATGTGAGTCACACGACTGTGTGGAAATTATTTTACATCAGGAATTCAGACTGAACGATTTGCATGTACACGGTAGTATGAGCCACACTTGCTAGTCCTTACAAATTATACGACAACGCAAAAGCACATCAACGTTTTCATTTTAGGCTCGGGAAGGATTTTGCGTGAAAAGTCGACAGTTTCCTGCGTTATTCACGATTCAATGAGGCTGATAATGAACAATAGTTGTCCCTTCATTGCCAGATTTTCAGTTACTAACCACACATTGTCACTACAAACAACTTTAACATATATCAAGTGCTTAATACTTCAGTACAAAGTTTTTCACACCAGTTAAATGAAGCACCGTTAATATCTGTATCGATCACATCTCGGTGGGATATATGAACAGCAGAAAGGAAGCACAGACCGTCGGTTTACTAACCACCTAAATTTTGATTGACGACGGCTTTCCCAAAAGCCGAAACACATAGCAGGCAATAAAACTGATAAGTTGTGACTGAAGGTCTGTGCTTCCTTTCTGATGATGATAGTGACGATAATAATAATAATAATAAGGTACTAAAAGTTAGTACACAGCTTGCACTTAGCTAAGTAATGTGATTTTACAACACAGCAACAATAATAACACACATGTGCTACTAGAAATCTGTATAACAGGAGAGCCTTTTTTGTGTTCTACCAACAACTCTGAGTTACTCACTTGTTTTGTCTTTTTCACTCTAAAAGTTACAACATAGCAGTCCTTACTGCTGTCTTGCAGATATTCTGTTTCAAAATTTACGCCCCTTAATATATTACTATATACTCATTGTCGACACTGCTTATCGTTTTGAATTTATTCTGCCTTGGATTCCCACATTACGAATTGCATCCTCAAGAATTTAACGCCCCCTCCCCCTCAGATATTTATAATTATCACACTGTTTCATACAGTCGATTCACTTCAGCAAATTGTATACATATACGTGTTTAAGGTAACTCCCATTTCCGAAAGCTAACTGCGTTCTTCTGGGTTACTACGCAGCCAGTAATGGTAACTTCCCACCGACATTTCGGGACAACCTACGGTTCCATCTGGTTGGACCAATTCGTTGTCCCGAAACGACGGTAAGAAATTACCATTACTCACTGCGTAATAACCCGTAAGAGCGCAGCTGTCATCTACTTCGATGACCAAGCCTGAAATCATCAGTCTTCAAAAGTTAAAAGAGTTGCTCGGTCGGTCAATAATATCCCCGCATTCCGTGCAACTAACAAGTTCATCATCGCATTCACAACGGCTTGCCACTCGGTCCCATCCTGATACAGGTGAATCAAGCCCACGTCCTTACCATATTATTTACAATCCAGTTTAATAGTATCCTCCCAACGACGCGTAAGGTTTCCAAATGGTCTCGTTCCTTAGGATTTTACTGCCAAAACTTTGTGTATGTTCCCTTTCTGCCCCATACTTTCCACAGTCACCAGTCACTCCCACTTCCACCCGAACCTCCTGGCAAGAAATGGCACAGACTACTAATTAGGAGACTCTTCGTGCACGCATAAAATCACACCTACGGTACAAACAGCATGCACAGCAGTCACTCAGATCTACTATAACACTGCACTACAAATACACAAAAGACGAATGGTCACAAAACGTTATCAGGTGCTGACACGCAGACAGGAAAATCCGAAACAATGTCCAAAAAGCACTACGAACAACTCTTACGGAGTGTAAATACAAATATACTGAGACGCATTTGCCGAGGTCGTCAACACTATTCCTGTACTCGTACAAGTTCGATATGGCAATATACATGGAATCTACAGACAGGCCTTCAGCCTGTTCCAATCAGCATTCTCTTCTTATCTAGAGCAACGACCTCAGTACACTTTAAACACCCGCACCGGCAGAAGCTCAAATGATGATAAGTGTTTCCTATTGAGGTCCCTTGCTTAGCACATAGCACTTGAATTAGGATTATGAATTATGTCTATCTATGTTTAAAGTTCTGATAACTGCTGAACCCAGCACATCATAATCACGAGTCTGTCAGACAGCATTCGTTATTGGCCTGCACTGGAAACCGAAATTACAAGAGGCCGCGAAAATCTGAAATACAAGAGAAGGCTTTCAAGCTAACCAAAATGGCCGTAACAAAGCTCTCACTCATGCTGTCACATGTGGAGGCGTAAGACTCGCGCACATCGAATTGGAGACGTGTTACACCTACTGCGGCTACTTGCAGATGTACACTCACAGGAAGTGACAAGAACTGCCACGTGTTACCTCTCTTGTTACAACTGTGAGAACAGCAGCATTCAGTAACAGATGATGGTGTGCGGCACCATCGTGGTAGTGGCGCTGCTGCGTGTATTGAAATTGTGTTGCCTTGCGGTTTTTTTTAAACGGAAGCGGAAAGAACTAAACGCGAGCTTTCTCACAAACAAGCAACGGAAACGGCGTATAAGTGTACCGGTAATACTAAATGAGTCTCAAAAGTCAGACTAAAAAGCTTGTAACACCAGTAAACTGGTTTGCAGAAATCAGCAACGGACAGAACCTGAGTGTCATACACGCCTGTGGCAGCGAGAGCGACGCTCGTATGGAGGGAATCTTCTGGGTGGTAATGTTTACTTGTTAAAACGGATATTGTCAGCAACAACATGCAGTACAATTCGTGCTTGTGACGGTTAAATGCACGCACTGCTTCCAACTGCAACACGTCTGGAAACATTTCAACGCTGCTGTCTAAGACTGTGCCGAGATTTCAAGTGGCATGCCGTGCAGAGGCTCTCAGCTCAAACTTACAGGCGACATGGCATGAAACAGGCGATGAAGAAGTCGAATTCCAGTTACAGCTCGAATCGAAAGTCAGAATTAAGTGCAGTGCTCTAACCAACCACAACGTAGCCAGCACGCGACGGAGGACGCAAGGGCGAAACCTGCACTAGCGCCCTAATAGGTTCCTGGACGACGGTTGCAAAGCGACCTGTCGGGAATCGAACCCGTATTTCCAATAACCGCCATGTTATAAATTGGGGGTTCGTTCGTGAAAACGCATTTCATACCGCGAAAACACAAACTTAACATGAAAATAAAATGTTACAAACACTGTATGTGCTATTATAAATATTTAGTAACATACAGAAGGAAAGCATTTGACCATTTTGAAACACGTTATCACAAAACATTAGATTCACGCAGTTCCTTCATATTCAACCCTTCAGGACAGAAAGGGTCTATGCACGAAATTCTGATGGGAAAGGCGCTACGTCACACTAATCACCAAAATTTCAGGTTAATATACAAAGGGAACGACTAAATTGGAAAGACTCACGTCAGAATTTGGTGGGGGTGGGAGGATCAGTTCAAACTAACTTTTGGGACGACTGGCCGTACAAGTTCGTCTTAAACACGAGATACATTTGTTAAACTGGTGCCTACTGTACTGTCGCAAAGGCCGAAAAGTCGAGCCGGCAGAATCTGCCGTTAACTGTAACTCCGTGTTTTAACAATCTGTTGTACAGTAACATTTACTGACAACTGACAACTTGTGTCACCCGACGTCTTTGAACGCGTTCCATCGTAGGCGGCTGCTCTACTGCCCTCTCTACATTCCAACCCGCTGGAATTACAGACCCAACACAACCTTACGGCACCTCAACACACACTCTTCCAGCCACACGCAAAGTATGTGTTCACCTGACCTACATCATGGCTGAAAGAAGTCTTGTTATCTTGCACTGTAGATGCTGTGATGATCTCAGTGAAAAAGACTGGGTTCGAATGAGGTACACTTCAATAATTACATCTGTACGCAAACCACTTGGCCATACCCCTTCCCCAGAGGTTTGCCTAGTCTAGATTATTTATTTGGATATGGCAAAAGAATTGTTTATCGAACTTTGGTCCAGAATGTTTATTCAAGCGAAAGATCCTTCACAAAGAATAATCACAACAACACTGATATATCTGTTGAGCAAGAAATCAAATTAGAAAAGCGATGTGAGATTACTGCTCAGAACTCCTTGTTCTTCTGTCCAGCACTGATCTTGTGGTTGGGAATTTGCACATATTTTCATAAACTGTTGCAATGAACGGCAAAGCCCGATCAGGATATTTTTCCGCAACTTTCGTCGATATTCCCCACGAGGAATGTTTCAAAACACCGTCATAAACACATATTCCTTGTTCAACAAAGTTAAACACTCCGTCATAAGCCTCCTGTGGCTAGAGAAAGCCGAATGATACTTAGATATCCTATAGGCAACAGGAGGTATTGATTGAGCAGCAAGAGCTCGTCATAGTGACCACAAATTTTCAAGAGATCCCTCCTCTCTTAAATTATATTCCTAATAACAGCTTAGATATAAATGTAAGAAAAGAATTAAGCCACGAATGTCTTACGGCATCACACCTATTATTGCATAATCGTTTCCACAGATTGTATGCATGTAGGTAATCCAATCGCGGGTTTCGCAAAGTGGCACAGTAAAACAAGTCATTCTAAGCGTTTGATGAAGAACCATCAGCCAAGTGTGTCCCCTCGAAAACAGCTTTCACAGCACTAAATGCCCTATCAGATATCAGCCGACATTTCTTGCGTAATTCTTACGTTCCCGAAAACAACCACACGCTCAAAAACATGAGAACTACTTTCAGCCCTTTCCCAGATTCACAAAATCCATCCACAAGTCCTTCTGCAAAAGGTAAATTAAGCAGCTCAACAAATGGACTGCCTCTTATGGAAGCCGGTTCATTACCGTGCTCGCAAGAGCTCACTACTGTACCCTACCATGAGACCAGAGCAATCACAAATATCTTCGTCCTGGTATCAACACATGGAGTGCCCAAAAAAAAAAACCAACATTAGCAATAAATTTACGCTGTATCAACCCGCAAGCTTTCAAAAAACTATTGTGAATTTCTGTCAACAGACGGCATAAACTGAAAATTTAACGACGCAAAGCAACCTTTTGAGTATGTTTTGCAAATAACGCAAAATAACGTACAAGTCTCCAAAGTCAGGTATTAAAGCCGCTTTAATAACAAAATACCATATAAGATATCAGAAAATATTAAACATATTATGTGTTATGTGTGTTTATATATAGACCTACACATAACGTAAAGATGCGACGTTCAAAACAAAACGCGTGGGAACTGTATGAAGTGAAAGTATTGCCGTGGCGCCTGATAACAAAACAGTTCACCACACTTCAAAACACAACAACGTCGCCTTTCAGCACCCTTCGCACACCGCAACGTAACGCATCACAGTTCGCATGCCTAATTTTATGAACTATGTTCTTGTTACCAACGGTTTACTAAACCTCCAAATAAGGCAGAGGAGATACAATGAAAAACACTTCCCGTCGATCTCATCATGCCTGAGTTGATCACTATAAACCACAAGTGAACAGTATAAATTACACAGCTGCTAGCAATAACATTTTCATTAACAATAATGATAACGATAATGCCAGAAATAATCCAGGTGTTACCAATTATCGTACTTTCACATTATGTACTGAGTGCAAGACAAACTACCATATACGTGTATACACGGGCACAAAAAGTCTAAATTTGCACATTAGCACAGGATGTGATGTGTACCATGGAGTCAGGTCATTGGCATACAATTTCATTGTCTATTTACACCACCAGCACAAAACTGATACGAATGTCTCACACTGAAAATCATCAGTACAGGAACAGGTACAAATTTGTGTTTGTGCTGACGCTCATGGTCATGGCGCAAAAAAAACTCCCGGAATTTTTTAATCTCGCTATAATATGAAGGTGATCTGCCACCTTCACGAACTGTAATGGATGTTAAACAGGACACGCTGAAGTTCCGAATTAGTGGGGAAGAAAAAGAAAAAAATCTTGCACATGTCGAGATCCAAACTCCAGTCACTAGACCACACCCACTGACAAACTGAGCTATCCCGGCTCACCTTTGCTACATGATTGCAAACATGCAAATTACTATTACTTACACACTATATCATCATCACTGTGGAAACGTGGCATAATTTAGTTGTAACTGTTCACACAGCAGTATCTGATCGCCAGCCAGCATGCATCACTGGGTGAGTGCAGCACATCTAAATGAACTTATCAGAGGTCAGCGACAGCATTAATGGATTTAATCTTGAACTCCACGACGGATTCTTAAGAGATAAAACTACATTTAAAAAGCAGTTTTTAAACAAGAGAATAAAATTTTCCCATAATAACTGATACAAGTTATCACACTATACACTACCTCTTACTCTTGATAGTACAATAAAAAAGGAAACTCAAGTTAACACTTGGAGATGATTGTTTATTACGACTCAAAGTCTATGCTTATGTTTTAACTAGCTAAAAAGTCCGACAATTTTTTAAAACTGTACAACTATATGTAAACCTTTGTAGCTAC
>Ga0123352_10008173_pt1 | contig 16274 bp, 6 predicted proteins | sample TergutLab28metaG_FD_89700 | JGI IMG/M metagenome (GOLD analysis project Ga0123352, IMG submission 89700) | Labiotermes labralis P1 segment gut microbial communities from Petit-Saut dam, French Guiana - Lab288 P1 | ecosystem: Host-associated > Arthropoda: Insects > Digestive system > Gut ... | reverse complement strand
CACACACACACACTCTCACACACACACACTCTCACACACACTCTCACACACACACTCACACACACTCTCACACACACACTCACACACACACTCACACACACACTCACACACACTCACACACACACTCACACACACACTCACACACACACTCACTCTCTCTCTCTCTCTCTCTCTCTCTCTTCAAACAGAATACACCGTATTATACCAATGTACATTGGTTATATTTGTAAATGAATAGTCAAAATTCGATACAGCGCCACCCTCAACTTAGCGCCCATGGAAAACTGTGGAGAGAGGTTAAATGTTAATGTAACACTGGGGACCCTCGATATAGCGCCAGAACCGCTAGCCCCCATTCGCCAAAGACTTTGGTAATACAGATGTTCCCATAGGCTCTAAACAATATATGATCTCTTGCCATATTGGAAGGTATTCAAGGGATGGTACGAGTGTGAGTTCAGATTTTTGCCTGCTGAGATGGCACGACTCGGCACTACACCAATCTCTCAACTCCTCCAGCGGCCTGGGTATTTGTGGCTGAAATTTTCCCTTTACTGACTGTAATGGCCTAATAACCCCGTGGGCTTACGTCCCAATACGCGGTTTCAATCTATCATTGTAGACTACAGACGACGGTCTGAAGGACAGAAAGATTGGTTATAGAGACTCGGTAACACAGCTGGCACGTAACCGTCATAAATACGTAACATTACAGTACACTTTACAATTATTCTAACTACTTATTTGAGTAGTGAAGTATGGGTGAAAAAGCTGTTTTAGGTGTAACTGAAAGAGAACGTACGCCTAGACACCATTCATCCTGTACATACTCAGTACAACACAGCCAAATATTTTTGCCTTATTACAGGGCCCAACCCATCATTCGACGCCATACTGGGAACATACTCCAGTAGAATAAGATGTAGAGAGTAAACGTACAGGTAAAGCAATCCCATTACGGACCTGGACAGTCCCATGGGGTTCCAGGAGGTTGAAGCTCCCAGATTTCATAGGTACATGAAGGTGGTACGGTTGTCAGCCCTAAGCACCGGCCGTCTTTACCCCAGGAAATTCCTGGTACTAGTTTCTGTCATTTCTGTGAGCGGCCGAGTCGACGTCAAGGCCACAGCGCTGCCAGAAGAATTATGTCAATGAAAAATTCGAATGACACAATCGAGAATCGAACCCGCGACCTACCAGCTTGTAGCGCAGTGCCTCAACCAACTGCGCCACCGCGCACCCCTGCAAGACGTAGAGTGTTCAAACGTTAAAAAGTTGCAAAATTCAAAACGTGAAAAGCTGGAGGAAGCATTGATCAAAAAATGCAGTTAAATGCTAACAAGGGCACAACAACCGATGGGGTTATTAAGGGAGGAGGCAATATAGTTCGCCAGTTCTGTACGCAACTGCTGCGCGGTACGTTCTTTTAACATCTAATATTTTCTCATTTTTAATTATCGTGTTTTTTTTTACAGTTTTAAGGGTTTTTATGAGTTTTAAAATGTTACAGTATTTTCATTTACCGCCACCCTCGATATAACGCAAAAAAATGTGGTGCACGAACTAGTGAGCGCTATGTTTTGAGTTGACTGTATATCCAAACCCTCAAATCTCGGTGGTATAGGAGATTCATCGGCATATGGGACATTATTTTAATCCTCATGTTTGTGGGTCGTGCCACACGCAAATATATTTTTATTCCAAGTGGCCGTATACTTGATTCATACGGACTTTTAAATACGCTTGTTTTGAGATTACAAAACGTCATACTTCGCCGACTTCATTTAACCGCGGACTTCGGGATACCACGATTTGCCCTGCTGCTTTGCTTGAACATTCACCACGGAATATTTTCCTATATGGGTGTCTATGATATGGTACTTTACAAGTACAGTTAGCACAAATTATGCATTTGCATCAATTTCCTTACACTTCTAACGTATTTAGATTCCCAGACTTCTAGCATACTAAGGATGCCTTACCTGAAATTCTCCTCCACCCACAACGAGATTGTCACTGCGCCGACGAACTTTCTCGGTCCTCTCCAAAACGTGGAACTCACGGAATTCGCTACGACTCGTGGTCTCTGCAAACAGCTCTCCTTCTAACTTGGTCCAGGTGTTGCGCCGAATAAGACGGGGCCGCTCAGCTGGTTCGCCTGTGAACTCAGTGACGGCCTTTCGTTGGCCAATGAATTCTCCGCCAGATTTCAAGTTATCATCAGGCTTTTTAATGTCGGCTCTATCGCCTCGAGTTGCGGTAAATTCCTTCTTCCTTTCGCCCGCGAAATCCCCTTCTGGTTTTAAATTGTCTTCTGGTTTCTTAATGGGCGAACGTTCCCCTTTCGTAGCTACAAATTCTTGCCTTCTTTTCCCGCTAAATTCGCCTTCCGGTTTCAGATTATCCTCGGGTTTTTTCACAGGTGCTCGCTCACCTACTGTGGCTGTAAACTCATCTTTTTTCTTTCCTGTAAAATCTCCTTCTGGTCGTAAGTTATCTACTGGTTTCCTTGTAGGCGCACGTTCGCCTTTGGTGGCGGTGAATTCTTCTCTCTTCTGGCCTGTAAATTCACCCTCTGGTCTAAGATTATCCTTAGGCTTCTTAACATCTGCTCGATCACCTCTTGTAGGCTGATAGTCATCCCTCGATTTCGGACTGCCTTGAAATTCGCCTTCGGGTCGCAGATTATCTTTCGGCTTCTTAACATCAGCTCTTTCATATCTGAGGGGTTTGAAATCATCCTTAGATTTAGGGGTTCCTTCAAAAGTGCCTTCAGGACGGAGATTGTCTGTAGGTTTTTTAACCGCAACTCGATCACCTGTCGTAGGTTGGTAATCGTCTCTGGATCTTGGTCTAGCTTCGAATTCTCCCTCAGGCCTTAGATTATCTTTGGGTTTCTTAACATCCACTCTGTCACCTCTGATCGGTTGATAATCGTATTGGGATTTAGGTGTTCCTTCGAAATCTCCCTCGGGCCTCAAATTATCCGTTGGTTTCTTCACTTCCGCTCTTTCGCCCGGGCCAAACGGTGACGGTTGAGGTCTTTCAAAATTACCCTCTAGTTTTAGATTGTCGGGATGTTTGATAACGTCAGCTCTGTCGCCCGGACCATACGTTGTTGGCTCCGGTCTTTCGAATTCACCTTCAAGTTTCAAGTTGTCCGGGTGCTTGATAACATCTGCTCTTTCTCCTGGACTGTATGTAGCACGGTGTGGTCTTTCGAATTCTCCCTCAGGTTTTAGGTTGTCCTCTGGTTTCTTTATTGGTAATCTTTCGCCACGTACAACAGGAAAATCATCTTTCTTCCTACCAGTAAAATCCCCTTGTGGCTTTAAGTTGTCTTCTGGTCTCCTAACAGGAGCACGTTCACCTCTTACTGCAGTGAATTCATCACGTCTCTCACCAATAAACTCTCCTTGTAATCTTAAGTTATCTTCACGCTTTTTAATCTCCGCACGTTCTCCTTTAATGGCGGTGTATTCATCTCGTCTTTCTCCCGTGAAATCGCCCTCCAGTTTTAAATGATCCTCATGTCTCGTAATTTTTGCTCTTTCCCCTCTTGTTGCTGTGAACTCCTCTCTTCTCTGGCCCGTAAACTCACCTTCTAGTTTCAAGTTGTCAGAATGCCTTGCTATATCTGCTCTCACCCCTCTAACCTCTTTATATTCTTCCTTTATGTGACTCTGGCCCACAAATTCCCCTTCCAAGCGGAGATTATCTTCATGGCGACGAACTTCTGCCCTTTCACCTCGAACCGCTTGGAATTCTTCTCGAAGGTGACTCTGGCCAACAAAGGCGCCTTCCAATTTTAGGTGATCTTCATGCCTAATTACAGGTGCCCTCTCTCCTCTAACGGCTTTATAATTTTCTCTTGTGTGGGGACAGCCTTGAAATTGCCCTTCTAAACGAAGATGATCTTCATGACGACGAATTTCTGCCCTTTCACCTCGAACAACTTGGAATTCTTCTCGGACGTGGCTCTGACCGCTGAATTCGCCGTCCAGTTTGAGGTTATCTTCGTGCTTTATCACAACGGCCCTCTCACCTCTGACTGGCTTGAAATCTTCTCTCGTGTGGGGTGAACCCTGGAATTCTCCTACTAATTGAAGGTGGTCTTCACACTTGTACCTGTAAACAGAGTTATTAACCTTTTGACGCCTAATGTCAACTATAGTGGTCGTACCGCACCGCTAACCTCTAAAGTTGCATTTTTGTATATTTATTCAACAAACAGAGGTACTGAATATTTTAAACATGGTATATACTCTCCGTTTTTTCCCTTCAAAATGCAGTTTGTTTCATAATTCTAACGTATTTGGTTCCTGTATTATTCACATTTTATATACACAGGATGTGCTAAAATTAAAACAATAATTCCGGCGCCAAAAGGCTAAAGTTACTAGGTATACAGTATATGAATCCGCACTCAACTGGCTTACAGCTGAATGCCAAATGACACAACACGCCACTTTCCTCTGGCAATCTGTGTACAACATAACGTAATTATCCCTGTGCGGCATTCCTACAAAATCGCGATATTCACTTTTTTTCGGGTGAGAGTGACAATGAACAAATAGAAAGATTTTTTATGTAAGTACCGTGCATCTTGCACAGTTTATTATCCAGACCAACAAATGCACTACATATATATATATATATATTTTATGTAACGTAGTATTCCTACATGTTTCAATGCATCCGCATCAACTTCAGGGAATCTGATATTTCTATTTTACTAAAGTTACAAGAATAATTACGATTATAAAAATCACTAAAATCAGTACATTGAAATGTTTATACTTGATGATAAAATACACTGCATACAAAGGCGTGAGCTGTCAAGTCTTATAAGTAGAATACATTACCTACAAGACAGTTCAAATTGTATATGCAGCCATCAAGCAAACAACTTCCACGTGCTTTTATTGCTTACGTTATATACATATATATATATATATACACACACACACACACATAAATGTTGTGCATTTGTGGGCAGTGTTCAGCACGTTTAAAGAAATATTTTGTGCAATGGGCTCGTGGGCCCCTACACTTTGCATATTATTGCCACTTTGTAGCTAGGCCCTTGGGCTAGAGAAATTTGCGTAATGAGGAGGTTCATTATTCGTACTACTGGCTAAATAGTGGGATCATTCAGTCAAGGAAGGTTAAATGGATATGGAATATTGCAAGGCAGAGAGAGAAGCAAGCACAGAGTTGCAGGTGGAGAAACTTGAGGATAAAAACAGCTTAGAAGGCCTAGGTCTAGATAGGACCACATTAAAATGGACCTTACAGGAATAGGATGGGTGGTCAGCAAGCTCTGGTCAAGGATCAGTGGCTAGCTGTTGCGCACAAGGCAACAAACATAGCGTAAAACTCAGCCCGTTTTTACCCCGAGAAAGAATACCTCTATCTTGAATATGCGTCTGGGCGCGACTGAGTCGTATTAAGTGGTCGTGATGGGAATCCTAACGTTCCTCGAGGGAGTTCAAACCAGACCACTTTATTGACTGTTATTGTGACACTTGTACAAGCTGCTTTTCAATAGCATGGATATGTTTTGCGTCTTACCTGGCCTGCCTCTCTGCATGTTTCTCATCGTAGTCTGCGCGGTATGCAGATACAGTTTCCAGTTGCCCAGCAGGAAGTTCCAAGGCGGTGTGCAGGCGGTGCAGTTGCGGCCGCTGTACGTCCTCTGAAGAGTAGGCATGATACGTGGCATGCGACTGTGAGGTAATGCCACCCAGTGCGGCATCCGGTTGCAGGTCGAATGGAGGACCAGCTGGCCCTGGACGATGGGGACATCGATGGCGACTGTGAATGTATGAAGAGAGCTGTTAATAATGAAGGCAGTAGAGGAGAACTGTTCTTGAAATACTACGTGCCGCTCAGTTGATAAGGGAATTCTCTGCCTGTTACGGAATTCGAAATTTCACAACCCCGTTCACAACAGCCCGCCATTGGTCCTTATCCCGCGGCAAATTCATCCCGTTAAAACCGTCATATTCTATTCCTTAAAGATATTACCCTCATTTGTAAGTCGCGGTCTCCGAAGAGGTCTCGTCCTGTCAGGCGTTCCAACTAAAATCTCGTATATGCACCTTCATCCTCCAACTTTTCATACTCCTTGAAGTGATTACCGTGATATAGATTAATGATAGGGTTTGGCCTACGAAAGACGCCATGAATTCGAAATGTGAACGCAGTATAGGCCTGTGTTCCGAATTATCAGATCTTCCATAAAAATTATGCTTCGGTCGATATTTTATTTAGCAATGGGGTAGATTTCTTTTGGAGTCCTTTGGTCTTCCCTGGTCAATATCATTACACCAATTATTAGTACCCATTAATTCGTCCGCCACTGACTTTATGCAGTCTTAGCAACTGCGAGCGTGGTTGAATACCACACATTAAAAAATTATCGTAGAATATATGAGTCTCAATGTTTATCAAAGAACAACCCGGTAGTGTCCGCAAACATGAATTTCCAAACAACTTGTGGGCCAATAATTTGAGCAAGCTGCAGCAGACCACAAAAATGCCACGTAACTTCTTAACAAATCATAAAATATATAAAGTTTTCTTGTAATACTTGGTGGACTTCCTCACATCATTTACGACATTTGTGTGACTGTATTATACTTTAGGGCAACAATTTATCCTGGATTTTCTGCGACATTCCCCCGAAATAAGACTTATGTCCCGGACTAATTTCGTCCCAGATATTCTCCCTTTTTGGGAGCGTACGTACAACTGCGAAAAGCGACTATTAGCTTCGTCATGTCTGCCTGTCCGTCTGTCCGCGTGGAACTCGGCTCCAACTGTATGGATTTTAATGAAGTCTTACATTTTATGATTTTTCGAAAATCTGTCGAGAAAATTCAAGTGGCATTACATTCTGACAAGAATAACAGGTAACTTACATGAAAGCCTATGTACTATTATGATTTCTCGCTTAATTATTCTCAGAAGGAATAATGTTTCAGACTAACACTGCAGAGAAAATCAAAACACACAATGTATATTCAAACTTTTTTCCCGAAGATCTTACCATTTATGAGATATGGCGGGGAAGTAAGGTACAGCCAGACAGGCCACATATGGCAACATAATGCAGTGCAGAAAAGATGCGATATTCATGACGGATAACGAAGGCAAGAAAACACACACACACACACATAATATTTAAATGTTATTGTTTTGTTATTGATTAATTCCGTCTGATCTCGTAAAATGTTTTAAAGCAACTCTTACCAACTCTGAGAAATTGCGCAACGTCTTATCTGCTATTGCGATCTGTTTAGCCGAACTATTAGATCTAAAGAAGGCCATGAACAAATGAACATTCTTATGTTTCAGTGCGGTTTCAGGCACTTTGCACGAAGACCTGGGTACGTTCGATTGTTGTAGCGACATATATTCGCCATAAAAGCATTGTTGTGCAACACTCAGTATTTTTATATTGTTGACAGTGACGTGTAGCTCAACAACACCCACATAATGCATTGTTATGTTTCCAATGCAACAGTGCTTAGACGAAGTGCCTCTATGTTACGTTATAGTGCACTTCGTATCGCGTTTTATTTTCGACTTTTTTCCACCTTCCTGATTATAATCTTTAGAATGGACACTTTCTTCGGTCTTGTTAGCAACTTTCAAAGAGGATATGACAACAGTACTGCGCACTGAGCACTATACAGTAAAACTGTAGGTGCCATATGAAAAACAGGGCTGTAACGTGTGTACCACTTGCATTGTTATATCATTGCTACCCTCAGTCCCTGAATAGGCTAACGAAAACACAGTAACTTTATTGCACTTTATCTCACGTATTCAAATGTTCACCATTACCCGGTGTTTGCCTTCATAAAGCAATGAATGGGTAAAAAAAGGAACGTCGACAGGTGAAAAGTGGGAAACTTAATAGCTTTATTCTGTCATCACTGATTTTCGTTCAGGCATGTGCTTGGATACACATCGAGAACGGGATCGTCTTTTTTACTACCTCGTAAGTCTGAATAATCGAATGGATGCCAGTTATCAGGGGCAGTCAGTATTCAAAACTGGCACATATCATGTAAATCTGCGGAGCTACGTAGTTTCTTAGGAAGGCCTACGTATTACTGGTGTTGGGAGTTCTGATAATAAGTTGTTAATTTTTGTATTGTGACTTGGGTTGATGACAGGCAGTGCAATGGCATGTAACGGAATGCAAAATTATAATAAACTGAGTAATCAGTAAACGTAGTCAAATAGTGCAGTGAAGATAACTGCCCCTGTGCGTAAGCACCACGCCAGGAACCTGGAGGGGGTTCGTTTTCTGGGACTTTTGAGAGACAGATGGAGGACTCTGCAAACGGAGTATCTCCTATTAATTTAATATGGGCTCCTTTTTGGGCCCAGATTATGTCAGACGTCTGAATCTGGGGGCAATCTGGAAATTCTGTGAAGGATCAGGGCTCCTATGACTTGGTATCAAAGTATGGGGCACAAAGGGCCTGTTTTAAGGCCTAGGTGCATTGGGAGCGAAAGGGCTCGAACCAAATTACTATTCTATTCGATTATAAGCATCACACCATAAATGTGAACAGGGAGCGTACGAAACTCATCATACGTCGTTAACAGATGAACCCGTATTTTCGACTTGGTCTGCGTACTGCAGGTGAAAAACGCCCTGCTACAGCCCTGGACTGAGCTTTGCGGCCTCTTATGCAAGGGAAATACAGGAGCAGCATGTGGGAGGATTCGCAGAAGGGTATGTCATTATCTCTACTGCCGGAACGAGTAGACACTGTGTGGTGTACTGTCTGCAAACACTTGTTGCAAGGATCGGTTTGAGAATATAGTGGTCACACAGCACTGTTATGGTAGGTCTTAATGAAATATGTGTTTGTTCGTCCCTGATTCTGTCCACATGCTTTATTTCTGAAACCACTCGAACGGGTTTCGACTGCACATACTCGCATATCGGGGTTGTACCAAAAAAAAAACCTGTCGGGCGAGTTTGATTTTGGTCCGTATCAGTCTGGCAGCACGTTTCGTGGGACCCACTTTGAACTCTTTATCCTCCCGTCTCCAATTTGGGCCATCGTGAATGTTTATTCCTTTAGAACTTCACGTGTTCATGGCTGTGAAATGATTCCGACTGGCCGGCTGGGTTATGACACCACCCAGTCGGGTACACAGGAACCGTCATCTTGGAAGAATATGCTGCCTCATTCTTTCCCGTGAAGATGAATGCAGCAAGTTTCTCCGAAACAGTATTACAGACTACACGGAGCCACATCCCACAAGACATCAGTATAAGCGTTTGCAGGTACCACAATTTTATGTCACTGAGATCCAAAACTTTGAATTTGGAACATCTTTCTACGTAATGTGTATGTAATGAGACATTGAAGGCCGTACGTAGTATATAAATGCAGTGTCACATCTCTGTTACTGCTGGTTTTCACACAGTAACCTATAAATCCATCCGTAATGACAAGGGAGGCTTAATACCCCCTCCCCCAAGAAACATTTAAATTGACTTATTCCACGGTTTAAATTGCAGAGTGTACATAACGTGAACTGAGATGAGTGACTATATAAGGACCTGGAAGTAGACGGTGGTAATTTATGTCAAGGCGCTATCCTGGCATTCACATAGAAAGCGCAAAAGAAACAAGTGAAACTCAGATCAAGGGCAGCCTGTAACACACGCAAGGTTAAAATACAGTGCAACTTCAATAAAAGTTTAGAGCCACACCAATGTTCTCGTGAAAACCGTTCCGAAAGTCTTGTGAACTCCGAAATTGAGCACACTTGTCCACTTTCAGTGTCAAACCAGAAATAAAGAGAAGTACTGAACTACAGAAGTTCGTCGAATATCGTGGTGACTTCGCCGTTTTAACTTACAATGCCGATTAATATCTTTAAGGCCAAGCAACTCGTAACTAGGTTAAGGGCACGTGCATGCGTCACCTAGTGAACGCTCGTCGCCCAGGCTAAGGCAGAGTTCATTACAAAAACCAAGTAGGGACCGTTGCAGCCAAGGGGCCGGTACTGCTACTCCTGACTGGGGCGGTCCAGGATTCAAATCTCGGTCCCTTCGAGTGAGTTCTTTATGGCCTTCCTCAGTCTGCCCAAGAAGATACCGGGATATCACTCAAGTTAGAACATGTCGCTTCCTTACGCACACTTTCCAATTCAATACCGTCACAGTTTCTGACACTAACTCCTTAAACGCAGAATTGTTCAGTGCAATGGCACACGGTATGGATACCACGTGGAATTCCGCTGTAGTTTGCCTATGTGACAGCGTCTACAAGGGCCGTCACGTGTACATGGCCTTCGTTTGCATACTGCAAATTGCAGACGACGCCTTATTTAAATTAGCTGTACGCTGTGTCTTCTGCATTTCTGTATTTGGGAGCATAGTAATTTCACTGGAGAAGTTATTACAGGACGCTAAATACTGAAGAGATTATTTGGTTCCAAAGAATTATGATTTATTTAACAGGATCCTCAGGAGAACTAGACTGTGTTTATAGCTTGTGGTATAATGCACCGGCAATGCCGGTGCATTATACCACAAGCTGTAAACACAGTCTAGTGCTCCTGAGGATGGGCGAAATTATCGCCCGAAACATGTTGAGCTGATTGTAATTATCAATAAAATTTGTTATTGTTGCATCTGGTAAGCTGTTTATATTATTGTATCAATGATGCGCGGTCACACAAACATCAAAGGATTCTGGATGTTTCTGTTTATCATCTACAAGATAAAGTTTTCCCTGTCCACGTCATGAAGTCACACAGGGGGAGTGGATGTATATCTCCACCCATCCTTAAACCGGCACTAGATACAGATGAAGACTGCTTCAAGCTCCAGCCTTATTACCTCCCTAGCAAGTGCGCCTGGTATCCACAGAATAAGAGGCCGGGTGGGCTCCAGAGTTGGTCTGGACGCTTTGGAGAACGTCATAAGTCTCCACTGTCAGGAATCGAACCAATATTCCGCGGACAATCAGCCCGTGCGTCCCGTCACATTGTTCTTCTCGCCCACCGTTGCTCGTGGCAAAGAAAGCTTCAGATACAAAATGTTTAATTTTAAGAAGTACAAGAAAAGCAGATTATCCTAAATCTTTTTTATTATCACCACGCCGAGAAGAGATGGAGGGGCAATTTAAATAAAACTCCACGTATTCTCAGCCTCAGAAATACACGTAGGTCAGTACGGACCTTCACGGTCATGCAGGATCTTGGGGGAAGAAGCGGCCTATATACACTGCAAATTGCGGCGTCGACAAGACATGTTGTGAGCACAGTGGCAAAGAGCAACATTATGGCCATACCAGGAATCGAAGTGTCACCGTTCATCGTGTACTCACTCACTTTATCGACTGAACCATTTCGGTTCGTCTTACGAAATAATATACATAGAAATGATAAATTTTAAATTCCACAATTTATTAACCTTCGCAGTGAAGCAATAAGGGGCTCGGAGCAGAACTCATAAAGTAAAAGGCCCTGTACCACAGACTTATGGTTCTACACAATTGCTGTTTTGATGTTAATATTGAGAATAACTCATAACTTTAGCAAAGATTCTCTTACGTATATTCGGTCGCATACCACCACAAATTTGTGCACTTTTGACGTATTTGTAACTGTTGACTAACAAGCAATACTTTTATGCAAAATATGTATGTTTATGGTCTGCCCCCCCCCCCATGTTTCACATTATAATGGTTCATTAGTTGTCACAATTAAATCGAAAGCTAAAGAAAATGTTCGCACGGCCATCAACGTCTCTCTTTGCACTTAACAAACATGCTACCAGAATAGAGGAGCGTATTTTCCCAAGATTTATTACCACACGTAATATCGGTGCCCAAAAGTAGGCGTCCCTCCAGCCACGCAAGTTCACTCGTCCGTCATGTTATTACTGATTGTAGGAAGTTATAATATACGGCGTTGGAACAACCTCCAACAGCACAGTTTTCATATACATTTGCGTAAAAATCGGTCGTTTCCAAAGTTCAAATGGAAGGACTCACAAGCACACAATGCGGTGATTTCGTACACAATGCGGTGATTTCGTAACTCCCACTTCTTTCCTTTTCAGGAAGGAAAGTAGGCAAAAAACGGCCTTAATGGAAAGACGGTTGTAATAATTGCTTAGTAACGTCTATATTGATTTGCATGTAAAGTGAGTGCATAATGTGTAGGCACCTTGCATGTGCTGGTATTTCTGTAGTCGCTCGAAACCTAGGGAGGTGTAGTTTATGCTGTGGACTCATTTGCAATTTAGATTTGTGGTAGGACGACATAACTGCCACACCGAGCTTCAGACTTATCAGATCAGAATGTGCGCTACTTCTTGGTTGCTGGGCACGAATGAAAATAGTCAATAAAGCTACGTGAGGAAAGCGGGTCAAGGGAAAGCAATCCACTGATCATGATTCAGAAGATATCCGTTTATTGGATACAGTCCATCTGCGTAAAGGTAAAGGTAAACTTGTCCCTAAACACAACATGAAGGCACGTGGGGGAATGGAGATATAGCTCCACCCATTCTTAATTTGGGCAATAGATGTGGTGAATGGTCAGCTTCACGCCCTAGTCGCTTTGCCCCGGAGGAACATCCGCAGTGCCTACCGAACAGGAAGCTGTGTGGGTCCGAGAGCCAGTCTGGTCGTTCTGGAAAAGATTTACATTTTTATCGCTGCCGGGATTCGCACCAAGATTCTTCGAAAGTCCATCCCAGAGCGTAGTCACCGTACCTAGCACTCTGTCTTCATTTCGCGCCGCACAGAAATCGCCGCTTCTCAAAATACAAAGACCGATCGAATAATATTGCGTACGGGAATATTCGACCTTTATCCTTAGGCTCATAGGAAATATATATATATATATATATAAACACACACACACACACACACACACTTAAGGATCTAAAACCAGTATGTCGAATACAAAATAAAGTAAAAATACACCTTCCTATCTTACAGAAATTCAAGTATTCAAGTAACTGGAATAAACAACTGATTATCCTAAAATCGGGAAACGAAAACAAGACGATATAACAAACCCGAACATACAAGGTACAATAAAATAAAATTATATTCCGTGGATATCAATATAAACCTTACCGTGCACGGAAAAAAGATGGCCCTAAACAGAATAATATTGTGTGCGGATAAGTACAGAATATTTGGTGGGTTAACTGCAACTGTTACGCTTTTTTATTTTATTCTGTGGTTGTCACCAGGTTACTTTTGTATCTTTACTTCTGAAAAAAAATTATTTTATGCACTTCGAATACTCTTTGGATGAAGAGGCTGCTCAGTGCAAGGCCGCTATGTATATGCGTTAACACAGAAGTGTTTTGGCCGCAATTCGAATCTGCCATTCACGTTTCCCAGTGACCTAAGACCGAATGCGGCCTAGATGACGCAGGAACTGTGATCAATTACGCCTATTATTATTATTATTATTATCATCATCATCATCATCATCATCATCGTATCACAATCATCACCACCACCACCACTACCACAACAACCACCACCGTTATAAACATGACTGACCAGATTCGTTTACAGTTTCGCATGATAATGCATGGATGCTTAGACTGCACGCGAACTGAAACATTTTAGTTGGCCATAATGAATGATAAAGAGGATTATGGGACATATACTTCAAGCATTTTTAATCACTTTTTAGTTCCCATTTAGTTTTTCGGTAATGTACATTTCTTGTTCTATTCATTTTTTTAAACCTTCTTGTGAATATGTTTACACCTACGATACATGAACTGCCGTCCATGAATATTGACTACTGTCACCTTCCTTACTGGATGCTTATACACAGCCGCTGTGCCAGCGCATGTCAAATCGATTGCTATTTTTGCTACATCAATCACTAGCGAAGAAATGTCAGCGTGTTCGAGGTTCCTCGAATACATACTAATGTTGTCCGTCACGTATCTAAACGCGTCTCCAGAAAACACACAGTTTGTGTGTGTGACACACAGGCCTACACACAACAATAATTCCTTCTGTTCGCCACCCACCATTTCTTACTTGTATTTGCCGATAACTTGTTTGCTGAATTGCTACATACGTTTGAATGAACAATATTCTTGTTTGTAACAACGATATTTCAACTGCAGCTGTTAACACTACCTCTTGCGTTGGGAAGATGAATTTAATTAAATCTGTAGAAGGATTCGATCGTGGCCTATCTCAAGTTACAGCCTGGAAGCAATACAGCATGAGGAAAATTACGTAAAGTGACCCAACTTAAAGAATGATTCTTAGATCACTTAACGACTATTTTCACAACTGAAGGTGTTACATGGTGTTGAACTGATGGGTAGTTAATTGTAAATGACGAGTAAGAACGAATTTTTGGCGGAGATCGTGGTCTGTATCAAAGCACTAAGCAAACATTAGTGAATAAGCACCATCAGTATTACCATGGCCCTATCACTTCCCATTAGTTTGCCACGTAATTAATGCATCTGTTAAAACGCTGGTAAGTACACTAAGAGTTCAAAGACTTCTTTCCCGCTAGGTAAGAAAAGTTGTACAATAAAAGGGTCCGTACAGGTCTGCAACCCCTGTCACATTATAGTGATATCTCCTCCACGTCAGTGTTCCTCAACCTTTGTGAGACCGCGGCCCGGTAAATTCTTTTTTCATAAGACGAGGGCCCGGTCACAACAGATTTACTCGTCAGTACCTTTCCAAATTTTTTTTTTTAAAGTTCATACATTAAACTAACGTAAATATTAATAATTAATTATGGCATAATCATAAAAAGTATTAGTAAAATTATGTGTACGGTGTGGCATGTTGACAGATATAAAATTACATTTGAATTATTTATCAATTACAGGAGAATCTCTCGTGGCCCGGTATAAATGATGCCAGGGCCCGGTACCGGACCGCGGCCCGACGGTTGAGAAACACTGCTCCACGTGGTGTTAAGTTTCGCTTCATAAGCTTCCCTAACCAAGTCTACCTGTCATCTCATGATAATGTGTATCACAGTAATCACGTGTGACTACACCTAGTTCCCTTGCGTGGATTTTACATGTAATAACGAGGGCTCACCCGATATGCGTGTTGGAGTTTGGAGGTATCCGTCCAGCTTTCACTGATGGTGGCATTGTTAGTAACACACGGGGATAAAAACTGCATTAAGTTGCAATTCGCTGGTAGCAGCGGCACGGTTTTGACGATATTGGCGAGACCATCTTGAGGGCCCCAGGCTGACAGATAACGGATAAATCGTGGACGACCTGCATCGGACGAAGTAGCGCAAACGGCCATACACCAGACGTCCCGCGCTATAGCGAAGTTCACAGCCAGCTGACAACGTGGTCTTCTACATGTCGGGAGGGAAGACTAGTCGTTAAAGTCGTGGGGCCCCGCTCCGTCGATACCGGACTTGCGTACTGGGGAACTGGAGCCCCGTCATATACACGATATTCCTAGTCTCCACAACGGCAGGAACACCTTCAGGTACTTAAGAAACAATGTCAATGAACTGGAAATTGATTGAAATCTTGGAAGAAAGCGCTGAAATGAAATTGTCCGGTGTGTGGTGTGGAAGGGACTCGGGACTTCCAGCATCAGTGGTCCGCTTCTGTCTTCAGGAAGCTAAATTTTGCCCAAATTTGACTCTAAATATAATTAATTTTGCAGAAAATTAATTTAAACTTCACAACTGTTTTTAGTGCCAATGTCCATGTACCTCAGTCATATATTGCTGTACTTACATCATTACCAACTTACATTACGGTAACATGTTTTCAGTTGCCAAGTTGGCTCTAGAACCTCGTTCGTTATAGCATACATTGCAATATATGTATTTTGGGGTAAACCGCTCCAGGCCCACAGCCTAGAACAAATTTACCGTCAAAAAATAAGTGTAAAACAGTATAAAATTAATTTAACTTTTATACACAGCACATGTAAATTTGAAAAGCATAAAAAATCTTTCCTTAGCAAAAACTATGAACAAACTTTCCCCAATAAAAAGCATAAACAATCTAATGCACATGAAAAGGATAAATAATCTTTTCTTAGTGAAAACTATAATCGAACGCGTCATGCGCACGCGCGTGCTACGTCAGCCGATAGTATTCCTCCGCGTTCGTTGTAGCATCCTGATTTTATTGATAAAAACTGTTCGTTGTAGCATCCTAATTTTATTGATAAAACTGTTCGTTATAGCATCCTGATTTTATTGATAACTGTTCGTCGTAGCATCCTGAT
>Ga0123352_10008170_pt1 | contig 16276 bp, 7 predicted proteins | sample TergutLab28metaG_FD_89700 | JGI IMG/M metagenome (GOLD analysis project Ga0123352, IMG submission 89700) | Labiotermes labralis P1 segment gut microbial communities from Petit-Saut dam, French Guiana - Lab288 P1 | ecosystem: Host-associated > Arthropoda: Insects > Digestive system > Gut ... | reverse complement strand
GTTGCGCTGACCACGTGACACCCCTCTATCCGCGAAAGTTGGCACTAACTTCGCCGACCGGCGGCGGCCGCTCTGTCGGTATAGTTCGCGTGCGGACTAAGGCCACGGAGTTTAGTTTTAGTTGGTCCTTATTACACAAAAATTTCGCGATGCACGGTCCACAGAACGTCAAAAGTCAGGAAGAATATTGTACACTATTTTGTCCAACTTCGCGGAAGCTCAACAAATGCCAATGTATCGATACCCGGGAAGGGGGAAGGGGAATTGGAAAAGCCCCTCCTCAGTCACAGTACTCTAATTGCTTCAATTGTCGATAAAAGCTCTGCCGGGGGATTTGGATATGAAGTGAGGACTGACAACGGGTGCACGGTAGTAGGTTTATTTTGTTATTGACATAGACCTCAGCACCTGTAACCACTGTGCCCATAGAAGCGCTACCAACTGTTTACGCTGCTTTCCGTAATTTCAGCTGTAGAATTTTAGTCGCTTATTGCTCCTAAGTGAATGAACATTTTTTATATATTAATATAAAATTAATATAAATTAATGCGCAACGATTAACGTTAAACTTGCTGAAACTGCCTAATTCGTGCGGCAGAAACTTCACTGCAACTTAACAGCTGTTAACCTCGTCCAAACAATTCTCGTCCTTTAGGAGCGCCAAATTCATTAACGTGTTTATAATATCTCTCCACTGGATTCTATCCTGATCCAACTAAATCCTGCCCACATCCTCATAAGGTAATTCTTCAAGATTACCCTGTGCCCCCTGTAACGTTACCCCCTTTTAGTCTCAAAACACAGTGCAAGCAATTTCGGTGTAATTTAAGTGGGAATAGTCATCATGGGTACTTAGAACGAAATTGCTGCTACTGCATAACAAGTACAGTCTCCAACAATTAAAATATTTACCTCCTACTACGTTTCATTAAAAGTGTAACCGAATACTGTTTACGAACTTTCAGGAGTTATGGGTCGGTGAAGGGCCGGTGAAGGGTCGGTAATTTCAGAACAGTAAAATGTGGCCAGGAACGTCTCCCTTATACCGAAATCGGCTTCGGTATTTCTACTTTCTTGGCCAAGTCATGAGTTACTTTTATAAGACCATATGCTAACAGAGGAGCATATGGCAGCTATAATTGCAGCAGGGTGTGAAAATGTTCAGAACAGTTCAGGAAACCATGAGAGGGTTCGTCAGAACACGGCCCTTTGCCGCAACGAGTGCCATGAAGTCAGTGGTCACCAATGGAGAAAATTGATAGAAAATAATACCACTAAAATAATACAAACAGTCTACAACTAATAAACATTTATGAAAACTAAATAAGAAATAAAAGTACGTGTAACTTAGTAATTAGGCGCATTGCCCTAACCACTGTTACTGTGGAAAAGGAATATTACACATTTTGATTAAGTGCTTGTAGACTTAGTTATCATTCAGGCAAGGCGTATGCGCCGTATTACTTAGTCATCTGTGGTCTGTCCGGCTCGACTATGTTTCTTTTTACATTATCTCACAAACGGCACGATTTTCGGAAAAAAAGTTAATGAAAATGAAATACTGAGTTTCGGTATACATTTGTCTGAAAAATTTCTCGTTTTAAGCGGAATTCAACGAGTCACTATCATAAATTACATAGGTCTTCAAGTAAATCATCCGTTATTCTTTTTAGATATAAAAGAATCTTTGATTTAGGCGACAGATTTTTGAAAAATACTTAAATATAATTTCATAAAAATCTCTCTACTGGAAGTCGAGTTGTTCCATGCGGAAGGAAAGACGGACATGACGAATTTAATAGTCGCTCTTCGCAAGTGTGCCAACACGCCTAAGGAAGGGCTGGCAGCATGCCTTTCTCCCCAGCCGCTTCACCGAAGCCGATTTCGAAATGTTTTAGACGTATCAGGCTAAATGTTCGTTTTTAAAATTTCTCCCCTTAACTCTTACAACTCCCAATATTTTGTAAATACTGTTCAGCTACACCCTGTACTTTGTAATATAAAAATTGTTTTGTTTCCTTGTTTTATATTTGCATAATCATATAAGGGCCATTACACGTGGCATAAGTACGCTTAAGCCTCCAGAATGAGCACAGATGTGAAAGCAGATTAAATTCGGTAAGGGCGCATCACCTCACAGTCTACAAAGATAAGATTAAAAAATTACACAATTATAAATTTAATAATTGATTATATGTGTAAATGTTACACATTACAATAGGAGATGAAAACACATTGGAGGTGCAACTGCGGATTTCGGGGCTTAGCCTCGTAATATTTCGAAGTTCTCTCAACCTTTCCAAAGGTCGAATTTAAAAACTAAATGCAAGCGTGTCTTTTTTTATTATTTAGTTATTTACTGCAATTGGGTTGTTACCCGGTGGCAGTGGTTATTTTACATGTAAACAAAACTTGAAATTTGTTACTACTAGATTTAAGTCGGGAAGGCTACATGAGAAGCATGTAGTGGCAACTTGGAATCTTGGGACCCATCTCAGCAATTGAAGACTATTGACAAACTACTTACTTATTTTACATCACTGAAACAAACAAATGATCAACAACGTTCTGCACTTAGGTCTAATGTGAATTTCGCGTACTCTCCTTCATTAAACTTAGATTAGGCTTTAAGGTAATGTTTGTTCCCAAAATTTATTATTTTTAATGGTCTGATGAAAGGAGATGCCTTGTCAATGCTCTTTTTACAACCTGCACGTAGAACAGTTATGTATCTTAAGCTATAAAAAATCGGACTTCCTGGGAATTCGATTTTCGTACGTTTAGCCATTAAGCTATTTCGTTCGGATAGATGTGAAGCTGAAAGTAGTGACCCCAACTGTGTTTCACGAGTACAGGGTCACTGGAAAATGACCATCAGGCACGTGAACACGCAACGATGTTGTAATCCAGATTTCTGCAGCACTTCTCCACCACTGATGTAATGACTTCGTTATTGATCACGAAGTGTACTAGTTTAATTCCGCCTGTAGCATCACAAACTAAATTACCCGGAAAATACACGTCGAGGCCTATAACAATAGTTCAACTGCATATCATGCTGTACACAGTACCTCTGCAACACTGATAACCGAGCAGACCAAAGAGAAGAAAACATCTTCAGTGATGTACAGATCGAGTCTTTCGTATAGGGAGTGCCCTATCATTAAGCACAAGAGATTCATTGGATAAGAACATCTGTATCAGCTAGAGAGAGCCTTGACAGCGAATACAGAATGGTGACCACATTACTGGCTGGATGGCAGAGGACGCATGGTTCTATTCCCGTTAGTAGCAAGAGACTCCTCCTGTCCAAAACATCCAGACCGTAACTGGGGTCCATCCAGCCTCCTATTCAATGAATATGAGGAATCTTTTCCTGGGGGTAAAACGGTCAGGGCGTGAATCTAATGAATGGGTCATTTAGTGCCGAAGTTAAAAAAAGCCTTTTGGTATACTTGCACTTCTTGACGCGCGCACGGGCAACTTACAATGTACTTCATTTTACACACGTTAGAATTATATTACCTGTGTGCAAGTGTATGTCCGATTACTTCGTTATTTTTCTTATAAGTTAATAATCAACTTATGCTGTGTATGCCTATATTATTTTTTGGCATAAACAAGAGAGCGAGACATGGGGATTTCCAAGTGTAGCTTCTTTCCCCCCTCTCCTCTAATTGTTCCGATCTTGTCACCTTACCTCTTGACTTCAGAATTTACTCTTCCTTTATTCTCCCACTGGAACAATCCATTAAACTGCGTCTCGTTCTATATTTCTAACATCTTTTTGGACCAGGAGGAGGTGATGTTGGAGACCTTGTTTTGACGTCGTGTGTATAAGAAACTGGGTTCTGCGGATTGGTCCATTCCAAGCGCCAGAGAGTTTTCGCTTCTTTAGCGATAGCAGTGGGATACTGTTTGTGTTGTAAGTAATTAACTGCTGTGTAATTATAACACCTTTAATAATAACTATAATTTATTGGGTTATTGTCATTTCTTACTCTAAAGTAAACATCCATTATGGTACTGGCACCTAATTTTCGACTCAACAGTTTTATTTGGGTGTCGTGGCAAGCCGGGGTGGGGGTGGGGCTGGGGGTGGGATGGGTTGGGGGAGGGATGTAAACTTTAAATAGAAAATAAAGATCGTTTTTGCAGCTCAAGACTCTAACACAAACAAGATTGGAAAGCTGAAATCAGTAGCACAATAAAATATATTTCCATACAATTTCTTTGCACTTAGGCAGCCTGATGACGCAATATTAAGTTCAACGTCGCTCAGTATGAGTATTACAGCCACTTGCGATTATTATGATTACAGATTTACAATACTTACTATTGGTTAACATAATTATGGCTTTTAAGAAATAGTGCAAATCCCACTCCCAGTTAACACGTCCTTGCTTCCGCCATGTTAGCATTATTTATTACAGGATATGAAAAATCACCAACTTGAGACAGCCTCCAAAAGCATTTCAATATGGTCAAAATTAATTTTGTAGGTCTCGGAATTAAAAAATTGCACCAACAAAGGATATCATACTTGTATTTTGTGGATATTGTGAATTGTCTTTATTATATACACAATTCTAACAAACTGCTCTCAATACTAGAAGTAACGCCACTAGGCCACTCAGGTACTTAAGTTGCTTACAAACTTAATTCTTAGGCTGCCGATTATAATATCGTTCGTTCATAGTTTGTGAGCGCTGAATGAACAGTTCGCATGCGGAGAGTGGCTCGTTAAGGGGGGGCATTAAACACAAAAGTAAAAAGGCAAATTTCTCTCTGGAACAAACCACAAAGGCACAGAGGGGAAGTATAAAAACAACTTTACTGTTTCTTTAACTTCGGCGCTGGACAGGGATTGTGGTCGACACCACGCCCCAGCAAATTTATCTCCCGAAAACAGAGTAGGTACCCATTGTACAGGACGATGGAAGGGCCCCAGTGCTGGTCTGGCCTGGTGCGGGAAATCTGGTCCCCACCCAGATTTGACCCCCGAACCGTCCAGCCCACAGCGATTCTCTATACAGGCTTCGTAATACTGAAGTCACCAAAACGTAATTAAATTTTGAGTTAATTAACTACATTCAATGTACATTTTATATAGCACAGAATTTTATTGTGACTTTGCATAATGAATTGGAGACTGTTTGGAAAGAATAGACTATAATGGTATTTTAGTTGCTAGTCAGATGTGTTCTGGTCACGTTAAGGAGGACCACTATAACCCGAGCCACTACAAACGCTGTCGGGTGGAACACCCGGGACCTTACACTGAACAATGCGACATACGATACTCATCATGAGGGACAAGGAATTGAATGAGAGTTTTGTTTTTTTATAACTGGTGTAATCTCGTTGAATAAAGATAGCACTAGTGCTTCAGCCTGCATACGGATACCACACCACCCCAGCCGAACCACAACGTAACACCAACACACATCAAACCAGAGCAATACAACCCACGAAATAACTCAACAAATAAGTCGCAAGCTCCTGAGGATGGATGTACTAACATTCTAAACATGTTGAGCATTAAATAATGAAATAATAAAGCAAGTGACATCACGTTGGTCTATCTTTATTCAACTATCAAGATGATGCACGGTCCAATAAACATAAGATGGTGTAATCTAGTTTAAATCGGAATGTATTCCGAAAATATTTCAGGCAGTTGCAAACAGATAAACTCCTGACTCTGCACATTCGTTTCAATTTAAACTTTTTCGTATAAATTTATTCTGTTCCCTGTCCGTTTCTCCCAAATGCTGGTCTCACAGTTAGCGCGACCACAGCTCGTTTAAGTACAAAACTATATATATATATATATACATTCACTATTGATTCTTTGCTTCGCAACCGATTCATTCATACGCAGTCACTATTCGGTGTCATAATGATAGAGTACAGGATACCTGCCATATATTGTCTATTCGTAAGAATAAAGGAATAAATAATTAGTTCCAGTATTTTAGAACTGAAAATGCAAACAAAATGTGTGGCTAAGAAGGTTATGGTTTTTGAGAAGGTTGCCTATCAAAGTCCCTCTGCTAAATTCGTGTTTCTTTCAATTAGAACAGTGGTTCCCAACCTTTTTTCACTGGTGTGCCTCTTGGCAGCCTATTTCCATAAATTTCACCCTTCATATAAGCAAAATGCTTGTAATTAATATAGTTGCTGTTATTTCAAATTTACATGTTGTAAATGTAAATGAATAGCCGCCGAACAGGTGTGCTGTAGTGGTGTGTTCGCAACACATTTTTTAGGGAGGGACTCCTCATCAGTCTCCTAAATAACAAAACGAGGGAACGGGGCTTTTCTCGAGGTTAAATAACGAAGAAAATTCTCTCCGCCACTCTTCATAATCTTCAATTAGTGTCACATATTTTAGCTTGTATCTTGTCTTCGCTGTTGACGTATGTGCCCTTTTCCGCCATTATTCAATTTGTTCGCGTACCCCTAAATGTACTGGTTCACACCCCAGGTTGGGAATCACTGAAATAGACCATGACTAACCCAAGATTGAAGATTCTAATCGTATCTGTCCGTCTACAGCATTAATTAGTAGTGTGAAGAGTCATAATATAGTCTTTTAGGTTAGAAAGTCGTCTTATCTGTAAGGGTGCAGGAAAGTGATTCTTCCTAGATGTCTTACCTGAATGAAGGATTGAGTGTCGGTTTGGTTGTCGACTGAGCCATTTCTGGTATAATAGATGAATGGTGTGAAAGGTGGCAGAGTAATGGACTCGCACCGCCATGAGGTTCGCTGTGAGAACAAAGGAAACCTTCCCTGCTTTTCTGCTTTATATACCGCATACATTGGTTTGATAAATTGCTATAAATGATGAAAGAATTTTGACACGTCGGCCTATGTTTATGAATTTATGAATGATTTATTTGATTCGAGGTCTTAAATTGTCTGTATGCATTTATCTTATTACAGTTTTAAATTGATAATCTATGCAGACGGGACCAAGTATAACTCAAGTCGATATAGGAACTATGAAGCTGGCTACACAACTAAGCATTCTGTGTTCAATTCTTGGCAAGTCCAAGAAATTTTTCTCTTTCCCGCAAACTTTACACTGACTATGCAAACCAAGCAGCTTCCTACCTACTGGGTAGAGCGTGGCAATTTCTCCGGGGATAAAGCGGCCGTTGCCTGAATCTGACCGGTCAACTTCAGCTAGTGCCAAAGTTAAGAATAACTGCAGATCTAGGCCTAAGCCTACACAGCTACGCCGTGAAACTTAGGATTAATTTTGCCTATCTTGCCTTTCTACCAATTTTAAAAATTAATAACTAAATTATATAAATTTCAACTTGTGTAGTAATAAATTCCTAAGACGTAATGTTAAAATGTTAGATTTTCCATGCAATACACAATTACTTATATAAGTAAAAAAAATGTGCTGCTAGGCAATTTAGGTATCTTGTTACTACATATTACTTTTCCTACATGTTGCGACTTATCTCAGCCATCATCATCAGATTAACATATCAGAGAAAACATGCAAGAAGACACAAGTATGCATCCTCACCAGAATGTAAACTGATACATGCAAAAGACACTGCAGCAAGTTTTATTTATACAAAATAGATAAAGATTAAAACTTCGGGAATTAAAAAGCTGAAAATTATGTGTACAATTATCATCATATATATACACCCAATATTCGTGTTTTCTTCCAAACATCAATTGAACTTCATCACTTCTTATACAGGAATACAGTCCCTTTAAGTTAGAATTGTGATATATAACGCTGCGCACAATGTGTTCCTTCAAAGTGATACAAATAAGTTTCCTCTATTATGTCATATTGTAACGCAATTACCTCTGTGCAGTCGATTGAACTTAATTTGCCAGATCTCATCCCCAATAATGACGTGTATATATATATATATATTTAATAGACCTTTCATCTCCCTTAATATCGTGCAGTTCCTAGCAACACTGTGACGGTGTTTAGTGCGCGGGTCGAATTAACCTTTACTTATTCAGAGCAACAACACTGATATGCCATTCGTGACAAGACAATGATGAGACCGATTGACTTTGCATATCCATCTTCGGCATCCAAACACAGGGGCAGAACAAAAAAGGAGAAGACTAGCTGTTTGTACTCTGCCGTTTGAGGGAATGGCTAGTGAAGCACTTTGCCACAGCTGCGTCTCCGAGATTTCAGGATAAAATAAAGTAACGTTTCAAAAAACCATTATCTCCCAAAAACACAGACTATTTTTTTATTCACCAGTAACGACCAATAACGTGGTTTATCTATTCATTATGTCACTGAGAGACGCACAAGGTTATGTAGGATCTTTGACACAAGAAGATACTTTCTTTTTCGTCTGCTTTCTTTATAACACCATAAATTGACTAAACAATATAACATTTTAATAAGATACTAATGCATTATTGTAAGTATGTAACGGTTAGAGTGGAAGTGGTAGTCGTCTACTTAATCTATGCACATACAGAAGAAAGCCATGGAAAATCTGCTTCAGTACAGCCTGTGAACAGACGCGTTAAAACCAGGCATTTCCCGAACAAAATTTTAGATCCTCGACGCTAAAAGAATTTACTTATATCAAAGATGAATCAGATCACGCTAATGCGCGCTCGGGTGCCATGTGTCTTCCACAGTTTTTAGAGGATAAAAGTTCATGAGATAATAAATTATTGAGGAAAACATTCAGAATTAAAAAAGAGGCAATAACAAAAGTATAGTGAAAACTGCATGAAAAGCTTTCTCATGATTCGTAATCGTCAAAAACTAATATTAAACTAATCACACAGAGGCAACGTAATGAGAATGAGAGATTACACGAAAGATATAGAAATAAATGAGAGGCTTGAGAAGTGAAAAATGATACAATGCAGTGGTTACTATGTTCTGTCCTTTAAAGACGTAGCGCAGACTGCTTTATCTAAAGACCCAGTTCGTACCGCGCAGTGAACACTTTTCATCTCGGTTATAAAGACCAATCAGTTTATGCTGTAAGTGGCACAAGTCGCTGTTTGTTCTGAGATAAATACAAAACACATAAATGCAGTGTGGGCAGAGCGTACAGTTGTTGAACGTTAAACCTGCTGGTGTATCACGTAAAAAGTAGGCTTTAAAAGGTTAACATATAATCGACAACATATGGTCTATAACAGATAAAAGTGTTTGTCCCTTTTCCTTTGTGCTGTTATTTTAAATGTTTCGTTCTTTAGAATCGAACTTACAGCATAGACTCAGCAGATACTGAATTGGCTTATGACTCTGAAAGAAAGGAGTGGAAATGGGAGCCTCGCTAACAGTGACAACGTAACGAAAAGGAATTTTCTATCGTACAAAAGGGAATTAAGTATGTTATGTAAAGAAAAAGTTTACCCAATTTTATGTCTGAAATCATCATTCCATTTTTAGCGTTCTCTTTGTTACAGCTACATTTTGTTTAATGTCTATCAATTTTTTTTACTTCAGAATTTAACTTACGAAAGAAAAGAAGTTTTATTTAACGGAGAACTTTTCCTTTGGGACGTGGAAATGAAACAACGAGGGAAAAAAATGAGCTAATCAATTCTTTGAGATGACACAGAAGATGCTGCTGTATTGCGCCACTCCATCCACAATTTCCTTGTCTTGTTTAATGTGAACCGCACGCAGTTGGAATTCCACTTACAATTTCACGTCCTGTGTTGAAAGACTGTGAGGTGCGGCTAAACAGAGGGTAAATATTATTTATGTTGAGTGTAATAATTAACGTCTTATTTAATATAAATCACTGAAACTTGTTTATTTTTTATTAGCAAGCTAATTTATGTTTAAGTGGCCTACCAGTTTTTCAGATTTATAATTTACAATTGTTTCTAAAAAGTTTGAAAAGTAACCATTGTTAAATTAAGGTTAGTACTCCTGTGCAAGCCGTAAAATAAAGCAGGAGTGAAGCAGCAGTTCAACTCATTATTAACCCCCCCCCCCAAAATTAAGAAAATAAAAATGGGAAAATTGTATATACACGTGAAATGATTCTAACAAATAACCAAACTCTACGATGGAAATCCGTCTTTATAAAGTTAATAGTCATTCAACTGATCAAGAAACTGCTCGTTTCTCTGCTCGCAAGGACCGGCCATTCCTACCCATACCGGATCACTTGTACAAATTCCTCAACAGTACACGCTGCACATTTAAGATGCATTATAATTGTATCCTCCATCTACAGCCGCCTTCCAGGTTCTCGCATTCTCCAGGTCTTGGGAGCTATATATTTGTGCATAAGCATCTTCTCCGTCATATGATAAATGTCCCCTCTCACCCTATACTCCTATATTTGATGCCAGTCATAATATGCAGCACGAAGCTCCTCATTAAGTAAGTTTTTCCATTCTACTCTTACATCTTTCTTTGGTCCTAAATTCTTTTTCGCTACATTTTTTACGATTAAGCTAATAAACTGCGCAGCTGAACACAAGTTTGTCTGCTATGTTCCGCAGTACAACACAAACTCCTGCTACTTACTGTTTAGACTCGCTGCAAAACACCTACGACAGAGAAGAAGTCGCACGAGCACGGCGTTTACGTTAACAAAACGACGTTGCACTAACGCGAGACAATAGAATTGTGCACTGTAATTATATAAACACCATGCTGCTAAACTATTAGTAGAAAGGTCACCCTAGAACAGGCCATGAATACCAAGAGGGGTGTAGAGTTATAGCTCTACTCTTTCTTTAACCTCGGCGCTAGATGGGGTGGGTGGTCAACGCCACGCCCCGGCCGCTTTACGCCCGGGAAAGACCCGGTACCCATTGTACAGGAGACTCGGTGAGCCTCAGAGCCGGTCTAGATAGGTGCAGAAAATCCCGCCCCCACCGAAATTCGATCCCCGGACGGTCCAGCCCGTAGCGAGTCGCTATACAGACTGATCTAACCAGGCTTCTCAACTGTTAGTGCAAATCTAAAAACGCACGCTGCGGTTTCAGTGTCTTCGGACTGAAAAATATTTTAATATGAATTTAGTCGCTGTTTGAAATAATTATTGACCTAATAAATGTAAACTCGTCCTTACAGACAAGCTGGCTAAATCAGTGGCTTTTCCTCTCCGTTAATCCTAATCGGCGGCCACAATTATCCTTGCAGGGTAGGAGGAACCTGCGCATGTGATTGTTTCGTCCCTTCAGCTAGTTGATTTACGCAACTTCGAATGAAAACAAATACATTACTCTAGATATAATTGAGTGTGTAATATAGGGCACAGAAGGATGCTTCATGCAACATTGACTGATATACCATTGTTAGAAAAGAGGCGTGATTCTCTCTAAGGAGGCAATTTGTTAGGAAGTGAAATGAACTGTGTTAAGATTCTCAAACTTACACTCACAAAGAGGGAATTGGGGAAATTTGAACTCGAAATGGACATGTACAGATTAATGATACGTTGTGACAGTTACATTGCTGCCAACAGCAAACAACTTGTTTTCATGGGATTTGATACGGCCGGTATAACACAGGCGGAACCACAGTGTCAACGCGTCACAAGATGCACTTGGTCTTGAATATGTTCGGTATTGGAGCGGAATTTAGTTCATACGACTAACATGTCTGTCATTCCCTACACTACGTTGTTGTGTGTAGGTACATTCCTTGTGGCTGGTGGAATGTTTGAATAGGAACCGGGAAAAATATTATATTCTGATTTTATGTGAAGTATGTACTCAGTTATTAGGAAAGGCTTTTCCAAGTACAATTGGTATTATTTTACCGACGCACGGTATTTTTTAAATATTGTGTAAAATGTTAGTTCCTATTGCAAAAATAATATCGGGCCTCCATAAAAGATCGACCGGTTGATTGAGTCTGGAGAAATAAACAATATTTATTGTAAATATTTACGAAATCGTGCACACAGTGTGCAGGAATACGGAACTCTATTTTTTTTTTCAAAAAGAGGTGGTTGTACCAATGTAGCGTCACGACACAAACTGCAGAAATTACGTCTCGTGGCCAGATTTCCTGAAAAAACACATGATGTCAAAATTGGACATTTTCTGCTTAAATATTTTTCAAAAAATTCTATAACCTATCTAAATCTCGTAAAATCTTTAGAGCCAAATAAAGTGACGTTAATATACATTATACATTTTTCTATCGAATGGAGCAAGTTTCGACGCTCCTTTAGTGTATATGTATATGTGCTACTCAGGCAGTAATGTCCGAATTTTTAAGGCCTAAGCTTTGCCAGCAGAACAAAGTGAAGCGTTAGGAAAATGGAACTGAATGTGACTTACAATAAAATAAATTATGAGAAAATGAAGAGGAAGTCTTATATAGATTTTATAATATCTGAAACCGGAGACCGTAAATGACAGACTCAAATGAATACAGCTGCTCACTGACACTAACAGGTGATCGACTGAAGTGCAGCAAGTGCATTTGATGAAGGGATCATCAGGCAACATCGTCTCATTTAAACGTTCAGTGGGAAGTACATAAGATGAGGGCTGTCCCAGCATATGCGGTGATAATAAAAGCATTACCGGAAATAAAGCCTTCAAGGAGAGAGAAATAAGTAGGCCTCTGCTTCGATGACTTGATGAAGGAAATATATTCACTTTCGTCTTGGTCTTACTGCTCTTCTTATCGTTTGCTTAATTATTTTCGTAATTTCTCAGCTTATGTAGCATCAAGTGATAGGATGTATAAAAAAATTCCAAAATTTAAAACTCCTTACCGGGACTTGACTACACAGAGTGACGACACATACAAAAATCTCTGTCAATACCTGGGCTCAGATGTGAATCGAAAACCGTGAACATGACGCAGGATATTCGGTAACTGATAAGACGAACAACGCAGCTTCAATCGGGACTTACCGTATTGAAAAAAATTCGTACGTACTTATTTAAGCAGCAAATTGTCAATTATATTTTAAAATATCACAATATTTTAAAAATTGATAAGAAGTCAGGAAAATAATACGTAATCAAAAACATGTCGACTCGGAGTAACAGCTACAGAGATGTTTGCATAACTGTATCCTTATTTCCTTCATCTATTACTTCCTGAAATTTACTTTAGTGCGATGTTTTCCTTTTCCCTACAGGAGCTCTGAAATTTAAGTTCTGTCATACAACAGGCATCCATCTACCACGATTATGGCTAAATTCAGACAGCGAAGAGTCTTTGTTAATTTCTATGGAGATCATGTTGTACTAAATTTATTTATCCTTAATACCATCTACAGAAGTCTTAGTTGGACTTTCGTTCTCAGGCACAGACGGCGGAAATACATTACTTTACCCTTTAAGCTCAGAATCAGCACAGATCACAGGGCCTAAACTATGACAGCTGATATAGGGGTCACTGTCTAAGTGAAACAAAAAAACCACTTTCGTCTCCTCTCCAATAAAGATATATTACTGAAAATTTTTCTAATATCTCATATTACTGCAAAAATAAGCAAATTCATTTATGCTTCTGTGGAAGAGAATATGAAACGAATTCTTAATATCTTTACAATAAGTCGCTGGATGGCTGCAGAGTTATGAACATAAAAGTTAATTTTATTTGTGCCAATTTAAAAAAGGGAGAAAGTATGAGAGAATGCAACGTTCAGAAGCATTTTCTGCCTGTGGCAATGTGAACTACTTAAATGGAAGCTCTTCAATATATTCCTTTATGAAATTTGGCATTTTTCCAATGTTATCATAAGACTGTCACAATTGAAATCCACCAAGTCAGTTGAATACAGTTTCCAGATATATAAGTTTCGATGTCACTGTCAGTATTATCCTTCGACATACATTTGGCCTCAAAACATTTCTTCTCTCATCACGTTCGCGGAAGAAAGTCAACAGTGGCAATACAACAAAAGGTACACTTACAACAGCCACAATTATTACCTTTGCTTGAACTTTACCATCCATTACCTAAGTAAGAGACATGGCTGTAGGTTTTAAGAGCAAAGTAGAAGAATTTTTGACAGAAGAAACTGGAAGTAAAGGAACGATAGAAAAGCTACAAAATAAATAAACAGGTAATTTTACCCTTCACCAAATATCATAGCGTGATCATAACAAGGAGACTGAAGTGGACGGGTGACGAAGTACGTATGAGGAACTTACGAATAGTGTTCGCCATAAATCCCGAAGGAAAACACACGAAGGCGTTGATACGATATAATATTAAAGGTTGTCTGGAACAAGCGGGGTGCAAGGGAGTGACATGTTTTCATCTGGCACAGATCAGGGTCCAGTGACACTTTACTGTGGAGACTGTAACAAAACAGTAGACAACGTATAACAGGCGGATATATCTAAGTTACTCAATGGCTGAATGACTAAATGTGATGACTCTGCTCTATAAAATTAGTTGTTATCTTTATGTGCGTCATCCCCGTTGTGTGATATACAATTAGTATGGCAATAGTTGTGTTTGACGGTAAGTGCCACGCACATATATTGCCATATTAGTTGTTATGTAATTTCGGAGAAGCGTACTGTATGTGCTTCACAGAGCTCTAGGCTGGCCTATCGCATCCTTCTGTAATTGAGGGAAACAATAGCTCCACTCGTCACAAACAATAGCTCCACTCGTCACAAACATAGATATGACTTAATTTGAATAAGATCGCTGTCACATGCACGAGATAATATTAAAAGTACAAACACGAGCGTAATGTTATAACATTTAAGTAGAGTGCGTCACAAAATATGAAACTAGACTGCTTTTGAGCACACAGAAAAACATGTTCTCGTAACACATGCTATATAATTTATGTTAAAATTAAAGTCGTTGAGAAGCTCCCAGTCTTCTACAAAAACATTGGTAGAAATAGAACTTTCTAGGTCGCTTCATATCCCAGGGGGCTTGAATCTTCATCAGTACATCCGTGAGAATATGAACTCTAATAAAGCAACTGACTCCACTTTGCCGAAAAGTGTATGATTTTGATTGGTAACGGTACACATGTTGCATGCCCAAACATTAGTGCTCTTGACACGTATTCTATGCCCTGAGGCAGAAATAAGTGATAAGCAAAAAAAAAAAAAAAACGCGTTGTTCAATCGACAAGTGAACTTGGCACTACAAGTGAACGAGGTTAAAATGAAACATGGGTAATCAGGCAGGAATGCATGGCAAAGTTCATCAGAGTGTCGCGAGTGCGGTGTTTTACTTTCCACCTTCCATAAAACCTATGACAAAACACACTATACTGCATCAGCAGCAGAATGAAAACTCTATAAGTAGTTTAACAATAACACTTGCTGCAAATAGACAATATTATGTCCAAACCACTGATTTGATATAAGCGCTGACCACATCACAGCCATGGTTACGGAAAAACAAAGCAGGCCTACACATTCTCCGACAACAACAGAGCGTAGCAGTAACAAGGTGGGTTTACAAACCTGTGAAGTAATTGACCCCACGTTTACCTGCAGTTTATTCTATTCTCTTCACGCTAGGAGTCAAACCAACATCAAAACTGTAATGTTACGGGGACCTGTTCGTCTAACTTCATCAAAATCACAAGGGAAAAAACCAGTGATTTTTTTTGTAAACGCCAGTACCAGTATTCACTTTTTGACAGCAGGTAAATTTGAAAATATCCTTTGTTCTCTCAGATTTTAATATTATATCTGTGTAACTTGTTGATGTGGAACTATACAAAGCGTGGTCTTATATGGCTCACATAGTAGCGTTTTTAATTTTACCAATTTATTGAAAGTTCTGCTCTGATGAATTTTATTAATTTAATTGACTTGAGTTACAAAAAACAATATGAATGAAAAAGAGGAACGTATAAGTTTATCTTCAAAAAAATTTTGAAGGACCAACATCTGAAAATATATATCAGTTAGACTATGATTCTAAGCCTAGTCTGAGTGCTGTACACATAGCTGTTGAGACCAAATTTCAAATACGATGAAACCCCGAAGTTCCTTTCTCTGTAATGAAAAGCGAAAACCGAATAATCACTGATTAGAAATTTTTTTGTCATCAGAGCTCAAAGCTGCAATAAATATCTATAATTTTCACAAATCGTTGGTACTGTGACTTTAGATACCGACAGTTTTTTGTTGATAATCGTGGAAGATCATAACATCTTGTATAACATACTACATATGACTACCGCTAAACACAGACATGTCTTTTGACGTTTTGTTGACCGTGCATCTCAGTATATTTATCTCAGTATTTAACCAACTTGATGCACAAAATTTGTTTCACAGTAAGTTTTATTTCATGCCTCTACATGTTTCGAGCACATGTGC
>Ga0123352_10008168_pt1 | contig 16280 bp, 5 predicted proteins | sample TergutLab28metaG_FD_89700 | JGI IMG/M metagenome (GOLD analysis project Ga0123352, IMG submission 89700) | Labiotermes labralis P1 segment gut microbial communities from Petit-Saut dam, French Guiana - Lab288 P1 | ecosystem: Host-associated > Arthropoda: Insects > Digestive system > Gut ... | reverse complement strand
CAAACACACACACGCACATCCATACCTACAAACACACACACACACACACTCACACACACACACACACACACCGGTAGGACTCCTCTGGACGAGTGATCAGGCCGTCGCAGATACCGCTACCTGCTAAACACAGAGCCAACATAAGAGACGAACATCCATGTCTTCAGTCTGATTCGAACCCGCGATTCGTGGAACCGAGCGGCCGCAGACCTACGCCTTTGACCTCATAACAACCGTGTTCGGCCTATTTGTTACGTATTTTCCAAAACAGACCAAGGAAGGCCTTTGTTTGGTTGGTAGTGAACAATCCACTTAATACGGCGTAACTTCATTTCCAATCCACTGCAAACTTCTCTTAAGTAAAGATTTTTTATTTTGTACAAAACCTGAGTCTAAAGTGGCCTATTTAGGCCAAAGTATGTAACTTATTTATATAACATTTACAATGCAAGATTTACTAAATTAAATTACCGAATTTGTTTTTGGTGTGATGAAAATAATAACACATTTTTAAATTATTTCTTACACCATATCAGGATAATAAAGCATAATAGTCCTAATGTTTGTTTATTGTTTTTCCGGTTAATAAATTACCATAAATTATTTTATATTCATTTATTCATCACATTCACTGCAATGGAAAATTGTTACCTAAAAGGTAACAAAACAAATAACCGTATTTCTCCGAGTGTGGTGTCTGGGTAATGTCTAAAGTAAGAATTTGGTCGTGCAGTATTGTAAATTTCTATTAAATGCGTCAATTCAAGGTCCAAACATCATGTGAACCAACCCGCGAGCTGTCTTGGAATGTCCTGTAGTTCTGACACCAACATTTCAGCAGTTTTGTCTTCGGAGCGCAGCCTCCTGTCACCTCCCCCACGAATATAACAGATTTCGTCTTGCCCTTCACTCTCCAGTGAGTCTATGGAATATTTTAATTGTTCATTCACCACCTCCGTTTTACCCCCATTATTTTCCACTCTGTCAAATTATTTTTCCGTTTCGCTTTCCAATTCGTAACGACTTTTTATTCCATCCTTGAATCTCGTCTTTTTCTATTCAGCCCCTGGACATGAAGCTAAGGGTAGGAAGAGGGAGTGAAGTGAGAGATGAGGTGCCGAGCCATGGCCCGCCAATTTGTAGCAGGAAGGCCCTCATTAGTTTCCTGTCGCCAACACGTGTGGCGCCATTGCTGCATGCCACGCAACTGATTAGAAAGCGGAGCCGCTGGTGGATGTGGGGGTGTGGAGTGGGGGGAGGGAGTATGTCGCCTTGAGGCAAGTCTGTTCGGGACACAAGTTGGGCCCAGGCGCGTGCTTATTGTACGTTTAACACCCCAGCCCCAAATTGAACTGACCGTATTTAAACTAAAACGGATGTGCGGAAGACACTGTGTGATCGTGTGAAGATAAAGTTGTACAGTTGGCGGTGTGTTTAATTAAACATTAGGTCCTGTAGGCACACAAAATTTACAGCAATCCCATTACAGGCCTGGACAAGTCCTCAGGATTCCAGGAGGCTGATGTTCCCAGATTTCAAGGCAATCGGCACAGGAAGGTGGTAAGGTTGTCAACAATAGGCACCGGCCGTCTTTACCCTCAGGAAATATTCCTGGTACTCATTTCTGTTAGAGGCTGAGACAACCCTAGGGCCATTGTGCGACCGGATGAATATGTCAATAAAAAAATCCCAATGACAATATCGGGAATCGAACCTGTGACCTTCCGACAAGTAGCGCAGTACCTCAGCCAAATGTCCCACCGCGTACCCCCATGTAGGCACATAGAAGATTCAAAATGCATATGCACACATTCATGATAGAATCGGGTTTTGAAAAGGAACAGTCAGTTTAACACCCCACTCTTTTTACTGCTGAAGTAAAGTGCGCCTTAACCGCTAGTCTAGGCACTGCAGAAAAGTGACAACCCCCTTTCGCTCCTGGGTTTGGAACCCAGATTTCTGTGTCGTCCAGTAGGTATCCGAGCAAGTATGCTGACTACCTTGTCGGTTGTGCTTATAGAGGCAACGCATTTCAAGTCCTGTGTCTGGGAACCTGTACAAGCGAGAAAATTTGGTGACGTAAGCGTAGTGGCAGGGTCGTATTAAAGTTGATATACGAGAAACGAGACCGTATTCGTACCGGCTCTGAATATAACAAATTTTGGCTTTTCTTTTGTGAGCACTTTGTTGGAATCAATCATGTCTCTTGGTGTATTATTTTTATTTTGGTCGATAGGTGTCAGATTTTATTAAAGAAACTAATTTCTAGACGTGTTCTCAAAATTGCGAAAAATTACCATTACCTTCGTCATGTCTACCTGTCCTTCCGTCCGCATGAAGCAACTGGAATCCCACTCGACAGATTTTCATGAAATCGGTTATTCGAGTATTTTTCTATAATTTTTCGAGAAAATTTAAGTTTTATTAAAGTGTGACAAGAACAACGAATACTTTACAATAAAACCAATATATATTTTTGAGCACATCTCACTCAGTTCTTCTTACAATGAGACACATTTCGGACAAAATTTGTAAAGGAAACCGTAATACGCATTTTTTGTTCAATAACTATTTTTCTTTTAAAATACTGCCTTTTATGAGACAATATTGAAAAATTTTGTAAAGTCGGGCAGGCCATATATGACAGCCTAGTACATGCTCATTGAATGCTGGATATCAAAGGCTACAAACACACTCCCAGAGTACGTAATACGTATTTCCCTTCAACCACAAAAATAGTTACGCGAACTCGTCTCGATGATACGTTACACATACATTACCTCTTTTGTTCGTCTTCATTATAGACGTGAAGGTGATAAGCATTAGATTCCTCCAAAACATTTGTACCTCTCTACCAAACCACACGACGTCACAACCTAGAATTCTGCAGTTTTAACATTCTAAGTAGCGGGAAGTTTAACTGAATAAAACTTCGTCATATTTTCTTGCTAAGAATAGCGATTCCTTCAATAATTTAATTAATCATGCTCTCATTCAGATATGCACGGCTCAGTCATTCCTTCAATAACCTAGTCGACCCAAATATTATTTAAGCCATTGCCTATTCCGTCAGCTAACCAACTTCCTGAGCACCCCAGCTGTCGCGGAATGCAGGTTTCGTATACAAGAGGCAATGAAAGAACCACCTGCATTTGCAGCTTTTATGTATTTATTTATTGGCCCTTTATAAGAGACCCTAGGTAGTCACTCAGGCAGTAGGTTATATACTCAGTTAACTAGAAAACAGCTCTGGCACTTAACGCCTTAGACAATCGGTTAAGTCAGTCAGTCAGTATTGTCGAATGTAGAGTGACAAGGTACAGGTTTTAGGTGTATGGGCTGTTTTCGATTTTCGGCAGAAACAAGAATTTTTCCTCTTCTCCAGGAAGTCTAGACTGGCTGTGAGGCCCACGCAGCCCCCCATGTGAAAGATATTAGGGTTTTATCCTACAGGAAAGGCGGCCCGGCTTGAAGATGTTATCTAATTGAAAAATAAATGGAACAGGAATTTTACGCCCTTTACATACCTTCCAGGAGTGGCTAGGGACAGCTTTACCTTACCTCTGCTTTTCTGTCAGAAAGTCAGAGTCATGACAGACGAAATTATAATACTTTTCACGTTGGGTTCCTTTGCTTAGCACTTCGCCCCGTACGGACCTGAGCCTGTCCGCAATATGTGAAGACTCTTTCCCGATTGATAGCAGAACAGTGATTAATATTTTACAATTTCCGCACAACAAAATTACGTGCATAATATTGATTACCAACTTATTTCACATTGTTTTTATTTGCTATTAATTATTTATAGCTTCCTGAAGATGGCCAAAAATTGTGGCCGAAACATGCCGAAACAATATTCAATAACAAATAAGAACTTTGTAGAAAAATTTGGCATTAAATTCTGTGCAAGTAATTAATATGCTCTTCTTGCGTTCAGTTTTACAGACTGAAACACAATATTACGAAATTTATCATTTTTCTCCGGGTTGTGAGTGGGGCAGTATTACAAACAAGGGCCCACAACTGACTACCACGTTCTACTGGCGTCGCCTTTTCCTAAATACCCTGCCGTATATCATTCGACACGTCCTAGCCTTTGCGTTTCCTACAAAGCTTTCAATACCACAAGAGAGGTCGAATTTCTTCGTGATTTTATTGAATGACAATGCCGGCCTAGTGTCGTGGAATAACCCACGACAACCATTTCCGCGTTTATTCAGACATAATCGCAACTAACTTTGAAAGATCAGGGGTTTTCTAAAAAAAGTACACTCAATAGATTCTCCGTTTATTACGAACCCGAATTTGATCTCTGCGCTCATACAAGTTCACAATTAAATCCTGACTTCAGCCGGCGAAGTCCTGTCCACCGCTTTGCGCCATAGTTGAATGGACATAATATAATGCTATGCCACCAAAAGCTAACGAAGAAGAGGCCTGCTTGGAATTCCCGCTCCGTATTTTGGAGGTCCCAAGTTCAAATTTGATTCCCGATACCTATCATCCTGACTAAAGTTTTACGTAGCTTTCCTCAGCATAATTCAGGCAAATTTTGGGTTAGTACAGCAGACTGGTATACTACCGCTTCCTCTTACATCTCTTCCTATTCATAGTTTGCTAATTAACCGAACATTCGACGCTCCGTTATATGAGGGTCACACAGCGTCATTAAATAAACCGTAAACAGACACTGACCCATTTAATACGACATCCCTTAAGTGGCATTATTTTGAGTTACATTCATTAAAATTTTATAAACATTTATCTCCTTCAAGAGTGCTACATTCGCAGTCCGAGTTTATCCATTGACATAATCTTCCAAATAATAAGAAGTCAAGAATGTAATTTATATAGATTATTGTTCTTTCACTTGATATTTTATGTTTTATCATTATTTTCTCATACCACTCAGTATTAAATAACATGTGTAGCTGATGTGACGTCAGTTACTTACCCAAGAACCAACGAAATGATAAGGAGTATGTAAACTTTGCATTGTTATTTATTTCTTGCATTTTATAATGATATTTTTTAAAGATCTTCAACAATACGCACCATACACTTCAGAGAGAGTGTGTGGTGCGTATTGTTGGAAAAGTTAGACAAAGCACAGAGTATGTAAGTTGCGATCTGTCAGCCACTGTATGGAAGCTATTGCTACAGCCGTACACGTGACGAGTTCCTGCGTTCATGATTCATGTGAAGTACAAGCATGCAGTGAAAGACATGCTGCTTTTATTGGAACAAAATGCATAACAGTTCTGCGCATCTTAAAGGGCTTCGTCTTTTTCTTCTTAGTCTTGAACTGATTCATCGACGTGTCTGAAATACAGTAATGGACCCATGACCTCTCTGTCACAAAACACAAAACTCCGTACACAGGATCGCACGCACGCACACACACGCGCGCGCGCAACAATCTCGATATATTGTTCCTCGGCCCCTCAAAATCACGCTTTAAAAAAAGAATTTTAATGTGTCAGCGTTGCCATATCTGACTTAAATTTTCGAAGGTATTACTTTTGATTCATGGTTATTTCCTCAGCTGATTTAACTGAGGATTGCCGTAGTTTTCCTCCACCCTTTTCGCAGAAGCCAAATTGTAACCTGTCTCTTTAATTTACTGAAAAGTACTGGCTTCGATTTTGGATCGTAGAATATTCCAGTCTAGTTATCGTGCTTTTCACACTTCAGGAAGTTGTGTCGTAATCATATAACACAGGCTAAGACTTCGTCCTTAAATATTCTTTCAAATTTATCATTCAAAATAATTTCTCTTATAATCTTTAGGCTGCCCAGTTGAAATTCTTCCTTAAATAGCAGAAGAATAGTCTGTTACAGATACGAAAGAGAATAATTAAAATGCTTCGAAAATGACAAACTGCTAGGATTTACAATTTTTAATGCAAGACAGAAGATTTTAGGGGTATGATTTGAGTTAAATCTTAGGATCTTCTTTCATTTGTCACAAATATACTGTCGAGGAACCGTCTGGTCATTCCTTGCGTTTCAGTAGTCCGTATAAATCTCCTTCCAAGAAAGCAATACGTGCTTCAGACGTCAGGCATCAAGCACATATTTTAATTATCGTATGTGTCTCCAACCGACACTGAGCCACGTAGTTAGTTGGAGCCGAGTGTACAGCTGTGTCGCAGGGAACCAGAGAGGCAAGATAATTGTATTAGGTAGGTGTCATCTTGTTACTCCTTTGACAAGGAGCGAATGGATCTTAAGTGTACATGCATCTGCCTGAGAACATAACAGAGGTTCTAGGTTCGGGGCCCTTTCATTAAAATCAACAATACTGTACCCGCATTTCAAGAGAAATTAGGTAGTAAGAACTGCCTTCTACTCTCATATCCATTTTGTCTAAGTTTAATCGTAATACTATCCTATTACATGAAAGCTGAAGTTTGTCTCTATGATAACAGAAGTACCTGGACGGTAAGTAAATTTTAATTATGATCACTTCAAATTGCACCCTTCTCCGATTATTATGACACAGGTAAAATTAACTTAGCTGAATTGCATATAGAAGTTATGGGAAATACGCGAAATTGACATGCAACGTGACCACGAAAGCTTTCACTGGAAAGACAACTTGGAAGATCTAGAAGTAGAAAGCAATGTATATTAAAATGTACCAAACGGAACTTGGATTTCAGTGTGCAGTTTGCATTGGACTGGCTCTGTGTAGTGTCGGGGGCTGCATTAAAAAAAAACCAGTGATATTATTTCGTAAGATAGTTACAAATATGTTGGCAATCTGAACAACTGTCCTTCTCTCTGTATTTGTTTATTGTGATATATTCCCTGCAATGATATGCCCTCACTCTAGTACACACATGTAAAGTGTGACAGCGGTTTGCCTTAATATCAATAAAAAGTGTGAATACAGTAGTTTCCAGGTGTACGTAAGAACAAAGACACAGCTTCAATTGCTTCCGACCCTGGAGTTTTAAAGGGTTAATATCTTAAATTAAAGGTCAGAAAGGGTTACAAGTAGCACCATTCTGCCATCTGGCGGGCTTGGCGATGTACTAATACGGCAGTGGTTGCGTCACGGTGACCCAACAACCCTTTCATAGCGGACAGTTGAACAACGGACGGCGTGAGATTATTAAGAAGGGTAACAAATGTCCGTGAGAAAATTGCATTTCCTAACCGAACAAATGATTGGTTACGGTAAACACATCACCGTATTGTATAAAGCTGTTTATCTCAGGTCCATTTATGTTCAGCAGGTACATTTTCACGAGGATTTCTATCATTGGTTTATTTTTCTTGCATTGTTCCCTTTATCTTCTCTTCTTTCTTTCTTTCTTTCTCAAGCGTCTCTTTTGGTCCCTTCTTTATGTTCTTTATCCTTCTCTAACTCTGTTCTGTTTTCTGCATTATTTCTCTTCCCGTCAGTGCACCAACTAAAATCAATCATTTTTTACTTGAGTCTGTAAGAACGAGGAAAGAAGAGAAAGTACAAATACATAATTACTGAATTTTATAATGGCCAATTTTATAAAGATTTGTAAAGTTTTGTTTCTTTCAGATCAGGCAGTTTTAACCTGTTCTTAAAGCAAAGCTGTGTTGATTTTCTACCAGCATCTCACGCATAATTCTCAATTAATTTCATTGCGAGGAGCGTAATATATCCTAGCACAGTCCTCTTTTCAATCAGTCAAAGCGGCTTGATAATGGCCCAGAAGCAGCCAAAACACATAGGATAAAAATTAAGGCAATCCGGTATTTCTCCCTAGAGCAGTACATCGTGTCGGTTTTAATTCCTGTGATTTTTTAAGAAAAGGTTTCACAAATATTAATCATATTTCATGGCCAACACGTTTTCGTAAACCCTTAAGTTTTTCTAATTGCTACATCTGGACTTACTGAACCTTGTGTGGAGATACTACGCTTTACCGAAACGTCGGTAGATATTTATCAGGCGTCACAGGGTAAGTTTCAATATAATTTCACATTAGTGTGCAAATGTACATGAATTTGTACAGTTTTCGTGTGGGCACTTCCCAAATTCTTCCTTTATACTTTTGTTCACTAACTTCCTCCGTTTCTGCTTTTTTTTGTTTCTTTCTCTGTTTCTTTGGCTTGATGTTTTCCTTTCTCTTTCTTGCTTTTAATCCACCTATACTCACACCGTTTTGTTGGGCAAATAATGGGGAAGACGAGTCTGCCAAACGATATTACTAAGCAAAGTTGTGCTTTGGTCATATCTGAACAATGCTATGCCAAATGCTCCTCCTTATATCCTCCAATTATAAGTGAAAAAACCAAAGAAATACGTTTCCTGGGAAGGATCTTGGGATGTACCTGGCGGAACAACTTTATGTTTTCAATATTGTACCTGTTGTTTGGAAATATAAAGAAAACAAAAGAAATTAGATCCTCCATTCCAAAATTACAACCCAGAATTTCCACAATAAGAAAAGACTTCCAGTGCCATCGGCATCCCTTTATATTAAAATATATCAAATTTTATTTTTGTGCAGCGTTGGAAAAATAATTGTGATGAAAGATAAATTGGGAGAATGTGGCAAAATATCATGACGTATTTGAAGATATTACCCTGCTGCTGGTCTGAAAATACTGAGCCAAAGCAAATAAAATTTCTGTCACGTCAGTATTTAACACCCGGCCAGTGTTCGACCTGAGAACCATTGGCTCGCGGGTCTGTCGCGGAACCACTGCACCCTGCACTGAACAGCTGTGGCAATCAATACCGCATTATTGTCAACTGTGAGTGCCTTAGCGGCAAGACTTCTTTTCTTGTATTTTGGACGGTATCAGCTCCACCACCAGCATGACCACAACAAATTCTTTTCTTTTTTTACATATCCTTTCCAATGTAATGTTAATTACTCAATCGAACTTTCAACGCTGTATGGTTCGCTTTAGGGACTGTGTCATTACATAAGCCATAACATAATGAATGAAGAAATATGTGTGTATGTACAATGTTTCGTCTTTACGTAGTGCTCGCCGTTGGCGCGCTCGTGAATTTCCTGGAAGTTCCACTGAGATTTTTCCATGTCTCTCTTCCATCCTCAAGTCACAGTTTCCTTTTATTCAATGTGTTCATAATTTTCGAACATAGTGAAACCCACATGGAAATAATACTTTTACATGAATACGTACGTTTCCTTATGAAAATAACTCACGGAATTCTTCTTGAGTTGAGAAAATTTGCAAATAAAATTTGTATAGGAAATGATTTTTCAGAAAATCATGCCATTTACTAAAGGATTACAAGAAAAACGATACAACAAGAATCATCTAAATACAAATGTATTGTGGCGTGTCGTAGTAATCCGGCGACTCAGTATTCCAGTTATTACGTCATGTTCTTATGCAATTATCTGTTTTTCTTCGTACGATTTTCGTCGTACGTATGGCTAATTAAGGAAAATAAACGTGCCCAGCCATGTCTAATGTCCACTGATATGTGCAACAGCGTGAATATTGTACATGGGTTTTAAATATGCCTGAAAATTGTGTAAAAAATATTGTTTGAAGTTATCAGGTACAAAATAAATCTACGGGGTGAAGATTTGAGGTTTTGGATGACCGATAAATTTAACAGAGAAAAACACAACACAGACACAAACGTCCTATGAACAGTAATAACATTTTATAACATACGTAAAATTGTGAAAAAAAGTGCGAACACATTTTGACGTTCAGGTGACCGTGCATCGTGATAAATTCTTATAATAAAACCAACTAGATGCACTAATTTGTCAAATTTATTTTTGGAATAAAACTCTACATATTTGTGACAGTTCCTCTGTCCATCATCAGGAGTTTTTCACTGTAGACATAACAATGGTATATGTCATACATGTTACAGTTGCAGCTTGCTCGCAAGTTGTCAGCAAACCTATATGACACATATCATTGCTGTGTGTATAGTGAAAAACTCCTGATGATGGACAGAGGAACTGCCCGAAACATGTAGAGTTTTATTCCAAAAATAAATTTGAGAAATTAGTGCATCTAGTTGGTTTTATTATAAGACGTGTGGACACAGCAGATTATATTTTAACATCGTCTGAGGAGTGTCGCGGATGCAAAGAATGAACATATCTCGACGTCGTTTCAAACACACACATTTCCTAAGCTTTGGGCTATGATGTGTTCCGTCAACATTTTGTGCATTCACTTGCATGTAACCCAGAGATAGGGTCCTCAGCCGTGACATATAATTAATAACCATATAGACAGTAACGCCTGCACGTGATTATTAATTCACATCGCTTGCTGTTATGCGTAAAATGTGGTGTTTTAGGTTAATACCGTGCATTTTAGAAGGTGGTTACTAAACGTGTCTCCACCGACAGTCTGTAATGTACTGGGTAGGAACAATAAACAGAAAAAGGAGGCAGGTTTTTTTTCGTAAAGTGTTAGTAGTAGTAGCAGTAATAATAATAATAATAATAATAATAAATATTATTCATTTAAGGTCTTGCAATTTATTCTCGTTTCCACGAAAATATCTCCCTGTTTAAGCCCGAGTTCTCACAGCAAATATAGTTCTCTCTCCATGAACTACACTTGTTATCTACAGATTTTTGCTTACTTATAAACATATATTTCACTGTATCTAAGTTTCTCTATAAATGTCCAATTAGTGGTTTATTGTTACTGCTTAATGCGAAGTGATAGTAGCTACCAGTCCAACCACGAGACGTAATAAAAAAGGTGACAAACGAAATGTTCACTCTTGAAACATGAAACCTCATAAATATATTTTGCAAATAGAATAAACTTTAATTTTCCATGGATCTACATTTATTGTTGTCGTCTATCTGCACAGCTTAATGCTCCGAAATTTACGGCATGATTTGATGATAACTAGCCTAATTTTTGCGGGGCATATAACTATATATAACACATATATGTGCATTTAACGTGAAATTAAAAGGGTGAAGGTCATGTCAGAAAAACACGAGTAGCAGGCAGCCTCTTTAAAAATGCCACTGGCCATAAGTTTTGTGTCTGTAATAAAAATAAGTTATTTCATGCTAAGCCATTACTCGCAGCATTCTGTTTTACAGTAATAATTTATTTGGCCGGTTATTATGTCCATTTTTTGTAAATACGTACCGGAGGCTTATCATACGCGTCTGTTTACAATTATCTGTTGCAGGTTTAAGTGGTATAAAGTTGGGATGAACTAGAAACAGGATAGGAAAACGTAAAATTATAATACAGAATCAAAGTTTCGTTAGAAATGTAACAATTTCATTACGACAATAAACCAAGGAGGAGATGGGAACCGTCACAGAAGTACAGAAAACTGTAATCGGAAAATCGTGATGGGCGAGCTCATTTATAAGACCAGATTATGGATCGTGTATAATATTAAAAGGAACTGTAACAAATAAAATGATGTATTGGATTATGCCCGTCTGGTTCGTGATACGTACTAATGAGGAATTTTTCTCTATATGGTCAGGATATATCGGTTATATAAAGTAAGGGAACTTCTTCATTTTCTGAAAAGTCCTAGCTGTAGAAAGTTTGTGCCTTAGGGTAGTAGATATTGCGACAGTCGCGCTGATTACGTTGCAGGAAATTCACCTTCTTTTCTCGGCTCAGAGACTGAAGACTTGGCTATTTTTGTGCGACATTTTGGTACTCCCCTTACAGACAAATAACGTGATAACACCTGAAACACCCCACGATTAATTTGTACCTCCAGTTCTAGTTTCGGTTACCCAGTCATTTAACACCACACAATATATGCAGGAGAAAAAATTCGGTAATAAATTGTAAGCTAAAAGTAAAATTATCACTCGTACAACAGCGGCACAGCAGTCCAAGTCAGGTTTAGGCCAACCCGTTCTGATGTTTCTCGATCACACACAATTAGACACACACAGCTGGTAGGACTCCTCTCAGCGAGTGACCAGCTACTCACACAACACACAACAAAAAGAAAGGAATTCTCATTCCTCCAACAGTCCCAGCCATCGAGCGGGGGCAGACCCACACCTTAGACTGCATGGCCACCGACATCCCACTATTTTTATCATACCGAGAATCAAATGTTGCTGTTACGAGGATAATTTATTCAGACCCCAGAATTCTATCAAAAGTACCAAATTTACATTTTCCTATACATTTAGATAGATATTGTCAGTTTATTAAATAGCAATTCAACTTTAGAATCAGTGCTTCTTGGGTTGGGATTACGTCCTAGAATTCCGCTATTTTGGTAAATGAGTTCTGACGTATTTTCAAAGAAAGAGGGAAACTGTGAACGCTCTAATATGGCCGGTCTGAAAGGCCTGTCCACATCCTTTCCAAATCATAAATCACACTTGCCCCGCAAGAAGCTGAATAGCCTGTACCATTAATAAAGCACAGCAATACAACCGAGAAAGCGCCTAGGAGACCAGAAAAAAATCACCAATCAAATTAATTTTGCGGACTTTACGAGTCATTTAGTGTTAGTTGGTGCCAGTGACGGAATACAGCTGGTTTGCCAGTCCGACAGTGATGCCACAATTTGAACCCAATATCTGGAAGCTTTTTTCTCAATATCGTTAAGGGAGAAATCCTCTGGGCCGCATCATCACGGAGCAACTTTCAGTTCGCTAAGCGGCTTACAGCAGTTCGCAAAGCCGCTGGTACACCCGGCAACGATCTTGTAACCGTTTAAAAAGAACACACATAAAATGAAACAATGACAAATTGGAAATAAATTATATATTTGAATTTTTAAGAGTCGCTTATTATTATTATTATTATTATTATTATTACTTATAGCCGTGTGTTTTAACCTTCATATTTTTTAAAAAACAATACAATAGTGAATTCGAGCGGACCCTCTTTACCTTAGGACTAATATTCTTGCTTCGTACGTGGCTCAGTCCCGGGTTCTAGTCAAAGTCAAGAATCTGGTTGCTGTGATTGAAATTCCCTAAGATTTTTCAGTCCCATGAAAAAAATGTCTGTATAGGACTATAATTAAGCCAAGACTGTTTCTTTTCACGTTATCTGCAATTCAGTATTCCCTAATAACATTTACGTGAATTCTAATGAAATGTTCGGAGCTTCTAACAGAATTGTTAAGTTGTAAATAAATGAATAGTAAATAAAAATTAATTTGTCGCTTTTTCTTCCCTCTAGCGTTTAGTATTTAAGTCTAAACATTTCAATTTGAACATTATATTTGTCAGTCTGATCATGAAAGTGTCTACAGAATTTGTAGAGCGACCCTTGCGCTGAACTACTGTAATACAGTCCAATACGCAACGCCCTCTTTGCGTGAACCTATATCATAACTCTTTTTTAAAGTTTTAAGATTTTAATTTATATTCGTTTATTACCTCCCACTTAAGTGTTACTATCTCGACCATCATTCTCCTTATATTAAACACAGTACATCACGTGAGCTCACATATTACGAAGTTACACTTAATGTCTATAATGTTTTGCAGATGCCAGTTCCTCTTTTTAAGTCAAAACATTTCTTTCAGCACTGCTTGTTCCGAAAGCCTTCAGTAGATGATAGTCCCTTAGAACCAGAGACGAGTCACAATCACGCCAAAGTACAGGGTAAATTAAATTCTGTAAAGGTACGTTCTAGTCTTTGAATTTTCAGATAGCAGACCGAAAGTGAACGATTCTAAAGCACGATTATGTGGAAAAATAAAGAAAGGTCTGTAGATTAAGGTGGTGTATTTGGTTTGTCAATAATAAAGCATGTTACGTTACAAAAAATTGTTGCTCATGACTTTCGGTACGATCCTCGTAAATGGTAGTAAGAATATCCCAAATTTAACACGTTCTTACGGATTAAAATACCCAGTCTTGGATATTAAATTGTAGTAGTGGCTAAGTAATCACTCATAGTGACGAAAGGTTAACATCTGAGCAAGTCCTGTACAAACAGCAACGTCACTGTGGGGACATCATTTCTCCTACTTTGCTGAATTTCAACATCATCGGTTAATAAAATCTATACACGATAAAGTGGACCGGGATATGGTGTCGGTATAGCGACTAGCTACCGGCTGGACAAATCGAATCCCGGTGACGGCGACATTTTCCACACCCGTTCAGATCAGCCTTGGAGCCCAACCAACCTCCTCTAAAGTGGGTAAAGAGGCTGGAGCGTGTCGTTAAGCGCCACCATCATCTACTGCTGAGGTTCAAGAAAAAGTACTTCTTTTCCGTACAATCATGGCCTGTTTTTGGTTGTTCTGTACCTTTATATTGCTTACACAAGACAAAGCAAAATTAATACGAGGCAATTAATTCTAAGTTATCTCTCTTCCTCTCACAATATATTTAAAGATATTCCTGAGTTTTTTCATTGTTACACCGTGCATGTTGTCGAGTTACTCAATTATTACACCACTGCACATATATAAAATTTATAAAATTTACACATTAAAATATTAAAAACGCTCCGACATATTTCGGTCCTAGGACCATCATCAGGGAGCCATACATTTCTTGCTAAAGTCACACTATAAAAGTCACGTTAATTTCGCTGTACCAGTTGGGTATTGTGGCAGCATGCCGTGTTGTGTAACGTTATGTTGCGAAGAGTGCCCTGCTACGGATGTGCATTCTGTGCTTCAATGCGTGATACTGCTTATCACGCATTGAAGCACAGAATGCACATCCGTAGCAGGGCACTCTTCGCAACATAACATTACACAACACGGCATGCTGCCACAATACCCAACTGGTACAGCGAAATTAATATACGACAATTTCTAGTGTGATTTTAGCAAGGAAGATATAGCTCCCTGATGATGGTCTTAGGACCGAAACAAGTCGGAGCGTTTTTAATGTTTTAATGTGTAAATTTTATAAATTTTATATATGTGCAGTGGTTGGTGTAATAATTGAGTACTATTCCTGAGTTATCCAGCCACAAATATTCCTTACCCATATTTCATCAGCATGAACTACCAGCCATTGGCAAATCTTCTCCTCAGAGATTATAGTAACCGGCGATTTGGTTAGTTCAAGCAAAACCTAACATCATGATCTTAACGCAGATTCAAATTCAAGAAAGGCGCTCCAGAAATAAAACTATTGACCAGACTCTACAGGATTTATTTGGCCACTGAAAAACTTTGGAAATAAACACAGGGGCCTAATAAAAACTGAGCATTGAAAATAAGTAAATATAACAAAATAAAGCAAGCGACAATTTCTTCTTTCGGAAAAATTTAACTTAACTAGTCCTCAACAGCAGTACGATATTTTTTTATTCATTGTGTTCTTGTCTCCTACATAAAAGTGACAAGTCAAGAGTATTTATCCCTGCACATTTCCTACCAGCATTTTTGGTTAGGTTGGACTGACTGATTTACCTCATATCATGATTGAAGTCTACCTTTATTTCTTCATATTCCAGAAAGGTTTTGAGATCGCGGCTTCGTATACGTCACAGTCGCCTCCTTCCAAATCCTTGACACTTTATAGTCCCATTCATCACTGTACAAGAACAGCTTTAGGCACGAACAATAATTAATTCAGCGCTAAGTTGAAGGCAGTGTTCAGCTGCGTTATCTGAAAGTTTCAGACCAATTGGAAGATCCGTAATACGAAGAGTATATGGGGTTTGTTTGGCCCCAGAGAGAGAGAGAGAGAGTCAGAAGGTCATAGCGGTAAAATTCTACGTTGGTCAGAAATCCAACTTGACCATTACGTTCATATTCAGCCATGTCTCCTACTCATGGGTGGAGAGTAAGAGACACTAAAAATTGTTGTCTTGCAGTTTGGTTTTCTTTCGTCAGGCTCCTCCATGCAGTTCAGCTCACACCTTTATAAACCACTACCAAGATCCACGTGTATACACTCCGTTTATCTATAACCGCATCTTCACAAAATTCATGGAGTCGAACCCGGTTAAAACGAACTCGTTTTATACGACACCTCGCCTATAGCGTCAGATATCCTATGGTCCCAATTAATCCCTCACCTTTAATCATAACATTATGCTAGTCCGTCACAACAACACTCCTTTTTAACAACAAAAAATATTTTTTGACGTTTTGCTGACCGTGCTGCATCTCAGTATATTTATCTCAGTATTTAACCAACTTGATGCACAAAATTTGTTTCACAATAAGTTTTATTTCATGTCTCTACATGTTTCGAGCACCTATAGGTGGCTCTCATACCAGAGGCTGTGTAATGCAATTTTGACCTCCTGATGATGAGCACATGTGCTCGAAACATGTAGAGGCATGAAATAAAACTTATTGTGAAACAAATTTTGTGCATCAAGTTGGTTAAAT
>Ga0123352_10008166_pt1 | contig 16282 bp, 14 predicted proteins | sample TergutLab28metaG_FD_89700 | JGI IMG/M metagenome (GOLD analysis project Ga0123352, IMG submission 89700) | Labiotermes labralis P1 segment gut microbial communities from Petit-Saut dam, French Guiana - Lab288 P1 | ecosystem: Host-associated > Arthropoda: Insects > Digestive system > Gut ... | reverse complement strand
CTCTCTTACTTGGGTGTTTTTACCTTTTGTACATGTTGTATTCTAATTTGTCTCGCATGTATTGTCACTAGTTTTAAGTTGTCTTGTGTGTAATTGTTGTTGGTTGGCTGTGTGTATTGTTGTAGTTGTCTTGTGTGTATTGTCATTTTATGTGTATTTGTTGCACTATGTATGCATTGCTGTTTTTCACTTTAGATGCCGGACTGCTGGCTAGAAGTCAGTATTTGGAAGGTTCTATGACCGGCCATCTCGACACAGGTTTTTCTTGGTTTCCGTGTCTAAAAGCAAATGCTGAGATGGTTCTCAAGATTCCAAGTTGCCACTACATGCTTCTCATGTAGCCCTCCTGACTTAAATTTAGTAGTAACCAATTTCATATTTTGTATACATGTAAAATAACCACAACCCAATTGCAGTAAATTATTATTATTATTATATTAAAATATAAAAATAATGATATCACAATTTGGCACAGTAATTTCTCCTGCACATTTTTAATTAACACATGTTACCATGGTACACTACAATTCAACATATCTTCTAACAGACACTGTTACACATTATTCAACTAACCTCAAGAGCTTTTTCCTGTGCTTTAATCATGCGGTATTCAGCATATTTTCGCACATAGTCATACACATTCTGTGCAGTGACCTCCATGTCACGACCACTAGAGACAAGTTCCATTGTCCCACCACCTTCTTCTACACTCAAATCAATGCTGAAATGTAACAAGCAAACATGAATGTATAAACTCAGGAAACCTACAGGGATGGTATCAGCCCTTCAGTGCCAGCCTCGGTGAATTGATTAATGGGCAATATAAGTTCACAACTTCCCCTGTCCTGGGCAGTAGTTGATTTTTAAACCCCATCATCACTGAAGAATTAAGGATAGTGGAAATGATGAGGACAATTCTGAGTGAAGGCAAAAGTGTTTACTAAATTTAGAGTAATGTACTGACTATATATTTGTTAAGAAGAAGAAAATTTGGTTGATATGCTCCTTCCTAAGGGCAGGAAGAAAGAGGTCTGGATCATCTGAACCATTACTGTTACATCCTACACAACTGTAAGCTACAGTACGTTACTTAGCAGAGGGTCCTCTCTTGAGGGGTAGGAAATTGGGGGAATGCTTCTTGGTGGTACAGCACACTATCAAAATGTGGTTCATGAGTTAGTGACAAGCAATTGGCAAAAACTGGTCATAAGCCAACAACAACTCCTGCTTCCTCAGGATGATGATTCCCCATAAAAACATTGCACAAAAGAATGTCGGTTAGGCAGAGGGTGGAGCTGCAATGAATGGCTAACCCCACTTCTGCCTAAAAGGCAGCAACTGTGCTGAGACATTAGATAAATGACTGTGGGGCATAGCAACTGGTAAAAGTGTTGAAACTGCACAGACACATTTCAACTACATGCAGCTTCAAGGACTGGATATGCCTTAGTGCCAGTCTACAGTGTTCATGTAGGGATATTTATACTTGGTATCAGAGCCCTACACAAACAGGACAATTGTGTACCCTGACAAAGACTTTACTGGACATTAATCTTTAAAAGAGTTGTGTTCACAGATGTGAAAACATGTAAAAAAATACCCTCAGAAATTCATTTAATATATTTAGGCAACAGGAATTTACTGCATTTTTAAGACATACTGCATAATGTGTATTATTTGCCATAAAATGTGGATGATTTCAAAATTTTATCTTTCTCTGTTCAAAAGATACTAAAATAAAAAAACCAACCTGACTGTTTAAAGGTTAAAAGAGAAACATAATGGACAGTCAGCTTCACAGCACTACACTAAGACTTCAGTGGACATGCATAATGTCAGAGTGACCCATTATGTGATTGTGAACAGCATTGGTTTGTTTCCCAATTCATGCAGTTTACCTGCTTTTCCAGAAATGTCTTAAGATGGCATCACTGTAAATGTATGTCAAGTAAACCTGGTACTGTAACTGTGAAAGAGCAACACAAACACTGCAATATCTAAAAACCATACCTGAAGGTTAGATCAAGTGCAGAAAAAAGGCTATTACTGTCTTTAGTCTCTGCATCCACCACCAGCTGCCGCAGACTCTCATATATGACTGGATCAAAAAATGCTAAATCATGAAATCTAACAGCTCGACCAAGGATATACTTCATCACGTGACGATTCAAGAAAATGGGGCACAGTTCATTCTGCAAGAGGCACAGGCCAATCAACCTGTAACCAAGTAAGTAAATACATGCAAACATATATAAATCATTATCAGTGAAGCACAAACAATACAAGCATGCAACTTGACTTACTATTTCATGGATAGGTTTTAAAAAGGGGCAAAACACAGCTATATTCTACACATGTAGGATATTCTGTATAGTATTCAATACATTTCTGACAAAATCTCCATAACATCTGATATATGTGGATAGAGAAGCTGAAAAATTAAAAGAGTGTACAAGCTACCATACTAACCTATTTTAAACAAACCTTGTCACAATATGTAAAATATATCGCCTGTTTTATATGCTAAATGGTCAAAATAACCAATTCTTTTCATTTACTTTGTTGGTGTACCACTAGATAATGACTTTCCTAGTAATACACATCTTGGGATTCAGAAATATCTTTGCCCATGAGGATGACCTTTGCTTTACAATGTATTACTTCTGAATGACATCCTAAAGTTCTGAAATAAACTAAACTGTATTCTGCTCAACATTAAGCAGACCCCTGTACAAACTAAGGTAGTGTTGCCTTCCAGCATGTCTGGACAATTTTTTATCACAGCTGGTATACCTGCTTAAATTAACGTTACGTTAGACATGATGTAGAAGTTTCAGTACCTTCCAACGTTGCGGAATGCATTCAGTCTCTCAAAGCTGGCCTTTCCCTGACGAGGAGAATAGAATCCTCTCTTGCCAGGACAGTAGAACAAAGGTGAGTTGTCATCATTATCCTCTGCTGGTTCTTCAGTTTCAGAACTTCTTGATGCTCCACTCCCACTTTTCTTCCCTCTTTCTAACAGGCTCACCACATCCAAATCTGAAGCAGGCACAGTTTAGTAGCTTCAGTGCTTTGTTAAATCTGATTATACAAATGGCAATAAATTACATAAAAGCAAACTGTCACATGACATATTCAGTTATTTTATGACAAGAACATATCTGTGAATTAAGATCAGGCTGTGTCAGTTTTCCAATAATTCTCTGCAGTCCACCTCACCATTACCATGAAGCAATATGACATGTGCTGGGTAGAGCACGCTGTATGAGACCTGTGTGGAAGTGAGGTACAGTTCAATGCATTGTTAACCTCAGGGTGACCTTCCAGCCACGACCACCTCACATCCAGCGCGAAAACATGATACAGACAAGACGTGGAACTGGGCGGGCCCCAGCACCAGTATGGATGCAGGAGGGTAGAGAAAAACTCTGCCTGCTTTGAACTGACCCTTCATCATTGAGTCACAGCATAGTCCAGGGGTGCACAAATCCCTGGTGACTCAAATTTGTACTGCAGCACCTAATATTTGTGGGTCCTCAGTGTAGAACTTCATGTCACCATTCTGGTACCTAGAATTTTGAGGTTGCTCCTAGATTTCCGAAAAAATCTGTGTACCCCTGGCCTAGGGACTATATAAAGCTGTCCTGGATTATTATGGGAATAGGGAAAAATAAAAAATGATGAGTTACATAATTTAATCCTTATCTAGTCTCTTAAGAATAATGTCAAGATAAAGGTAAGCTGTATCTGTTAACAACCATCAGAAGAAAGAAATGCCCACATACAGGAACCGAAATATGTAAAAACACTACACTTCATGGCAACCAATGGTACAGAACTACTGCTTCTAGCTTTTACCTGAAGATGAAGGTAGCAGGCACTGCTAAAGCTGTGGTACTGATCTATAAAATTACATCACATTACGTGCATAAAGACAGTAACCTTTGTAGCTGCTACCATCAGATCCTCAAATCTCACATGTATAAGATTACACTGCGAAGCATGCTAAACTCCTTTACTTCAGTGATCTAATTTACTTGTTTTGGTACCTAATTCCTATCACTTCAGCCATACAATTGAACTCACATTTATTTTCTGTCATGGTAACAAGTGTGATCTTACTGAATACCAGATTATTATGAGGTATTGTACAAACTCAACAAATAGTCATAAATTCTGACACTCCTGCACTTGTATTCTTCTGTTACTACATATAACATCACACGACAGATTTATAAAATTTGTCACATAAATGAGTGTAGTGGATGACCTTGCTTGTAAACTTTGTTTTAGATGAATTGGTTATCCTCCCTGACTGATACGCAGCAAATGAACACAAATGCCCATGACAACTGTGATGAGATCTCTGACAAATTTCAGACTTTTCCACTATCTTCCTTATGGAGAAATTAAAAACATAGTGCCTCCTGGATAAGCTGTTCCTGAACAAAAAATTCTCCTGCCTGAGAAGCTGGATTTTTTAAAGTCTCGTCAAAACACACCTACTGAATAACATTAAACTATCAGCACACAAACGTCCTGTTGACAATATTTTCCCACTTCAAAAGTTCTTTTATTTGAATTTTTGTATAAAAATTCCCCATTTCACATGCCTCAAAGACTTTACAACCATTATTCATTTCTCAATAGTACAACTGTACCATGGTTTGATAATCAAATGCAGACCACGTCAGTCCTTGAGTGTGAACTAGCAACTAGTCTTTTTCCCAGTTCTTATTATTTATTTTTTAATAACTGTGGCATGTCACAGAAAGAGTGAAGCAAGATCTGAACTGTACGTGGAGGATTGTGTTGCTGTAAATGATGATATACTATGACTTAAAGAGCATTTATGACCTGTATAGTGAGAAAGTGAGGCAATTAAAGAAAGTACATCTGTGCCACACATGAACTCTGAGTCTCAGTTTTTAGGTGAGCAACCATAACTTGTTTTATGAATTTTTATTTAGCACTGTGTAACTGCATATCTAAGTTGCCCTGATAGTATATATTTGTGTTCTCATACTTGAAACATTAAAAAATAACTGCTTTGGATCCAAAAATGAACACAATTTTTACATTTCCCCAACAAGAAGTTTTCCCCTCTAAGAGTTCCTTTTCACTGAACTCCTCATTCAGGAAACATTGTACTGCATTTTCCAACTTATCTCAGAACATATGTAGGTGCCATCTTCTTTCTTATGGACATACGTTTCTGTGGCAACAAAGCAGCAACTGTTTCACAAGGTCCACATGCATTACGCACAGTATATATTACGCGAGTAAATGAAAAATGACTTAAAAAGAAACTCCATTTCAAATTCGCCCACCCTTGTAACTGGTGTTGTAGCATGTGATTTAAAGTAGTGTAGTGTAACTTTCTTTACACTCTTCTTAACAATTAATAATTTCCACAATTTTTTTATCCCTTTAGAATGAAGGATGATGTCACAAATATGTAAAGTAAATGACTTTATTTTTAAATTTATGTTTTTTGTACTCTGACATCGTTAATAAATGAAATGTCAGACACCGACAGGGAATGAGAAACATTCCTCAAACAATAAAATAATTTACTATTATCTCCAGATAAAAAATGCCAATGTAACAAACTTATAACAGAAGGAACTTCCATGAATGGCTTATACTCACTGAGCAGATATCAATGAATTTCCTGTAACAATATGAGCTATGACTGATTAACACCACCTCTTGGCTCTTTCATTTGTCAGTTCAATCTAATTCAAGTTTTTGCAATCTACTTCCCTAAGATTCGTAGACAGACTTTACTGTTAGTACCAAAACTTCTTCTCCTTGATCACTGCTTTCAGACGGGTTTTCTATCCAGTCTTTCACATGCACTTTTGAATTTTCTCTCTCAAAATGCTACAATGTTACAAGAAATCACAAGAATGCAGTCAACTCTAAAGTACTAGTAGCAAGCATCACAAGCAGCAATTACAATGACAAGGCCTGGTTATCATTTACAATATAGTCATCTTCCCAGAAGCTGAGAACTAAACTGAAATCTACTCTACTAAAGACAAACAACCTGCAATTTACCTATAAGTGCCTCAGATGCAAGCTCTTGTCCATGACTCAGTATGAGCTCCATTGCCTCTTCAACCTTTTGTCGCAAAGCATCTTCTGAAGCGAGAAGCATCAGGAGTTGGGCTGGCGTCAATTCAAGGAGCATGCCAGTGATTTTACTAGCAAATGTTGGGCGCAGAACCTGTACTTTTGGATACAGGCGATCTCCAAGTTGCTGCTGATGTAATGTAAGATGTTCATTGTACCCACTGCTTCCACTGCCACTGCTTCCACCACCTCCACCACCACCACCACCACCTGAGGTGGTGTTAGTGCCTTCAGCACCAGGTGGGAAAAAGGGACGGGCATCATACGATAAGGAACGGCGCGGTTCTCGACAACGCTGCGATGAACGCTGGACCTAAGAAAATTTGTAAAATGTCACATAAATAGTTCACAGGACATATTCAGTACATAAAACTATTATCCAAAGAGCACAAAATATATGCGACACAGAAAGCACGTAATTTACATTACCTGAGCATGTCGACGCATGGTCTCCCTCTCACGTGTTCTTAATCTTTGAAGAACATTGTATGGAGCATACTTCGTGCCCACCTGAGCTGCTTCCAGATTTGGTAGCTTTTCATTGGCCAACAATGCCTGTAAAAGAAGCTACATTATTACAATGAAAATAAACCTTCAAATTTAGTTTCCTGGGATGTAACACTGTGTATGTAAATAGCCACCAACCTTTCAGAGGAACCTACTAAACTCGATATCTAGCAGGGTCAACCATGGGAAGGTGCACTAACATAACACCTTCAAATAACCAAAATTTTGGGCACTTTATATGTATGTCATCAGTATTGCTCAATTTAATTTTATACAAAGAAATGATTAAGCTACATATTAATTTATATCCTTGGGGTTGCCTGATTTTGTGTCTGGGTAAGACAAGGTAAAAAAACTCAATGGAAATAAGTGTTAAGTTGACTAAACAAAACAGGTTATTTTAAGCAGAATATACGGCAGTGAAACATAAAGTCATGACAACAACAAACAAAAACAAACAATAAATGTAGAATTAACCAGTTCATATACAGTTACCATCTTGTTGTGGTCACTTCACATACTTTCACTTTTATTCTTTTCTTAATCCCATACCTACTGTCACACCTCATAAGGAATTACATTCAAATCACTGGAATAAGGCAGTAAAGTCCCTATTTTTGACAGCAACCAAGCAGATTTTTAAAATATGACATAAATTAAGTTCCATACAACACAAATGTAAATCATGTATACACACTCACCTCAGCTATAGCAGTATAAAAACTTCGAGTAACACCTGAGCCTTCACCAGGCTCATCTTTAAACATAACTTTGACACGATTCACAGCCAGTGGTGGTTGGGAACCTGAAGCTCTACGGTGGTAGTTGTTGTACTGTGTATTCAACTCCTTCATTGTCTGTATTATTAACTGCGTTCTTTCCCTTTCAACCTGCAAATGTTTACAAGCAATAACATTACACTGTCCACATTTGCTAGCAACAAGAACCATACAAATTGTACATCAGAACTTTGCTATTTTTCTTGACACTTTATTCTATATTCAGAGTATGTGAAAATATATAAGACAGTTTTTTTTTTCATTTTATTACCGTGCAATGTGATAACAATATTTATTAAAACGGATTTAAAATATCTCCTACAGTTCTTCAATTCAAGATCCCTCTGGAGACTTTACCATAAATCAAGTTATTTCAAAACTTTTAAGTCTTCTTGTAACATAAGACAAGCCAAAAACATCAGTTTTTAAAAACAGGTGTTTCAATAATTTACAAGTTATTACATGTAAACAAAAAACTGCCTGTGAATAAGACAATGGGACATTTTAATGGTAGATTATTTGGTTGATTTGACTGAAGAAGAGTTCTATAAGCAAAGATCTTTAAATTTATTATAAGACATGAACTACTAGTGTCTTTAAAATTGTCCAATATGTACTGCAATGCACTTGAAAATCACACCATCACAGTACTGACAAGCAAGTTGTACATCCCTCTTTACTTGTATCCTAATTCCCATTGTATTTCAATCCTTAGATCATCTTCAAGATTATCTGGGGAAATAAACTTTCAAGGTTTCTTTTTCTCCCTAACAATGTATCTTTCTCTACAGGCATTGCTGGCCAACGAGAAGCTACCAAATCTGGAAACAACTCAGGTGGGCACAAAGTACGTTCCATACTCTGTCCTGCAGAGATCAAGAATACATGACAGAAGACCATGTGACCAAATGCTCAGGTAATGGAAGTTACGAGTTTTCTATGTTACAGACCATTTATGCTCCCCAGACAATGGTTATATTCAGAATATCTGACATTTTCCAACTGCCAGAAGTATGCTGCATCCTTCATGATTATGTCATACACATAACATAAACTGGGTATGATTTAAAAGAGCAGTGCACTGGCCACAGCCTTGGCAGAGCACTGATGTGAGCAACTGAAACATGGAGATAAACATTTAACTGAACAACAGTGACAGTACTATCTTGTAAGTGTACCTGAAAGCTATTTCCTGCATGGCTCATCCTTCTGCCCTGAAGGTGGAAGCACCAACTTCCTCCACAACTTTGCTTCATGCCTCATAAAACAGGATGGAATTTATGATGTAAGTAGAGCCATACACAATTTGCTTGTGTGCGCTATGACTGTATGATTCTTAAGAGATTATGATAGTATGGTTGAATTTAGCACCTACTTTGAAATCACAACTACTAGAGAAACAAATATTCAGCTGTTCTTGGATGTGATGCCATGAAGTTTGGTAGACATGCAATAAAGTTTCAAAGATACTTGGTCTCTTCATCTTCTGGGTAGAAGAATGAGCCATGCAGAAGAAAATAATCAATGACATATCACAGACAGTGAAGGAAACAGACAGACAAAGGCTTGAAGCTATGAATGACTCAGTAGAAGTGGCATATGTTGACTGGCATGCCAGTTTCTTCCTACATGGCTAGTTACCTTAACTGAAGATGAAGGCAGCACATTCCTCCAAAAGATCAGTGCAAATCTACTGAACTACACTGCGTCACATCTCAGAAGACAAAAAATCCTCGTAGCTACTGCCATGAGAACCTTAAATCTAATGTACAAGGGTTATAGTATTACCTTAGTCAATGTCAGATCTCTTTGCTGGGCATTACGCAGTTTTTCCATTTCACGACGAAACTTGGCTTCCTTAACAGGAAACCCTCCAAGCTCAGACACAACAGAACCTGGCTCAAGACCCACATCTTCCATGAAAACACGTCCAAAGAGATCTAAAGATAATCTCCAACGTCCAAGTAGAAGATCATGAGAAACAGACTGACCGATTGTAGGATGAGGCCTATGAAGGAAAATACTCAGCATAAAAAATACAGTACTGCCTCCACTTCATGAAGGATTCATTGCCAGAAACAGAATGCTTAGCAACTTCATCATATATGAACTCTATGACAAATTTTATAAAAATATTTCAAAATTTAAACATCTATATGACATTGAAAAAATGCTTCATCTTATGTCATCAAAATAACCACAGATTAATTGAAGCTGGAATTAAATGCTTGGTGGGAGGTGCAGATGATGTGAATTTAAATGAAACCTACATAAGGAGGGTTATTTAATGCCATCACCTTAACCTGACATTTGACATTTTGAGCATCACACTGTGTGATGGGTATACCTTTATCTTTACACTGAATGTTAATGTACCTAGGCTGATCGTGTGTCCGACTTGTCTCAACAGTGACGTGGGCAGAGATCTCATGACTTCCACCTACGCCATCAAGTCCATGACCTTCACCATGTTGCCGTGAGTCAGTTGTAGGGACAACCAAAACGTCAGGTGCATCAGTGCGGTGAGAAGCAACCTGTGGCAAAACAAAATATCGTCAACATCATCAACAGCAACAAACTGTTATTGCCACTGCTTTTCTTATTCTCAAGCAACAGACTATAGAATATCATTTAAATCTTGAAGTATACAATACAACACCTAGGGAAGAGTAGCTTGGTGCTTTCAAACAGGCATACTGTTACATGCAAGGACAACCAAGGACAGTCAGTGTCAAATAATAAGCAGTGATATCAATAATCTGAAATGAAGGGAATAAATGTACAGGCAGTCCTGGACTTTCAGATATTTGACCTCTGTACAACCTGCACTTGAGTTCATTATAAATTTTCACCCTTAGTCCGTCTTTCATATGCCGAATTCAGACTTTCATACACAGTTGGCTAACAAAAATTTTGAGTTATCACACAGTTGAGTCCCAAACTGTATTGTGTGTCTACGAAATGCCAGAAAGGCTGATCCTGGAGGCCACACAGTCTAAGGTGTTGGTCTGTGGCAATTCACTTGCTGAGATTGCAGGTTCTAATCCCACTAAGGGCATGGATATCTATCTCTTGTGAGTGATGTGTGTTGTCAGCTAGAGGTCTCTGTGACAGGCCAATCACTTGTCTAGAGAAGTCCTGCTGAGTGTGGTGTGTCTAAGAGAGGGATTACACAAGGCTACTTTACACGCTTCTTGCCAGTGAGTTCAGTCACCAACTACTGAGCGAGCAGCAAGTAAACATATCTATTACACACAGGAATGAAAAGGCTGGGCAGTCAGCTAGGTAGCCCTTTAGTTTGTCATTTGACATCTCAGAGATGAACTGATGTATTTTAGTGTTTTATCACAATGTACTTACTGGCCGTATCAATACACTGAGTGAGTTTACAAGCGGGACAACATACTAGCCAGTAAAGTTTAACAGACTTCAACGTCACTTGCTTGGATTTATTCACCAGCGAGTTCAAAAGTTGCTCATGAACTCACTGGTGAGTAGTATGCAGAGTAGCCCCATGTAATCCAAGGCTAGCTGTGATCACAACACATCAAAAACGATGAAGCCTAGGCCCACTAGGGCTCTCCAGCCATGAAAAAAATGATACAAGAAGTATGCGATATAAGTAGAATTCGAGGCATAACATAACTCTGGAGAGTTTATTTGTATTTTTTATATTTTGAACAAAACTGATAACTTTGACGTTGGTGTGGATGGTTGAGTTTTCATGTTGGATGATTTTGGTGAGACCTTGCGTTCTTTGCTGCTGGCTATCCTGGCCACTTACTCTGGCAACGCCATCTGGTGGAACAAAGCTGACCTACATCATGATGGTGGCAATATGTAATTTTCGTGTAGAATATGGCCACTGCACTGTAAAGCAGACACATGAAAATGTTTTAAACAGTGTTGAGAAGGTTACTAACAGCTTACGAGTTTCACTGGCCATCCCTTATATAGCCAACAGAATTATGGAGGATATCGGCTTGCTGATGGTGGAATATCAATGACTACCCTTCATTGAATTAATGCAAGAATGTATCGTAACTGTTGCTACAAATATTTTGCTTGCTGCCCATAAATAAGGATTTTTTATGTACCTTTTAAGCAATGGGAACAGAACCCTGTTATACAACTTAAGTCTACTGCTTGACTTAGTATATTTTTCGACTTTCATACAGGTTTTCAGGAACAAATTGTGTACAGAAGTCAGGGACTGCCTGTATTGACATTCCAATTAAACTTACATGACTCTTAATATTTTAGCAACATGTGAATTGTGAGACACAACTAAAACTTAAATACCATTTGGGTCTGTCAACACATGTCCTTTCCTTGGAAGGAAGTGGGTACAGAAAATGTGTGTCTTTTTCATATAATAGATCTAGCACTCTGGAAGGGGAGAAAGAATACGAAGGTCATACAATATATACAGCAAATAAAAACTGCATATCCTTGATGTGGAACTCTGTAACATAAAGAAATGGAAATACACATCTAGTGCATGATGATTATGTCCACAGTAACCAGTTCTACTGCACACCATTTTCCTGGCAGATAAATACACAATAATAAATAAACAGCTGGAGCTTATGCAAAATTCAGTCAAATAGTTTTCTCTGTTGCATAAATGGAAACCAAGAATAAAATAAGAGGGCCTGACATTGGTACAATATGTCAGAGAATATTGGTTTTCAGGATTTGGTCCACTGTCTAGTTTTCTGAATAGAATGCATTTCAGAAAATAAATCTGTTTTGTATCTATGAAGGAACACAGTCAGTCCTGGAGACAAAACTACACATCACTCATGAAAATGTCATCAATAGCAGTAGTGCAGCTGAAATTAACTACATGTGAGGTAGACAATATGGGCACAGAACACAATGTATATGGCAAATATGGATTACAATAAACACATTTCTGTCTTCATCTGGCCTATTTGTGACAATAAATAATAGATTAAAAATTCAGCTTTAGTTACAACATTCAAAATCAAGCACAAATATAACAGAAATACACATGAAGGAAATTGAATTTCTAAGATGCACTGAGATTATGAAGGAAGGAGGAGGCCCAGGAGTGAGAAGAAAGAGTCAAAGGGGAATTGGTAATGTGTAATTCCAAGATGAAAACAATGGGCATCAATAGAATGCCTAGGAGAGCTCTGAAACTGTAAGTTAAAGACAAAATACCTAAAGCAAGGTAGACTCCCAGTAGAAGTTGTTTATCCACGTGACTGACAAAGTGAAGTTGGACGATAACTGTCAGCTGAACAAGAAGCTAAAGAGTGAGGGGCAATTCACGTTCAAGTTGGTTTCTGTTTCACTGATCCTCATTGACTGGCAAAGTTCCCAGATGAAAAATAAGACAAATTCCATGCCAAAAGGATATTTATACGTCATAATTTCAGGGTGGTAAATTATGTAAAAAAACACATACATAACATAAATGTTGACTTCACAAAAGTCCCAACTCTTATACAAAACATTCTTCATTAAGTGAATACCTAGTGAGTTCAAAATAAAAAGTTAAATTAGACCAGACCTTTACTGAAACATAATGTAATCCTCAGGCACCTCTTAATACATATAACAGCTGTTCATGTACATAATTCTATGCCCACTTTTGTCTGCAAATAATTCTAATGAAACTTTGTATAAATATAGTGACTGACGGAACATAAGACCCAGCGCTCTAATTTTTCAACTATAATAACAACTTCGTCTTACACTTGAAGTAGTTGGACCTGGACCGGCACGTACTATTACACTTTTTACTGGGGGTGTTGATGGCAATGGTGTTGCCGAGGGGTTCTGTTCTCCAAAGCAAGCAATAGCATTAGCTAGTGCTGCTGCCACTTTTCGAGGAGAAACGATGATTGGGGCTCGGTTTTGCTCCACCAGTTTCCGATTCTCTTCAGACGAGGATGTATCTGCTAGACAAAGTGAAAAGGTATTCAGTAAAATCCTGGTTTCTAGAGGGGCCACAGAAAATAAGTGGTGAACATGGGAAAGTGACAACTGTGGGAAAGTTTCCAAGGTGTCAGAGTAACATTGACCACAATAAATAAATACTTGTGGAAAAACACTGCACAGGGAAATGATAGATAGAGGTTTCCCTGTACTAAGGTGTTATGCACATTCAGATCAGTGTTGCCATTTAATTTTAGTCTGCCAAAATTAATTTTCAAAATATCACAATAATCTGAAATCTGTGGTAAATGTTCTGGTGATGGAACTTGCTAACATGAACGAAATGAACTTACAAAAAGACAGGCAATATATGTATAAATGCCCATGCAACCACTGTTGCACTGGAAAAGCAATAAGTATCACATATTCTACACGTGTTGGCAGCCTTAGCTATCCAGCATGCAAAGCACATGTGCCATTTTATCTTGTTTGATGTGTCTGGCTCTACAATATTTTTCCACATTATCTTATACATGGCACAATTTAAAAAAAAAGTTATTGAACCTAAAATGTTTGTTTTGATTTTCCTCTACAAGGTCTGTCTGAAACATTTCACATTCTAAGAAGATGTGAGTGAGATACAATCAAAAATGCACGTTAGACTTCAAGTAAAGTACCCATTATTCTTGTCAGAATTTAATAAAACGTGATATTTCTAGAAGGATTTTAAAAAAAATACTCAAATACCAGATTTCATGAAAATCTGTCCAGTGGGAACAGAGTTGTTCCATGTGGACAGACAGACAGACAGGCAAGCAGACAGACATTGCTAATATTTGCTTTTTGCAATTTTGTGAATGTGAATTTTTTTTTCCTGAAGTATAACATCAATCCCAGAGTCCATGCTAAAATAAAGGCAATGTGATGTGAAGATTAGGGATTGTGAACATCACATAAGGATGCCAGGTCTTGAAAACAGCCCTTGCAAGGGTCAAAATACTAATTCATGTTCTGTGTAAGTAGTACACTTTATAAAAAGAAATGCTTGTAAATTATGCACCTTTTGTAAATAAAAATGTTTACAGTCACATTTGAATGTGGGAATTTAAATCAAAATGCTAATGAATAATTTTTTAATGGGTACTTTGTGTATACAAAATACTAAGGTGGTGGAGCACACAATGATCTGCTGAAATGACATATTTGACTTTCATGTTAATGCTTATTACCCTTACACATTATATAGTGTATTCACACTGCATTAATATAATAAAACTACAAAACAGAGGAAGAAATGGTATGCTCACCAGCAGTAGAAGATGCTACAGTGCTCCCAAGTACCAACTCCTGTAAACCTGTGGCTGTTTTAACTTCAACTTCACTTCCAGAAGTTTGCATACCACTTGGGCCTGGTTTGCTAAGGTCAGCTGGTCCTTCAGACACAACTATTTCTGCATGTGCCTTCTTCCTTTCACTAAGTGCCCGCTGCTGTCCACTTGCAGTCAAGCAAGCAAAGGCACCACCTGAATTAGAATCTGAAACAAAATCTTCAAACTCCTCACCCTCAACTTCCATTTTGGTAACAGACGTTGAACTAGTTGATGGCGCTGTTGGCGGCAGTGGTGGTGGAGGTGGGGGTGGTAGGGGTGGTGGTGGTGGCGGAGGTGGGTCCTTGCTGAATGACAGATCCTGAGGGCCTTCCTCTGTTGTTGGTATGAGTGGTGTACAGTTTATGTTAACTTCTGGACTTGGAACATTTAACTTCATTTGTGCTGTTTCCTCCTCCTCAATCTCACGGAACAGGTGGTCAAATGCATCAAAATTTGTCCTGTTGAGAGAAGGGAAAATTCTGCTGAAAATGCCAACAAGAAGTACTGTGAGTGCCCAAATGAAGCAGTGGACATGAGAGTGTGAGCAGGGTATGTGAAAAAAATGTTGGCAAATATGAAACTGAGTAATATGACAGAAGCAATGAACATGGCAAGGTTGGTGGAAATGAATAAAGGCCAGTGACATGAAAGAGGAAAGTAACTATACAGAAAATGAGGCCCTCCTTTTGTCTGAAAATGGAAACTGGTCCTGTGATTGGGATTAGCTCTTTCCAGTGGACCCCTCAGATTAAATCCTCCACTTGAAGAGAGATGGAAACAGAACCACCTTCCAAAATGATGCACCATCTGCATAAAATCTACGCACTGGATAATGAACAGGTCTATACTGCAATTTTAAGGATCCCACAAACATAAAAAGACAGACAATTACATAAAGAAAATCAGTACCTGTGAAATGTAAGTTGTTCTTTGCTCACGTTAGTATCCTCGGTAACAGGTTTACTAGGGCCTGGCTGGGGCTGTGGTTTGGCATTTACTTCTGTAGTAGCTGATGAATGTCTTTCTTCCATGTCACTGCTGTTACTTGGCCCAGGTCCCAGATGTGTGTTGCTAGATGTATTCACATATGGGCTTCCACTTGCATTCTCTGCAGTTCTCATAGACAGGCCAAGTCGGGTTGGTAACACTTCTAATGGATTATATGTTCCTGGTGGACCTGTGCCTAGTAAAACAGGGTATGTATAATTAAAATTTTGGGAGAAATGAATGGAGAGGGTAGGGAACAGAATGTGAAGGGTGGAACCCAGAGTAATCTGAACAAGGAAATGAACAGGAAAATCTACTTGTCAGGAAATGAACCATGACTGTCCAATCTGTAACTAGTAACTTCATAATGACTGTGCTCCTGTGTCATGCAAAGGACAACCCTCTGTAAACTGGAGTGGGCAAATTTTATGTTGTTCACTGTATCTATTGCATACTTACTACTGTACCACTACATCCAAGAACAATTTATTCAGTTACATCCAGAAGGGGGGGGGGGGGGACTTTTTCCATTTTTCCTTCCACCACTTTAAAGACCCCCTTCCCAATATTTTTGAAAAAAACAAAAACTCG
>Ga0123352_10008165_pt1 | contig 16283 bp, 13 predicted proteins | sample TergutLab28metaG_FD_89700 | JGI IMG/M metagenome (GOLD analysis project Ga0123352, IMG submission 89700) | Labiotermes labralis P1 segment gut microbial communities from Petit-Saut dam, French Guiana - Lab288 P1 | ecosystem: Host-associated > Arthropoda: Insects > Digestive system > Gut ... | reverse complement strand
TTTTGTACTAGATATGGTCATTTTATATTTTCTTGCTATAAGGTTCAAGTGGTGTGCCATTGTTTGTAAATCATCTTCTGATGTAGCCATTAAAATCTGGTCATCTGCATAAAGTATCGTATTTACTAATTTCCTGTTATTTAGTTGTATACCCTTCTTTATCACTGTTTTGAATTCCTGTATTATTTTATTAAGGTATATGTTAAATCTTTCATAGCACCCAAAATTTCACTACCACATTCACAACAGCCAACAACAGATCCCTATCCTGACCAAGCAAATCCAGTCCTCATCCTTTTAACATATTTCTTCACCATCCATTTTAATAATACCTTTCCATACACAGGATCCATATTTTACTTGACAAGTTCCACTTATCACTTCCCACCACCACTCCTAGACTCATGTCTGCCACCTACTCAGGCATATAGGAGACACCATATTATAAATAAATGTAATAACTGAAACGCAAGTGCCTGATGCTAAAAATCCAGACAACCCAGAAGACAATAGTTCAGCAAGGACATCAAGAAGAGACCAACCTGGCAGGTCACAAGAAATCAAGAAGGAAAGATGTGAGAAGATAGACAAGACTGGAAAATACTTTCCAAAAAGAAAGGGAAGGGGGGGGGGGGAAAAAAAAAAAAAAAGAAAAAAGGGGAAAAGAAAGACAAGAATGGAAAAAAATTCCAAAAAAAAAAGGGGAGGGGGGGGGGGGAGAGAAAAAAACAGAGCAACAAGATATTCAACAAACCATTTTCAACTTAAAATTTACCTCCGCCTATTAAGTGATGAGATTCCTAAAATGTAATATTCTCTTGTACTAGCCACTTCCTAAAAATTAGTAGGAATTCAATTTTCAACTGAGGTTTGTAAATGAAAATTTGCAATAAAATATTCTTGGGCTAACAGCCCCATCAGGTGGCTGAATGGTGAGTAATGCAGCATTTCGAGGACAGGAATACTCCTTAATGTGGATACCAATAACCTACTTTATAACCAGTAACATGCACAGTGTAAGGGAATGGAGATGCAGAATAATACTTCACACAGAAGAAGCAGTAAGAGTACTTACTTTTTGCCGAGAGACATCAGTCCATATATTACACCTGTAGTGAAGATCAAGCCACTTCCAAATATGACCTGCAGCTCATGGCAGAGGAACACAGATGGTAGAGCAATACTGAAAAATCACGAACACACAAAACAAAAATAAATAAATAAATCACTCAAATTATTTATGCATGCATCAGTCAGAAAACTGAAAAACTGACACAAATGGTGGGTATTCTTTACATGATGCAGCAGGGGCAGATCAACAGCACAGCAATCACCCAGGTGATATGATTTCAGGTACATCTCCACGTCTTGTAGTTGCATTTGCATCCCTATGCAGCATCGCTTAAAATCACACAGTGCCCTGTCATCTTTGCACATAAAACAACCAAATAACAGCTGAGCGGGTCTTCACAAAAACTAACATAGGGGTAACTTTAACAAAAAAAGTCATATCATTTAAAATTTAATCAAAATCAGATAAATGTAATGGAAACCTATACGAGTTCCTGTGTGCATCCCCAGTAGAAATAGGACTATCTACCATCCCATGCACATGGAAACAGATAAAAGAAAGAAAAAAAGGAGGAAAAATAAAAACAAAATAAATTAAGGACACGTGATGCGTGGATTCTGCCTGCTGTTTCCTATGGCTACGAAAACTGGACTCCCACACTAAGGGAGAAATGCAGGCTGAAGGTGATTTCAAGCCTCCGCCGTAAAGTAGATAAGAACGGCACTCTTCTGGGCTATTATAATATATGACTAGCAGTCTTCCTTAAACTGGGGGGTAGCCTTATAATAGTGCACAAGGTTAAACACATCCTGTTTAACAATTCTGCTAAATCTTAATGTATTGAAGGAGGGATGACATAAATTCAGATAAATATAGTCCCATGCCTAAGTAAAATATTCATTTTAACAAAATTAAATACTTATACTTACACACAATACACAGCTGCTCTATTCCAATATGGTCGTTTCTCCATCCAGTCACTAACGTTTTGCACAAAGTCAATAAAAAGGCAGCAGCATGGAGCCTCTATCATAATCACCAGTGCACCTGCCACCCTGTGAATAAAGCTCCATGGTTTTTAAAATTTTTTTTCAGGCCACTCCAAACAACATTGACTACTAAGTGAAGCACTGAGTATATGGTAAACATATGGGCCCACCATTTGGCATAGTGTGACATACATGAGAATAATAAATCTGTAGATGAAATTAGCTGGACTGTAGGTTGTCATGACTAATTCACAGTCCAAGTTACATTTACACATTACTCACTTAATGCATGACTGATAGAAGAATGGCCAGTAATTGACCCTTGGACCATGACCACTGTACACTGCTATGCATCTTGTTTCTAAAATTAAGCCTCTAGAAATCCTGCACTTTGAAACAAACAAAGTACCATGTTTAATGAAGCCTTCAGATCATCACTGGCTCTGTGAAATTCCTATGCAGCAATAGCTTGCTTCTGCTAAAAGCCACCAGTCACACGGGTAACAATGTAATTTATTTATCTAAAAACTGTTCCAACAATACACACTACATAATAATTTTAAAAGTTCTTATAAAATCATTATATAGTATACACTGTTGGAACAATTTTTAGATACATAACTTGGTAAAGATGAACAGTGTAAGCAACAATGTGAAATTTCTTTTGTGGCATCTTCTGCAAATGGCATTGTGTGCTAGTCCCAGCCAGTTTCATCAGCGACTGGCAGTTATTAAGGCTGGCTTCCACAGAGCTGGTACAGTGAGTCGCTATCTCTCATAAACATGATCTTATAATTTGGGGTTACACTCCCACAGGCAAAGGTAAAGGTAAAGGTAAAGTTCACCCTAGAACAGGCCACAAAGGCCCAGAGGGGGAGCAGAGGTACACCTCTACTCTTTGTTTAACTTTGGCACTGGATGGGGTGTGGGTGATCAAGGCCACGCCCCAGCCGCTTTACCCCAGGAAAGAGACTTAGTACCTATTGTATAGGAAGCTGGGTGGGCCCCAGGGCCGGCCTGGATGGGTGCGGAAAATCTCACCCCCAACCGGGATTCGATCCCCAGACCGTCCAGCCCGTAGCGAGTCACTATACCGACTGAGCTATCCTGGCCCACATTCCCACAGGATCAGAATATTACCAAAGAAGTTGGAAATGAACAACATTTTAGCATGAAGCAACATATATGAGCAAGAGCAACACACATCATACAACAATATAAAAACACTGTAATAGACATGTATCCTGTAAAGAACAATGGCAAAATAAACATTTTACAGCAGGGATGCACAAATCCCTGATGCCAGGTCACCATGGCAAATAAATTTTGTATGGTAGCGCGTAATATTCGGGTTTCCTAACAATGGAAGTCACTTCATGTCCCTCTTCTGGTGCCTAGAATTTTGAGATTGCTCCTAGGCAATTAGAACACTTGTACATCCCTGCTTTACAGGACCTTATAATGGCTTACTGTAATATTTTGGACACTGGCCATCATTTCAGGCTAAAAAAACACATTTCCAGGACTGTGTCTGTCTCTGCCTTCAGTTGGAAGAGGGACAGAAAGAATGTATCTAATCCGGTGGATTGGTTCTGTCTATTGGGCCCATCACAGTCAGTTTTCCCACTCCCTTTTCCACCTGGCAATACAGACAGCTTCACTTGTGGGTTTTTAGCATAAGGTGATGGATGAAATATCACTTGTGTCTAAAATATTTTTCATCTTCCTCTTTCTCAGCATGAATGATTCCAGGGCACTGCTTTTGTTCCCATGTTTTCACTTGAGTGAGTTTCCATACAGACAGGAGTCAATCATATGACATGCACTTCATTATGAAAGTGAGCACAAAAAAAATGTTGTGATGTCAGCCCTTGTATCATAACATATGGGCTGTAAAAGGTATATACTCACATTTGCCACATTCCACTAATGAGGCAACGAACGTCACCAAATATAATGCCAATACAACTCCATACTCCTAGTAGTATAGCAACTGAAAGTAATAAATGCTCTTGTAAGTGCAACAAACATTAATGTACAAATACATATTACAACACCTTAAATGCTGCAGTAACAATAATGAATAAAATGGTTTCACTGCAAGATACAACGTGATATTACACAGTGTATGGTGATGACTGCTAAACTAAAATTTCATGACAACTTATTGGTCCCATCTTTGAGGGTCAAGAAATGCAAGAAGAAAGCTGTTAACTCTTGGTATGTGGTTTATGTTGGGAAAGATGTGGGTGGTGATCAGTTTTCATTAACGGTGGTGCCAGCCAATAGGGTCGATGCAGTGTGAGGGTCATAGGAGTAACAAAATATTAGATACCACTGGAACCAAACTGAAGTTAGTGCAATTTACTTCACAGCCTCAACCTTGATCTCTCAAATCCACTTTAACAACATCATTCCATTTTCACATCTGCTTTCCAAGTGCCAACCTTCAAATACATTCCACAACCTGAATTCCATTTTCATTTTTTAGGTGCGTTCGCAAAATTGCAAAAAGTGATTATTGGCTTTGTCATGTCTGTCCTTCTGTCTGTTTACATGGAACAACTCACCTCCCACTGGACAGATTTTCATGAAATTTGATATGAGTATTTTTCGGAAATCTATCAAAAAAATTATTCTCATTCAAATCAGACAAGAATAACGGGTACTTTACATGAGGACCAGTATACATTTTTGATCATCTCTTGCTCAATTCATCTTAGAATAAAATGATCTTATCTCACTCAATTCTTCTTAGAATAAAAAACATTTCAGACAAAAGTTCTATAAAAAATAAAAAAACACATTTTATGTTCAATAACTTTTTATCAAAAATCATGCCATATACTAGATAATATTGAAAAGTAATGTAAAGCCGGGCAGGCCACAGATGACAAAATGGTGCAAGCGCATTGCACGCTGGATGTGTACAGGTACAGACACACACTCATAATACATAATGCTTACTGATTTTCCACCGCAACAATGGTTGCATGAACACACCTCATTATTACAATACACATATACTGCCTGTCTTGTTGTGTCATGTCCATGTCCAGATCATCTCAACCTCCACATCCAACTTCCCAACATTAAGCCAAAGAACTAAAAAATTCCTTTTTATGTAATGTTCTCCATTCTCCATACAATTCAATTCAACTTTTTTTTTTAATCTACAGATTACATAAAACTGATATAAACAAGCTCTGTGTAGATTCATTGGCATGACTTACATCAATAGAATCTAGGACAAACTTGCAATATACAGATAGCTAATAAACAAAACCCCTGATCCCTGTTTCTATCTCTCTTATGTTGATGTGAGCATCTGTCTCCCTCTTGATTCAAGAACAGCAGGAATCACAAAAACATGAGGTCCAAGTAAGATAAATGAAACCAGTAACAGTAAATTTGGGAAAATGATGTATTATACAGGGAGGCACGTGGACAGTCAGTGGGTTGGTTGCTAGTAATGAATTTAAAGAAACACTCTGTCTTACGGAAAGTTTGGACCCACAGAGTTTCCCTCCAGTCAGCTTAGGTAACAGGACTGCTAAGAATTTCTCAAATAAAATTATACGAACCTAAAATATGATAAATGACGCCTGAAGTAAGTTAAAATGTACAGAATATGTTGGAAATGTGTAGCACAAATCTACAGTATACTAACCTCAAGCAGCCTAACCCAAGCGGTAATATGCAAGCATCCCAACAAATTAATCACTGGCACAATAACAGCAGTAGATACAGATAACACAAGCCATATGGGTGAGTCTGATAATAAGGTCGTATAATAATAGCATCAATCGCGTTGAAATGTCTGAACGCCGAGTATTATTACAAGTCGTCAGATATTTGCCAGCCATTCTCTAGAACACATACCCGGGTATTTTAATTACAAACCTCAGCTCGTTGTATACGTATTTCAATTGGGGGTACTGAAACTATATCCGTATTATAATTGCGGGGTTTTACTTTCGATTAACTTAATAAGTATGTTATACCCATGCCACCGACGGTTCCTAATCCGCGACCAGCATACTTCATCCACCACGCGACGTCGTCCTTTGGAACAACATCTTGCCCAGGTCTCTGCATAAGTGCACCAATTTTCTCCGCTAGTGACTGACAAAATTAGTCGTAGTCAGTTAATTATGAAATATTATTATAATTTATTTTGCATATACAGTAAAATATTAATGAACGGTATAACAATCAATCATACTAACCATCTTCGTGTCCGTCAACCGACTCCGTCACTTGCCGCAACAGCTGATAATAGTCAAGCTGATGACCACAGATTCAGATTAAACTTTTTGTTGCAGTAAGGCCAACTGTTTCGTTATGTCCCTAAATATTTTGACATTTGTCATTGTATGTCCCCTCCAAATTGGATTGTTCGAGACGTTGAGTACTTAAATGTTATCGTATTTAATTGCAACAAAAGTGTGAACAACACAAACGTATTACACTAGTAAGCCCACTGCGCGAAATTTCACATAATTACGCAACCGAACGCGATAGATAAGACACGCGGGGAGAAATCGATAACAAATGTTGATACGAATGAAATTTTGAAGCGAAGGTGGGCGGTGATAAGATCTAGGAAAAAAATCTAAGCTGTTTTGTGTCTACGTCAAGCATCCTGATATTCATGTTCAAAAGTTAATGAACCACTGAGAAAACCCATAATCAACATGTTTCCCAAGAACGTTGCTGTAGCATCAACTTATTAACGGGAAACCCAATACTCTTATATTTCAGGAAAACTTAATTCGCGTGAGATTTATTAGTGAATACATCGAAATCTTATCACTTCGTAGTATGTATGATGCTGACGATTAGTATTGGTGGTCGTAAAGCTGTTTGACATATCAATATATATATATATATATATACATTCTTCACGAATGACTGTCTAGTAAATAAAAACTGTGGCCATTGAGGAAAGGTACAGCACAATAACAGCACTAATAATAACACCTGATGTACCAGGCACCTCCAACTTCAAAGAAAATCTTTCCTGAAAAATAGTTATTCAACTAATCAAAAAATCCTGCTTAGAGACCAAATGGTACAGCATCATCATGATATAAGTCTAATAAGATATTTCATGGCCAGATATTACACATAAATTTCGACACTCATACTTTAAAATATCCAAAGAATCTAGACAAGAATTAAATTTTACATCTTATTTGATAGCATGAAGTGAAATGCCATCATGTCATTTGTTTGCAAGGTATGTTTGAGGCTAATAAATATGAACTTCAACCAGAATTTAACATCTACTGCCACCCACTTCAAACACTAGAACTGATACTGTAAATTTCAAAAATCAATTATTTGTTGGCAGGCTCAGTATACAGTTTTATCTAGCATGTTTCTCACACAGTCACCTGCACACACAGATGAAACTAATGGGAAACATCTGTGGCTTCTGCAAAATATAGGGCCATTATTTTAATCAATCCATATCACTTTTCACTTCCGATGTTCATTCCAATTTGCCGTGCATCTGGTATATGCATTTGGGTACAATATGTTGCAGTTAATACTAGGTCTTTCAATCACCCTCACCATATCTAAAGAACATGCCACAGACAATTCTGTTCAGTTTCAGGAGACATCACATCTCACAAGTATGTGTACTGCACACTGTACATCCCACTACACCCTCTGTGCTTTTTCTTTTCATATCTGCATACAGCATACACTGTCTCCTTTGACATGGCCCCAAGCAAAAAGTCACAGAAGTATAGATCCAGCAAATTAGGTCACAATCTCCTGCTTATTATTTTGTTGCCAAACACTCTCTAAACATCAAGCATAACTGTCCGCAGTATGAGATGTTGTACTATTCACATAAAGAAAAGGCACAGATTACCTCAGTCAGATGTGTCTTAGTAGCATCATCACAGTGTAACATAACAGTGTGACTTACAATCTCATTAAAAAAAATGGCCCCAACAATCCTAGTTGCAGACCAAACACCAACCTTCATATCATGTAATGGCACTCTGCCAAGCAATGTGGAATTCTCTGCAGACCTATATCTGTTATGCTGAGAGTTCACACATCCACTGTGATTATGCCCTGCTTCTTCACTGAACAGAACAAGCATGGGGTCTATTCCTCCATCACTCACCCCATGAAAGTACCAGTTCAAAAAATTCAGTCTTGCTTCATGACCAGTGCCCCCAAAATCTCAGTTTGTGCCCATAAATAAATTTTGTGCAAGCCTACAATTCAGTTAGGAAATATGGTATAATATTCTTGTCAACTCATACATTTCCCACAGAACCACTTTACATACATACACATATACATACATTCACCAATCCATTACTGGCACAAGTCGGATTGAATGTGGAATTTGTCATGAATAGAGCTAAATTGCAATATGCAATCAAGTCAGAGCAGTAAATTACAAAATTACATAAGATTAGTAAAAACATGATAAATAACAAAGAAAGGATCATTAGCACACAATAGTTCATAACATCATATGCACTACAAAGTAATAAAATAAGTTCAATATGAATATTCATGTATCTACATTGTAAAAATAAGTAGAATTAAAAAAACCAGAACACAAGAGTAAAATATTTATTGCTAGCCAGCTATCACGACCAGTAAAAAGAAATTCCTCAGTGGAATAAAACGTATTTTTAACAAGGTAATCTCTTAACAAAGTCTTTGTTATGCATACTGTTACAAAATTTAAATATATTTTGTGGATACTGGTTGAATATTTTAACAGATGAATAGTAGACACCTCTCTGCATTCAGGCAAGTCTTACCGAAGGTACATGCAGTTTATGTTGCTGCCTTGTATCCATACCATGAACAGAGGTATTAGTTTGGTAAATATTTAGATTTTTAATGCCAAATAACATCAAGGCATAAATACATAAACAAGGAGCTGTAAGTATATCCTATTTTTTGAAACCCTCTCTACAAGAACTTTTGAACCCAATCTCAGCATATTCCTAATTGCTCTTTTTTGAATTATGAGAACATTTCTCATTGATGAATATGAACTCCAGAAAATTATACCATAACTGATTTGTGAATAGAAATGTGCAAAATAAACCATTTGAGATATGTTTACATTTACAATGGTTAATAATTTTCTCAACATCAAGCAAATCAAACTCAATTTTTTTTTTAAATTATCTACATGTGATTTCCAACTTAGAAGGCAGTCCAAATGCATGTTTAAGAATATGATGTCTTCAGAGACTGTAACAGCTCAACTGTTGTATGCATTGTGTAATGGGTAAGTCAGGAGCTTACAAGAAGCATATTTTACAATATGTGTCTTGAGTACCAACTGGTTATTTTGAAACCATTTAAAAATACAGTATACTACTGAATTTAATTTAGAATTCAGCTGATTAAGATCACTGGAAGAAATAAGAATATTAGTATCATCTGCAAAAAGAATCGTATAGAGACTTTTGTTTATGATGCACGGAGAATCATTAACATATATGTTGAACAGTAACAGGCCCAAAACAGATTCCTGTGGAACAACATGTCTAATATTTCCCAGTCTGATACAAGATTAGGCAAACTGACAAAGTGCAATACAACGAAATGATGTGTGAGACGAACTAGATGCAACAATTATGATTTATTAATAATCCATAACCTCAACATGTTTCAGGCAAAATGATGCCTGAAACATGTTCAGCTAATGGATTATTAATAAATCATAATTGTTGAATCTAGTTGGTCTCACACATCATTTCATATCAAGGATGCATGGTCACACGAACATCAAATTTGCAGTACTACTCTTTGTTTTCTATTATGCAAATAACATTTTAACAAATTTAATATAGAGCCTTTTACTCCATAAAATTCCAACTTTGAAAATAAGAGTCATGTCTAACACAATCGAAAGCCCTTGTTAGATCACAGAACAGACCCATTATATATTCTTTATTATTCCATGCACTAAAAATTGTTTCAATGAGTCCAAAGATAGCGCTTTCAGTAGACACACTGTCACAAAAACCATATTTTTCATCTGCCAGAATGTTATTACTCACTAAATGATGTTTTACCGTATGGAAAATTAGCAACTCAAATATTCTACAGAAGCCTGTCAATAAAGAGATAGGTTTATAATTTGATATCTGTGATTTATGACTTTCCTTAAAACATGGTTTTATAATAGCATACTTTAGAAGATCTGGGCAGATACCGGAAGTTAATGATTTATTGTACATGTAAGTGAGAGGTTTAGAAATTTGACTACCACATAGTTTTAATGTCTTATTGGATAGACCATCATAACCAGATGAAGTTTTATTTTTTAATGAAGATATTGTGCATATAACTTCCGTCTCAGTAATTGGAATATTGATGATTTGCAGGAACTCATGAGGATATGATTTCCTAAGTGAAAATACAGCCGATTCAGTTTTGGTTGCTGTGTGATTAATACATCAACACAATTTATAAAGTAATTATTAAAAATCTTAGCTGGTTGTTTCATGCTTATATATTTGGTACCAAGTTTAAATTCAGTCTGAGTGAACTTCTTATTAGATGCAGTACCAATTTCATTGTTAATAATGATCCAAGACATTTTAGATTTGTAGATGAGGTTAGCATTTCATTGTAGTACAATTCTTCAGCTTTTCTAATTACTTTCCATAACATGCCGCAATGTTGATTATAATGTACTTTAATTTTTAAACAATTGGTTCTTTTACTCATAATGTAAAGAAAATTTTTGTGCTTACAAGATATTTTGATTCCTGTTGTGATCCAATGACTATTAGATACATTATTAGCTACATACTGCATAGGAAAACATGATTAAAAATAATTTAAAAAGCACTTAAAATAAATTAAAGCTATTATTAACTTCAGTATGGTTAATAATATTATCCCAAGATTAATTTTTTTAACATTTCAATAAAAATTGACACAGCAGACTTTGTTATTAATCTTTTTGTGACAAGTCTATAATTATGTGTTTGGCAAACTAAAATGTGTTTAACCTTCATCTAAATTCTCCAAGTATGAAAGATGGCAGCCATATTTTACCTCAGATAATGCTGCCTTTACTACAGAAAAAATGCGACACTGGGTCAGCTGTACTGTGCCAATGTACCTTAACAACAGGCCAACATCCAGGTAAGGTTAAATGAAATGTATTCTGAAGTCCACATAGAAAAACAGTTCTCTGATGTATTTCCCATTTAGAACAGTCTGAGACATGGACAAGTTTTACCTTACACCATTACAAATGTCCACAGGAATCAAGAGAAATTGGAATTTAAAGGGATACATCAGCTTCTCACGATCTTTATATCAGTCCAGTACAGCAAAAGAGCCACTCCTACCATCTAGGTCATTCATAGTAATCAAAGTGAGTAAGTGCATGTGGTGGTATGTATGTGTACGTGTATTCATAAACTTCCAACATTTGCGTATCCATAAATACACCCACACATTATCCATATTACATAATTTTATATTTTATTGTAACATCCTAGGATATGAAAGAAAGTTTATTTTACAATTATATAATCATCAGGACGAGTTTATAATTAATGATACATTTGCATCTTGTAACAATATCTACACAATCTAGAACACACCACCATACCATACATACACAATAAAGCACACAGACATCACAGACATTAAATTAAATATCACTACACTTCAATGTACAACAAAGTTACCTCTCTCCTGCCACCCACAAAATTAAAATTGGAAGTACAAAGTTATATCTTGCTGGGAGATTCAACAGTAATACTGTTTTTGAAAGAAGTTTCACTAAAATATAATGATATAGAGCAAAATTATTTATTTTAAAACACTTTACATAATAAAGTTCACCTTTATTAACCCAACTTAAGAAGTAAAACAAAATACCACATGATTTTCCCATCTTGAAGTCTGTCATGCAATGTGTGATGCCCTACACATTCCTCTGGCAGGTACGTTTCAGTCCTTGCTACCCGGCGATATTTTGTCTCAACTCCTGATGGCACATGAAACGAATATATCGCAGCACACATACAGCAATGTGTGAAAACAAAAGCTTCATACTGTTATCTTCTTTTTACTGAAAAAATTCAGACAGTTGTTAATTATTATGACAGTTACACAAACACACACACACACACACACACACAAAGAAATGTTATTTCAAGTCCCTGGGGAAATACTATGGGTGCAGCCTCTCCCACTGCGAAGCCATGGTTAGTGAATCATTACCAGAAATAGTTTTCAGTCTGTGGGGCACGCATGACCCCCACCCCTCCCCCCAGGCGGCGGTAGTTCATGGCTCCGCACAGGCGCCATTGGTTCTGATCAGTGTCATACACTTCAATTGTTTTCAAGTATGCTGTCCCATCAAAGCCACCAACAGCATACAGCTGTCCATTCACGACTGCAAGTCCAACCTGCAACAGGAAATTCTATAGTTGAACAAGTTCTGCTGCAATGCTGCATTTCACAAATAATTTGTTCCAAAAGCAGAGGTATTTAGGCAGGCTATAATTTAACACCATCGAAACACATAATATGAGACTGTGTGCCTCTTCCTATCTGCTGCATGAAGAAAGATTTGCTTTCAAACTGAGATAACCAGACATTCAACAATATACACAGAAAATATTTCCATGATAACACTCAACAACTGTTACAAAGCTTTACTAACAGAATTAACACAGAAATGCAAAACAACTTCAAAAGATGATAATTACTTGGTGGTCAAGAAGTTCCCTAGGTTTGTTTAACTCAAGGTACATTCCCATGTTAACAATAGCCCCCCCCCCACAGATGGATCCACTAATGTGCAGTTGAATTCAGTCCATTCTTAAGTACTCTGTCTCCCTCAGATATCAGAAGACTTTCATGAGTCTGGAATACCATGATAAATAGAATTATCCACAGGTGTTCATGACAGGAGACTATGGCACACAGATATATGTCAATGAGGAAAAGCAAGACCTGGAAGATACCGACTGCAGGCTGCTACCTAAACAAGAGACTGCCTCAGTGATTTCTACAGTTTACCAACTGCATCAACAGGGAAATCTTGATCAGTCCGCAGATAATTATTCTGATCAGTTTCCCTAGCTATACAGAGGATTTTTTTTCCCTACTTGACAGATATATGCCAGCATGCCACTCTAGTGAGTTTTTATTAGCCTTTCTAAAAGGGTATCATCACTGCAATCATTTGTCTAGCTCCTGTCAACAACTGTTAAATCTCCCCTACACATGGTGTATGATGCAATGCTAGCAGAGTGTGGGGCAGAGTGTTAAGCCAGCACTTATTGGTCAAGAGAAAAAAACGCCCTGTACATATATGTATATAAAATACCCTTGTATAAATGACTAAGTTACACCTTGGGTGCCATTGTAGAATGTGTCCATGGTTATAAAACAGTCCAGATTGTGGATGATGCCACACAGTGGTTATGACAGCATCACCAGTTGGCAACACACCCTTAGTTACAACAGTGGTTGGTTTCCACATGACATCAGAGAGGGGTTTGCCTTCTGGTATAACCAAGGTATAGTGAAGCATGTGAGCATGTGAATATTACGGCAGCCTGTCACAAGCACACGGCTACTAAATGCTACCACAGTGATTCCCAACCTGTGGGTTGCATAGCCCATGGGGGAGAGGGGGCCACTCCATGGGCCCTCTGAAGTTGCATAGTTTTGCTGTAAGTCTTACTCCTCTAGTCAGCACTTATTCTGTTATTACATTTCTGACTAATAAAATATGAATTCATTTACAGTGGTTACTGATTTGCATATCAGTTTTTTTTATTACATATTTTTCCAATTAACAGAGCTTAATATTCCAACTCTTAGCATTTGGTAGGTGGGGGGAAGGGGGTCTGCAAAGCTCTTTTGAATTAACAAGAGGTCCTCATACTTGGAAAACATTGGGAACTGATGCTCTGGAAGATGGATTTTAATTCACATTGTGTTCTTTTACAACATACATACCCCACTTCTCCGTGAGGTCATGGCCACAATAGGATTCCAAGTATTTGAATGAGGATTATAACGCTCAGCACTGGATAGTTCCATGCAGTCATCTCTACCACCCACAGCATAGATGAAATTGTTAAACACTGCACAACCTAAATGTTTACGTCTCGTTGACATTGGTGACACTGGTGACCACTTATTTTGACGGGGGTCATATCGTTCCACTGCAAATAAATATATGATTAGATATAAAAATTATTTGAACTTGTAAAACATTACGAATATGTAACAGGACATTTTCCATTATCACTACACACGACAGAATACTCTCAATTTATTGAAAGCAGTCTGCCTTTCTCTTAAGGTGAAAATTTCTTCTTCTCTTGGCACTACAACTCTTTATGAGTTTTGGATTGTTCAACAACTATCTTCCATGCTTCCCTATCCATAGCCATCTATCTTACCCCAATACCAAATCTTCATTTCTCCCAGATCCTCTCTGACATCATTTTCCCATCTTAACTTCGGTCTACCAATCCTTCTTACTGCATCTGGTCTCCACACTGTTATTCTTTTCATCGTCCTTTCTTCATCCATTCTTATGATATGCCCAATCCATCTTATTCTCTGCACTTTTATATATCTAACCATATCTGGATGTTTGATTAGCAACTTCAGCTGAAAACACTAATCCAGACAATAACTGACTTGATTAGTGTTTGCACCTGAAGAGGGATGCAGACTGATTTTAAAATGTTGTAAGAGTTGCTTTGTGTTCAGTGATAATGGAAAAAGTCCTGTTACAAGTTGGTGATGTTGCACATGTTAAACCATTAACAAAAGATAACATATAAACTGTTGAATAAAATCTCCAATGTATACTACGATTAGTAAGAGATCTGTAATACACACACAACTGCAATGAACTCCCTATTCAGTAAACTTCATCTTGTTCAGGTCTGTGAACTAATATTACTCTTTCACATAAAAACCGATTAATGCACACGTTTATTATTAACACCATTATATTAATACCGTGGCATTCCGACATGTTTCAGCTCTCACTGGGCCATCTTCAGGGAGACAGACACAATGCAATAGCAAGGTCACAAAATGAGTTACCAGATGTAAAATTCAGCTTAGTGAGCAGCAGGTAATATGCAACGCATTGTAACATATTACACACTGCTTTCCATATATCAGTTTATAGGAAAACAAACTATAGTTTTAAGTGTGGTTTAACATTTCACAACAATTCTGAAGTTCTTCGTTCCATGCATTCTAATATTAGTAAACACCTTTTAATTGTATCAACTAAATGCACAAAGTTTATTCTTTACATATATTTATTGTATTTCTCCTACATGTTTCGGTGCCAAGTACACCACCATCATCAGGGAGAACTATTATGACATTTACTTCAAACCAGATATAATTATCAAGCTCATACTGATACAAGAGCAACATACCTCAGTCCTAAACCCACTATACATGTTGGTACAAGACACAAATTGATATAAGACAGGCTCGCAGATACAACCATACCAGTATTCTACTGGTTGTGACATAGGAAACCTCATACAAACAGGGCGAGTCCACTGCTCACATACATATGTCCTGAACGTAAAGGTCATAACAGCGTGGATTCACATAAACCAATATGGCTGTATTTATTTTACAGCCATTGGGTATTCCTACCCGTGTCACGGCAATGTACCTAATCCAAATTTGAAGGATGATAGATGAGCATATATTGTCACAGCAATGAAAAGCCCACGATAAACATCAGTAAGAGCCAACTGTATACACATGCTTAATATGGAAGGAGATTTTAACCACAGATTATCAAGGTCTTTCAACAAACAATACAGTGGTGTCACATCTACGATTGTAACTACTGTACAATTATTGTAACCCCAATATACACATAGTTATACCTTTTATAATGTACTTATATTTATGTTGTAACTGCTAAAGAAACAATATTTAACAGCTTTAAAACAATATCTGGTTTTAAGTAAATGGCATAATAGTTCTCCCTGATGATGGTGCACAAGTCACCAAAACATATAGGAGAAATACAATAAATTTATGTCAAAAATAAACATTATGCATTTATTTTCATTTTATTACCGTGCAATGTGATAACAATATTTATTAAGACCAACTAATTGCACATACTTGTCAAACCATTAAAATCACATTATCTGATTAAAATGGATTTAAAATATCTCCTA
>Ga0123352_10008159_pt1 | contig 16286 bp, 8 predicted proteins | sample TergutLab28metaG_FD_89700 | JGI IMG/M metagenome (GOLD analysis project Ga0123352, IMG submission 89700) | Labiotermes labralis P1 segment gut microbial communities from Petit-Saut dam, French Guiana - Lab288 P1 | ecosystem: Host-associated > Arthropoda: Insects > Digestive system > Gut ... | reverse complement strand
TGTCTAGTAGTGGTTACTAGGGTAAAGATGGTGGTCTTATAGTTCGTAACACTGTCTAGTAGTGGTTACTAGGGTAAAGATGGTGGTCTTATAGTTCGTAACACTGTCTAGTAGTGGTTACTACCCTGCGTGTGGAGGTATTCCAAGTTAAGACAATATCTATTAACACTTACTACTCTAAGGACGGAGGTATTGTAGGTTATGACAATATTTAGTAGTATTTACTAACATAAATATGGGGCTATGGAGATTACACGGTATAATAATGGTTACTAGGCTAAGAACAGAAGCAACAGTTTCCACCGTAACAATGGCAACAACATACCGAACCAGATGGTGACGTAACCAAGAACGTCACGTTAAAAATATTTTTATTGTGATTTGTTTTTCCTCGGTTGTAGACAATAATGTGACCTCTCTTTTCTCCTACACGTTAGATAGCAGATTTATTAAGGGGGAAGATTTCTGGTTTGTTTTTCGGTTAAAATTTTGTCCGCGTGTCCCTACAAATAGGCCACAAACTTTTTTCCCTCTCATTGACCTAACATTTTCTCATGTTACTCTAGGTTTTATGGGTCGGGTAGCTCAGTCGGTATAGCGAGTGACTACGGGCTGGACGGTCCAGGATCGAATCCCGGTGGGGACGAGATTTTCCGCCCGTCCAGACCCGCCCTGTGGCCCACTCAGACTCCTGTACAATGGGCACCGTGTCTTTCCCGGGGGTAAAGTGTGGCCGGGGCGTGCTGCTGACTACTCACTCCTTTCTAATGCTGCGGTCATGGAAGAGTAGAGCTATGCCTTTACACACCCTCTGGGCCACACCGGGCCTGTAACGGGATCACTTTGCCTTTACCTTTTACTCTAGGTTTTGTAGTTGAGACAGAAATTTTAAGTGGCCAAGAGCCAAACTATACTTATAATTCTAGTCAGTACCGTCATGTGGTAGCGTTGGAGGTGACTGTCGGCGAAGGTGTCAAGAAGTGGGTCTAGGAGGCAGGAGTTTCCCGTGTGAGGTGTAGCACTTTGTATCTCACACCAGCATGGCAGATTCCGCACTCTGAACAAGGCAAATAAAGACCCCGTCCCCCTTCCCTTGAGAAGGAGAACTATCAACAATGCAAACACCACTAACCCACATCCTAAGCACCCCCTCTAATTCTCAGACTAGCCCATTAACCTACTTGATTGTTATACAAGCCAAACGTTTTGTAAAACAAATTCTTCCATAAAGGCCTGAGAGGCTGCATTGCCAGTGTTTTCCGCTCTCTGCTGACGGACATTATCCCTCTGGCGCATTCAGATACGTACTTGCCGCGGTCACAGCGATGTGCAGGCGCTGCAGGGAAGGTATGATCCAGTGTTTTACGATTTATTACAAGGTAAGCTTGAACCGAAATCCTTCACTTCAACAAAATTTGTACAAGAAGCCAATCACATTTTCCAAAAACACTTTTTAAAAGACAAACTTCTTTGGCGTTGTGAGATGTGTAAATGTTCTCTCAACTATTGGGACGATCTTCTTAGATGTCGTGTTGTGCAATTTTTTATATAGGTAAGAACGTTTCAGAGGAAGCTATTGCTTCCAATTTTAGGACGAAAAGTCACTTCTTCCACTCTAAGAATAGAGGCAACAGGTTTCTGAATAAAACTGATAGACATTACACACCAGAATACCGCAATATAACACAATAATCTCAAATTTCACACATCTTACTCATTACTTATGCTAAGGTGGCGTCTAATGAGAGAAGGATTTTGAATTGTTAACTTGAAATAATATGGAAGGATGCTAACCAGAGTTGTTTTAAGGCAGCATCTTGCAGTTTGCCTGGACAGTCTGACAAATCATAACGAACAACCCCTATCGGTCAGCCAGTCTCTGAACAAAGAACGGAAGTAGGGAATTTCTAACAGAAAATGGCACAAATTCTGACACAGCAGTGACTTTCCGTAGTCTTTGCTGTAGCTCGAAAATACTTCTCACACTGAATCGCATAAACACACATTTGTGATATGTTGTGGATCTCAAAGAGACTTAGTTTTATACCGTGCACATAATGGTGTGCGAAAGGCTTGTGTGATGAAATTGTAATAATTACATTAATATTTGTGTGGAATGTAAGATTTTATTCCAAAGGTCGACATGGTCACTAGACTGTGGGACGGATGATCTGCGCTCGATTACCGGTAGGGGCAATAGAGTTTTCTCTTTTCAAGTTCTTTCAGATCGACTCTGGAGCCGAACAATCTTTCCATTACATCTGCACCGTAGTACTTTCCCCGAGATAAAGCGGTCAGAACGTGAAGCTAGCCAGCATGTTCTTCTAGTGTCGAAGTGAAGAATGAGAGCAAACACACCTCCACTCCCTCTACGTGCTGCCACTATGTATTTGTGTTGGAGACCCTGGCGGAATAATTTCTGTGTTTAGCGTATCACTAACTTGTGCCTGTCATTACTATGTGAAGACATTTTTTTTCTGAGTGGTCAGACCTTAAGCGGAAATGACTAGGCTTAGCATCCACATGCCGGCTGACATCTCGTCTCCTAACTGTGAGTCCATTCTGCATAAGAGAGAGTCGTGCAGGAGCTTCACTACAACCATGGGCAATGCCTCCTTTGGGTGACAATGGAAGTGCGTCTAGTTTAACGATGACGACTGAAGAGTATCGGTCCACACGCGATGCACATCCTTTAGAGCGGACGTCAGATAGATGGTAGGGTAATCGAAGGAACTTTGACACAACTTTAGACAGCGTATACCACTTTTTATATTTTGCTGACCGTGCATCCTAGTACAACTCTGAGTAAATGACAATCTTGATGCACAATTACGTTATATAAAAGTTTATTATTATATTCCTCTACATGTTTCGAGCAGCACTGTGCTAATCATCAGGAGGTAGAATTGTGTTAATACAGCATCTGGTATAGTACATTGAAGTAAGTGAGTGGTCTAAGTTACTAAAACATATTTACATATTGTTTATAGAACATGAATAATTATAAAAAATCTGGATGAAACCCGCAAGGATGTGGTATTACCTTGCATTATTACGTGTGTGGTGTGTTGTGTTGTGTTGTGTTGTGTTGTGTAGGCTCAACAATTATTACTTAATGTAATTAGTTATTTTATAGAACGTAATTAGACAGCTTAAAAAATTCTAACACTTATATATATACGGTCTCTACACAACACAACACAACACAACATACACGTAAATAGTAATACCATATCCTTGCGGGTTTCATCCAGATTTCATTACAATTACTAATGCTCTATAAACACGATTTAAACATATTTTAGTAACTTAGACCACTCACTTATTTCAGAGTACTATACCAGATGCTGTATTAATACAATTCCACCTCCTGATGATAAGCACAGTGTTGCTCGAAACATGTAGAGGATTATAATAATAAACGTGTTATGCAAAGTAATTGTGCATCAAGTTGGTCATTTACCCAGAGCGTATGCTGCTGTTACGTTAAGGTGTTTGACCGTCATTCAGGAGGTTCCCAGTTCCAGATTTTGAGGGATAACTGGCTCTGCTGATATTTTGGGCTTATTCTCCGTCTTCAGCAGTGGATCTACGATGGCACCTTGCTCACAAACCACGACCATATCCTCGTACGCGACTTATTGTACAAAATATAACAACGGTAGTTGTAAAGGCGTCGCCATGGTACCTGAAACCGGTAACTTACTGTTTAGTCTAAGGGTCGGGATAGCGTAGTCGGTATAGCGACATGTTACGGGTTGGACGGTCCGGGAATCGAATCCCTGTGGGGGCGAGATTTTCCGCACCCGTCCAGACCGACCTTGGGCCCACCCAGCCTCCTATACAATGGGTAACAAGTCTCTTTCCCGGGGGTAAATCGACCGGGACGTGGCGTTGAACACCCACCGCATCCAGCGCTGACGTTAAAGAAAAAGTACAGCTATACCTCTACTCCACCTCCGGGCCTTCGTGGCCTGTTCTAGGGTGAACTTTACCTTTACTTTAGCTTACCTTACTCCTTTTAGACTACACCGAAACAGGGACGGTCGAAACTGATGCCTGGCCCTCTTCTGCTAAACTGCCCTGAGTATTTACTATCAGATTCAATCATAGATTTTCTTCATTCATGCACGCGGAAAAAAAAACAAACCCGGTAATACCTAGGAGTAGGTGTCTATTGTCGGTTGTATGAGTACTCGAAGACATTGATACAGGTAATAGCGGTGTGTTGTGCGTGAAATAAGAATCGATGCTGTAAATTAATCCTGGTGTAAAACAGAATTCAAGTTGTAGTATTCGCAGGTACGGTAGCTCAAACTCCTGTAACCCACAAATGATCTACATATTTTTGCCTCTCCGTACCCAAAACGCAAACGTTACGAATGCAGACATGCTCTGATCGTTTTTCGTGAAACTCAGTACTAACATCAATTCATAATAGATACTCCCTTACAGGTATCATTTATGTAACCAACAACTAGAACGTGACAAATGTGTCAGCTTGTGCTGTGGGTGCAATATTTTTGACAATATGTCGTAATTCACTGAAGTTTTATATGATTATAAATTCCTGAAAATAAAACAGCTTTTGTTTGCTTTAAGCGAAATGTAACACAACATAACTACAACCCGTGTGGTCTTTAGGAACCTGCTGTTTGGAAGGCAATATTAATGCCTCAATTTTCTCCTCTTTGTGCATAGAATAACATCCTATATTATGTTTTCAAATAAGACATACTTGTCAAATATTATAAATTTAAGCCACGTTATCTAACCTATAAGGAGGCTCTGCTCTTTACAAGAGAAGGGAACCCACCCCACATCAACATAAAATCGAGGACATGCATTCGTTCTTAGAATGGTGTTAGAACAACCTGTACAACTGTGTGAATGTTTTTGTGCGGTTGCTGGCATTTCTGTCCTGTTTCCTTGAAATTTATTTCTGGATGACGTGAAATCTAATTGATTTTAAGTGTGTGGTTTTCGTCCGTTAACTTCTTGTGCTATTCCTCTTCTAGCTTTTTCCAGGCTGGTTAAGGCTAAAGTAGGAATACACATTTTTAGGAAGGAAGTTACAATGGGACGGGTTTACGTTGTCAGTAACATGATGACAACGATGACGATGATGATGATGACGATGATGATGGACTGTAGAGGGAACGTTCTAGCACTCAGCTTGGGCCATACCATTGCTCAGGCTGTTAGCCTGCGGCCTTTCGTAACAGAGATCTGGGCTCAATCCCAGGTCAGTCCCTGTGGGATTTGTGGTGGAAGAAGTGGCCATGGGACAGGCTTATTTCAGAATAATTCCACCGGTATTTCATCCTCACACATGCATCTATTGCCGACGTTATATAACCTCTGCAACTGACAGCGTCTTCAAAGGGACCACTCTTAAGCAAAACTCGCAGTTTAACTGGAACTCCGAACCAGGGCGTGGTTATTATATTCCTTTCGTTAACATTGTTACAGACGAGAGACATGGAAGGCATATAGAAGAGTCCTTATTGATTTCAGCTGTTCTAGAGTTGAGTCTTACGGCAAGGAATGTTACAATCTTACCAATATGCCCGATGGTATCAGTGATGTTCAGGGTATACGTTGTGTATTTTCCTTAATCCTGCAGATTTATGGATCAATATACACAAAAGCGAGCGCGCGTACGCACACACATACACACACACACACACACAGAGGTTTATAAGTGTACATAACGTAACACACTAAGTGATGGGGACTGCGGTGGCACAGTGGTTAAGGTGCTGTGCTACAAGTCAGAAGGTCGCTGGTTCGATTACAGATGGTGTCATTGGAATTCTTCATTGACATAATCCTTCAGATCGCACTATGGCCCCTAACAGAAATGAGTAACAGGAATATTTCTTGGGGGTAAAATCGGCCGATGCGTAAGGCTGACAACCATACTACCATCCTGGTCCATTGTCACATAACCTGAGAACCTTAACTTCCTGGAACCCTCTGGGCACCTCGGGCCTGTAATGGGACTGATTTACCTTTTTTTAACCCTAAGTGATAAAGTATATAAAGGGTGCAATTGAATGCAGTGTATTTATACGGTAGAACTGAACAACTGAAAGCGAACGTGGCTGATCAATACTTCGGTCCACGCTACAGAAATTGCATCTAAAACGTTCCTAAGTAAAAAACAGTAGATGTAGAACTAACGAAACCTGAAAGTGCAAGTCTGTCAGTTGCTTTTGAAACTGGTTACACAGACTTTGTCTCACCTTGCATTGTTTCTTGATTAACCTGACGTCACGGTTGAATGGTGAGAATTCCTGCTCCTTTCCCAGAAGGTTTGTGGGGAGAATTTCCGACCGTGGACCGGTTATCGTGACGTCAGTTCGTAGTGAATACTGGCGAGTTTTTAAATCCATTATTCACAGTTCATGCCAAATAATTTAAGTGATGTTGTGTGTTCAAATACATTTACAAGAGCCAGAAGGACGTAGTCCATATAGGGACAAGGCTATGAGTTGGAGAACAGGGGGATCTGTGGTGCTGGTTCCCTGCTCGATTCCCGCCAGGGTCAAAAGATTTTTCTCCTTTGAGGTCCACACAATCTCCTAGTCAATCAGTAACAGGGAGCCTTTCGCTGGGGGTAAAGAGGCCGGGCCGTGAAACTATTTCTGTCTAGTACGGAGGTCAAGATTAAATGTAGCTATAAACCAACTCCATCACGTACATTCATGGCGTGAACAGGAAAAAATTATTGAAATTTTCTGTTGCACGTTAGGTTGTCAAATGGCATTGCCTGTTGCAGGACGGATGGCGCAGTCCGGGGCGGTACCACTCTTCCTGCTGCTGCTGTATTACTGCAAGGCGACCGCAATCTACCAAGACACCTCCGAAAGTGAGTACATCACCTGGCGGACAGTTCAGTTTACAGATAACAGCAAGACCTTCGAGAAGAAACGTTCTGTAAGAGATTGTCTAAACAGACAAGTCAACAAATTATTTACTGAATAATCACACACTTATATGGGTACAAGTATTTACTGTGGCAGGACTCGGTTGGAAAAAAATTGTCAAATTTTACTACACAAAATCACAGTCACCGCTCTTATCAACGTCTTACAATATTTGGTAAGTTCTGCCCCTGCTTCTAAGTCGCCCTGTTATTTTCATCTTCGGCAGATTCTATGTGATTGATGTAATTGAATTCGTACCTAGGGGCTAGCAACCCGCAGTATTGCCCTCAATGTAGAGGACAAGGGTCTAACATTTCTGGCTCTACGTCTTACAGTACTGTTGATATCGATCCTCCTCAGCCCAGATTTCCGTAACCCTGGGCAAAAACTCACTGCTAGGTACTGACCAGGTGATCCTGAACGTTTTAACGAATGCTATTCCTTCGTCTCTCCTCCTGACATGGTTATATCGCTTATAAACTGAAAATATTTCGCAGAGTGCGTGCAGATACGCTATAATCCGTCATCATATGAAATTTCGCGCTGTCATTTGAAAACATCCTTTAGTTGCTATCTCCATTTAAGTCGTTGTCAACTTTTCATCTTATTACATTGTCTTCTTCACTGAAATTTTCAACATAAACTTTCTGCTGAGTGGTGCCGTACACCCACACTAACACCCACGCCTCCCCACCACAGACCCACATCGATGTACGAATTTTTTAAAATTATGTTCCACATACAATTTAACGGAATCATACGGACAGTGAATTACGAAACAAGAGATAAAGTACAGTAATAAGATTAATTTGCTTATTTTTTTAAATAAATATAAACAGTAGTTAAAATTGTTGTGTGCTTTCTTCTGGGTAATTTCCCGGCGTCTGAATTTTATATAGCGACGTTTCGGAACACTCTCCTCCATAAGGTGAGGTAAATTCAGTCAAAAACACAACTATGAATATATGGCTAAATTATGTTGTTTATTAGCGATAGAAAACTACATGTTTCGGCCTATAGCGACCATTATCAGGTTTTGACAACTTTCTTGTTTTTCTTGTTATAAGAGTTATATATAACTCTAGCTGTAAGAGTATATACAACTAATAGGTGTGGGTATCAGTCAATAACACAACAATATCTAAAAAAGAGGTTTAATACAGGATGAAGTAAACTACATGTTTCGGCCTAATGTGGCCATCATCAGGTTTAAACCTGATGATGGCCACATTAGGCCGAAACATGTAGTTTACTTCATCCTGTATTAAACCTCTTTTTTAGATATTGTTGTGTTATTGACTGATACCCACACCTATTAGTTGTATATACTCTTACAGCTAGAGTTATATATAACTCTTATAACAAGAAAAACAAGAAAGTTGTCAAAACCTGATAATGGTCGCTATAGGCCGAAACATGTAGTTTTCTATCGCTAATAAACAACATAATTTAGCCATATATTCATAGTTGTGTTTTTGACTGAATTTACCTCACCTTATGGAGGAGAGTGTTCCGAAACGTCGCTATATAAAATTCAGACGCCGGGAAATTACCCAGAAGAAAGCACACAACAATTTTAACTACTGTTTATATTTATTTAAAAAAATAAGCAAATTAATCTTATTACTGTACTTTATCTCTTGTTTCGTAATTCACTGTCCGTATGATTCCGTTAAATTGTATGTGGAACATAATTTTAAAAAATTCGTACATCGATGTGGGTCTGTGGTGGGGAGGCGTGGGTGTTAGTGTGGGTGTACGGCACCACTCAGCAGAAAGTTTATGTTGAAAATTTCAGTGAAGAAGACAATGTAATAAGATGAAAAGTTGACAACGACTTAAATGGAGATAGCAACTAAAGGATGTTTTCAAATGACAGCGCGAAATTTCATATGATGACGGATTATAGCGTATCTGCACGCACTCTGCGAAATATTTTCAGTTTATAAGCGATATAACCATGTCAGGAGGAGAGACGAAGGAATAGCATTCGTTAAAACGTTCAGGATCACCTGGTCAGTACCTAGCAGTGAGTTTTTGCCCAGGGTTACGGAAATCTGGGCTGAGGAGGATCGATATCAACAGTACTGTAAGACGTAGAGCCAGAAATGTTAGACCCTTGTCCTCTACATTGAGGGCAATACTGCGGGTTGCTAGCCCCTAGGTACGAATTCAATTACATCAATCACATAGAATCTGCCGAAGATGAAAATAACAGGGCGACTTAGAAGCAGGGGCAGAACTTACCAAATATTGTAAGACGTTGATAAGAGCGGTGACTGTGATTTTGTGTAGTAAAATTTGACAATTTTTTTCCAACCGAGTCCTGCCACAGTAAATACTTGTACCCATATAAGTGTGTGATTATTCAGTAAATAATTTGTTGACTTGTCTGTTTAGACAATCTCTTACAGAACGTTTCTTCTCGAAGGTCTTGCTGTTATCTGTAAACTGAACTGTCCGCCAGGTGATGTACTCACTTTCGGAGGTGTCTTGGTAGATTGCGGTCGCCTTGCAGTAATACAGCAGCAGCAGGAAGAGTGGTACCGCCCCGGACTGCGCCATCCGTCCTGCAACAGGCAATGCCATTTGACAACCTAACGTGCAACAGAAAATTTCAATAATTTTTTCCTGTTCACGCCATGAATGTACGTGATGGAGTTGGTTTATAGCTACATTTAATCTTGACCTCCGTACTAGACAGAAATAGTTTCACGGCCCGGCCTCTTTACCCCCAGCGAAAGGCTCCCTGTTACTGATTGACTAGGAGATTGTGTGGACCTCAAAGGAGAAAAATCTTTTGACCCTGGCGGGAATCGAGCAGGGAACCAGCACCACAGATCCCCCTGTTCTCCAACTCATAGCCTTGTCCCTATATGGACTACGTCCTTCTGGCTCTTGTAAATGTATTTGAACACACAACATCACTTAAATTATTTGGCATGAACTGTGAATAATGGATTTAAAAACTCGCCAGTATTCACTACGAACTGACGTCACGATAACCGGTCCACGGTCGGAAATTCTCCCCACAAACCTTCTGGGAAAGGAGCAGGAATTCTCACCATTCAACCGTGACGTCAGGTTAATCAAGAAACAATGCAAGGTGAGACAAAGTCTGTGTAACCAGTTTCAAAAGCAACTGACAGACTTGCACTTTCAGGTTTCGTTAGTTCTACATCTACTGTTTTTTACTTAGGAACGTTTTAGATGCAATTTCTGTAGCGTGGACCGAAGTATTGATCAGCCACGTTCGCTTTCAGTTGTTCAGTTCTACCGTATAAATACACTGCATTCAATTGCACCCTTTATATACTTTATCACTTAGGGTTAAAAAAAGGTAAATCAGTCCCATTACAGGCCCGAGGTGCCCAGAGGGTTCCAGGAAGTTAAGGTTCTCAGGTTATGTGACAATGGACCAGGATGGTAGTATGGTTGTCAGCCTTACGCATCGGCCGATTTTACCCCCAAGAAATATTCCTGTTACTCATTTCTGTTAGGGGCCATAGTGCGATCTGAAGGATTATGTCAATGAAGAATTCCAATGACACCATCTGTAATCGAACCAGCGACCTTCTGACTTGTAGCACAGCACCTTAACCACTGTGCCACCGCAGTCCCCATCACTTAGTGTGTTACGTTATGTACACTTATAAACCTCTGTGTGTGTGTGTGTGTGTATGTGTGTGCGTACGCGCGCTCGCTTTTGTGTATATTGATCCATAAATCTGCAGGATTAAGGAAAATACACAACGTATACCCTGAACATCACTGATACCATCGGGCATATTGGTAAGATTGTAACATTCCTTGCCGTAAGACTCAACTCTAGAACAGCTGAAATCAATAAGGACTCTTCTATATGCCTTCCATGTCTCTCGTCTGTAACAATGTTAACGAAAGGAATATAATAACCACGCCCTGGTTCGGAGTTCCAGTTAAACTGCGAGTTTTGCTTAAGAGTGGTCCCTTTGAAGACGCTGTCAGTTGCAGAGGTTATATAACGTCGGCAATAGATGCATGTGTGAGGATGAAATACCGGTGGAATTATTCTGAAATAAGCCTGTCCCATGGCCACTTCTTCCACCACAAATCCCACAGGGACTGACCTGGGATTGAGCCCAGATCTCTGTTACGAAAGGCCGCAGGCTAACAGCCTGAGCAATGGTATGGCCCAAGCTGAGTGCTAGAACGTTCCCTCTACAGTCCATCATCATCGTCATCATCATCATCGTCATCGTTGTCATCATGTTACTGACAACGTAAACCCGTCCCATTGTAACTTCCTTCCTAAAAATGTGTATTCCTACTTTAGCCTTAACCAGCCTGGAAAAAGCTAGAAGAGGAATAGCACAAGAAGTTAACGGACGAAAACCACACACTTAAAATCAATTAGATTTCACGTCATCCAGAAATAAATTTCAAGGAAACAGGACAGAAATGCCAGCAACCGCACAAAAACATTCACACAGTTGTACAGGTTGTTCTAACACCATTCTAAGAACGAATGCATGTCCTCGATTTTATGTTGATGTGGGGTGGGTTCCCTTCTCTTGTAAAGAGCAGAGCCTCCTTATAGGTTAGATAACGTGGCTTAAATTTATAATATTTGACAAGTATGTCTTATTTGAAAACATAATATAGGATGTTATTCTATGCACAAAGAGGAGAAAATTGAGGCATTAATATTGCCTTCCAAACAGCAGGTTCCTAAAGACCACACGGGTTGTAGTTATGTTGTGTTACATTTCGCTTAAAGCAAACAAAAGCTGTTTTATTTTCAGGAATTTATAATCATATAAAACTTCAGTGAATTACGACATATTGTCAAAAATATTGCACCCACAGCACAAGCTGACACATTTGTCACGTTCTAGTTGTTGGTTACATAAATGATACCTGTAAGGGAGTATCTATTATGAATTGATGTTAGTACTGAGTTTCACGAAAAACGATCAGAGCATGTCTGCATTCGTAACGTTTGCGTTTTGGGTACGGAGAGGCAAAAATATGTAGATCATTTGTGGGTTACAGGAGTTTGAGCTACCGTACCTGCGAATACTACAACTTGAATTCTGTTTTACACCAGGATTAATTTACAGCATCGATTCTTATTTCACGCACAACACACCGCTATTACCTGTATCAATGTCTTCGAGTACTCATACAACCGACAATAGACACCTACTCCTAGGTATTACCGGGTTTGTTTTTTTTTCCGCGTGCATGAATGAAGAAAATCTATGATTGAATCTGATAGTAAATACTCAGGGCAGTTTAGCAGAAGAGGGCCAGGCATCAGTTTCGACCGTCCCTGTTTCGGTGTAGTCTAAAAGGAGTAAGGTAAGCTAAAGTAAAGGTAAAGTTCACCCTAGAACAGGCCACGAAGGCCCGGAGGTGGAGTAGAGGTATAGCTGTACTTTTTCTTTAACGTCAGCGCTGGATGCGGTGGGTGTTCAACGCCACGTCCCGGTCGATTTACCCCCGGGAAAGAGACTTGTTACCCATTGTATAGGAGGCTGGGTGGGCCCAAGGTCGGTCTGGACGGGTGCGGAAAATCTCGCCCCCACAGGGATTCGATTCCCGGACCGTCCAACCCGTAACATGTCGCTATACCGACTACGCTATCCCGACCCTTAGACTAAACAGTAAGTTACCGGTTTCAGGTACCATGGCGACGCCTTTACAACTACCGTTGTTATATTTTGTACAATAAGTCGCGTACGAGGATATGGTCGTGGTTTGTGAGCAAGGTGCCATCGTAGATCCACTGCTGAAGACGGAGAATAAGCCCAAAATATCAGCAGAGCCAGTTATCCCTCAAAATCTGGAACTGGGAACCTCCTGAATGACGGTCAAACACCTTAACGTAACAGCAGCATACGCTCTGGGTAAATGACCAACTTGATGCACAATTACTTTGCATAACACGTTTATTATTATAATCCTCTACATGTTTCGAGCAACACTGTGCTTATCATCAGGAGGTGGAATTGTATTAATACAGCATCTGGTATAGTACTCTGAAATAAGTGAGTGGTCTAAGTTACTAAAATATGTTTAAATCGTGTTTATAGAGCATTAGTAATTGTAATGAAATCTGGATGAAACCCGCAAGGATATGGTATTACTATTTACGTGTATGTTGTGTTGTGTTGTGTTGTGTAGAGACCGTATATATATAAGTGTTAGAATTTTTTAAGCTGTCTAATTACGTTCTATAAAATAACTAATTACATTAAGTAATAATTGTTGAGCCTACACAACACAACACAACACAACACAACACACCACACACGTAATAATGCAAGGTAATACCACATCCTTGCGGGTTTCATCCAGATTTTTTATAATTATTCATGTTCTATAAACAATATGTAAATATGTTTTAGTAACTTAGACCACTCACTTACTTCAATGTACTATACCAGATGCTGTATTAACACAATTCTACCTCCTGATGATTAGCACAGTGCTGCTCGAAACATGTAGAGGAATATAATAATAAACTTTTATATAACGTAATTGTGCATCAAGATTGTCATTTACTCAGAGTTGTACTAGGATGCACGGTCAGCAAAATATAAAAAGTGGTATACGCTGTCTAAAGTTGTGTCAAAGTTCCTTCGATTACCCTACCATCTATCTGACGTCCGCTCTAAAGGATGTGCATCGCGTGTGGACCGATACTCTTCAGTCGTCATCGTTAAACTAGACGCACTTCCATTGTCACCCAAAGGAGGCATTGCCCATGGTTGTAGTGAAGCTCCTGCACGACTCTCTCTTATGCAGAATGGACTCACAGTTAGGAGACGAGATGTCAGCCGGCATGTGGATGCTAAGCCTAGTCATTTCCGCTTAAGGTCTGACCACTCAGAAAAAAAATGTCTTCACATAGTAATGACAGGCACAAGTTAGTGATACGCTAAACACAGAAATTATTCCGCCAGGGTCTCCAACACAAATACATAGTGGCAGCACGTAGAGGGAGTGGAGGTGTGTTTGCTCTCATTCTTCACTTCGACACTAGAAGAACATGCTGGCTAGCTTCACGTTCTGACCGCTTTATCTCGGGGAAAGTACTACGGTGCAGATGTAATGGAAAGATTGTTCGGCTCCAGAGTCGATCTGAAAGAACTTGAAAAGAGAAAACTCTATTGCCCCTACCGGTAATCGAGCGCAGATCATCCGTCCCACAGTCTAGTGACCATGTCGACCTTTGGAATAAAATCTTACATTCCACACAAATATTAATGTAATTATTACAATTTCATCACACAAGCCTTTCGCACACCATTATGTGCACGGTATAAAACTAAGTCTCTTTGAGATCCACAACATATCACAAATGTGTGTTTATGCGATTCAGTGTGAGAAGTATTTTCGAGCTACAGCAAAGACTACGGAAAGTCACTGCTGTGTCAGAATTTGTGCCATTTTCTGTTAGAAATTCCCTACTTCCGTTCTTTGTTCAGAGACTGGCTGACCGATAGGGGTTGTTCGTTATGATTTGTCAGACTGTCCAGGCAAACTGCAAGATGCTGCCTTAAAACAACTCTGGTTAGCATCCTTCCATATTATTTCAAGTTAACAATTCAAAATCCTTCTCTCATTAGACGCCACCTTAGCATAAGTAATGAGTAAGATGTGTGAAATTTGAGATTATTGTGTTATATTGCGGTATTCTGGTGTGTAATGTCTATCAGTTTTATTCAGAAACCTGTTGCCTCTATTCTTAGAGTGGAAGAAGTGACTTTTCGTCCTAAAATTGGAAGCAATAGCTTCCTCTGAAACGTTCTTACCTATATAAAAAATTGCACAACACGACATCTAAGAAGATCGTCCCAATAGTTGAGAGAACATTTACACATCTCACAACGCCAAAGAAGTTTGTCTTTTAAAAAGTGTTTTTGGAAAATGTGATTGGCTTCTTGTACAAATTTTGTTGAAGTGAAGGATTTCGGTTCAAGCTTACCTTGTAATAAATCGTAAAACACTGGATCATACCTTCCCTGCAGCGCCTGCACATCGCTGTGACCGCGGCAAGTACGTATCTGAATGCGCCAGAGGGATAATGTCCGTCAGCAGAGAGCGGAAAACACTGGCAATGCAGCCTCTCAGGCCTTTATGGAAGAATTTGTTTTACAAAACGTTTGGCTTGTATAACAATCAAGTAGGTTAATGGGCTAGTCTGAGAATTAGAGGGGGTGCTTAGGATGTGGGTTAGTGGTGTTTGCATTGTTGATAGTTCTCCTTCTCAAGGGAAGGGGGACGGGGTCTTTATTTGCCTTGTTCAGAGTGCGGAATCTGCCATGCTGGTGTGAGATACAAAGTGCTACACCTCACACGGGAAACTCCTGCCTCCTAGACCCACTTCTTGACACCTTCGCCGACAGTCACCTCCAACGCTACCACATGACGGTACTGACTAGAATTATAAGTATAGTTTGGCTCTTGGCCACTTAAAATTTCTGTCTCAACTACAAAACCTAGAGTAAAAGGTAAAGGCAAAGTGATCCCGTTACAGGCCCGGTGTGGCCCAGAGGGTGTGTAAAGGCATAGCTCTACTCTTCCATGACCGCAGCATTAGAAAGGAGTGAGTAGTCAGCAGCACGCCCCGGCCACACTTTACCCCCGGGAAAGACACGGTGCCCATTGTACAGGAGTCTGAGTGGGCCACAGGGCGGGTCTGGACGGGCGGAAAATCTCGTCCCCACCGGGATTCGATCCTGGACCGTCCAGCCCGTAGTCACTCGCTATACCGACTGAGCTACCCGACCCATAAAACCTAGAGTAACATGAGAAAATGTTAGGTCAATGAGAGGGAAAAAAGTTTGTGGCCTATTTGTAGGGACACGCGGACAAAATTTTAACCGAAAAACAAACCAGAAATCTTCCCCCTTAATAAATCTGCTATCTAACGTGTAGGAGAAAAGAGAGGTCACATTATTGTCTACAACCGAGGAAAAACAAATCACAATAAAAATATTTTTAACGTGACGTTCTTGGTTACGTCACCATCTGGTTCGGTATGTTGTTGCCATTGTTACGGTGGAAACTGTTGCTTCTGTTCTTAGCCTAGTAACCATTATTATACCGTGTAATCTCCATAGCCCCATATTTATGTTAGTAAATACTACTAAATATTGTCATAACCTACAATACCTCCGTCCTTAGAGTAGTAAGTGTTAATAGATATTGTCTTAACTTGGAATACCTCCACACGCAGGGTAGTAACCACTACTAGACAGTGTTACGAACTATAAGACCACCATCTTTACCCTAGTAACCACTACTAGACAGTGTTACGAACTATAAGACCACCATCTTTACCCTAGTAACCACTACTAGACA
>Ga0123352_10008155_pt1 | contig 16289 bp, 12 predicted proteins | sample TergutLab28metaG_FD_89700 | JGI IMG/M metagenome (GOLD analysis project Ga0123352, IMG submission 89700) | Labiotermes labralis P1 segment gut microbial communities from Petit-Saut dam, French Guiana - Lab288 P1 | ecosystem: Host-associated > Arthropoda: Insects > Digestive system > Gut ... | reverse complement strand
CCTTTATATACTCCATAAAACCATCTAAAAACAAGGTGCTGTTTTCATCTGCTATTATTTCCAAAAGCTCTTCCAAAGTATGCTTAGGAAAAAACACTTTATTTACATAATTCAGAAACGCTATCTCCAAACGAATTCTAGCCCTCTCCGATTCATTCCTTTGTGTCCAGCTATCTGTACCTTGCTCAAAAATGGTTTCAAATGAAAAATATATATTTACAAATACATGTCTATAACTATTTGCTGGCGTACCTACCACGCCTATAGCTCCGTCATCAACTTTATAAATTATATTTTCCGCGTATGCAAAAAATAATACTAAGTTGAATATCAAAAAACTAAAAATCATTTTTAATCTCATTTTAAACATCCTAAATTAATTATATGACGGTAACCCATATTTCTTTCTTCGATTAACTTCACCAAAAAATATTCTGGTACGACTATCTGCGTTTGATTGGAGAACACTGTGATCAATTAACGCATTAGAAAGGTCTCGCATCAAGTTATTGAATTCAGCTCTACCTCCCATGTATTCCCCAATTGAATCTCCAATATCATCTAGCAATGAATCAAGCGCTTAAAGAAACGATGACTAAGTTTTAAAACTTTTAAGCAAACTTTAACATCTGTTTGAAAAAGAGCTAGCAACAAATTGGACTTTTTAAAACATGTTCCAGAATTTTATAGATAAAGTCAATTATTACATCTGGTTTTTAATAAGTTGACACTTCGACATATCTTACCATACTATTTCTCTATTCCATGGTCTATCATAATGCATATCAAACCATGCTAATTTTGACCCGCCATCTTCAAACCAAAATGAAATGTATATTATACTACCCATAGAACCATCCCTAGAAGAACCAATAAATCCTCTCCTATTATGAAAAATTTCAATACCATATTGCTCAAGCAAAAGAGTAACAATATCATGATTTAATTCATTAAGGCGCCTGCCAAATATAAAAACATCTTTACTATAGCTTGAATTAACAATAATGCGTATTATATTTCCTTCTTCACAATAATTAAAGAAAAGCAATTCATTTTCATAAACACAAACAGTAAAATTATCCCAGTAAAAATCTTCGCCCCCACGCTCATAAAACGTAATTTCAGAAGGCTGCCCTAAAAATGCTTCAACGTCATTTCTATGACTATATTTTAAGTAAAAACGAACATTTTCGATTTGCACATAAAGCTTGTCGTTATTATTTTCCTGTGAAACAAACAAATCTGCCTCTATATTGTTAGCTAAATATTCTGAAGCTGCTTCCATGTTACTATTCAAAGATTGAGACTCTGTTTTTCTATTACAAGAAAATAATATAATTATAAACATTACAAAAAATAACACTCTTTTCATCTTCTCTCCCTTTGAGTTTGCATAAACGGTAAAACCATTAATGGGTTTATAGTCTGCTCAGGATCCATTGTCCCATTATTTCCAAAATTTGGTATAATAACTCCTGGAGCCCATACGGAAAAATGTACGTGTGGGCCAGTTGTTAATGTCCCTGTATTTCCAGATAAACCTACTTGTTGACCAGGAACCACATTTTGACCAACCCTTTCTCATAACTTCTGTTACACAGGAAAGTAATATCCAGATAAACATTAAAACTATATTTTGCACTACTGTTTAAAAAAAGCTTGCAAATAAATCTGATTTTTTAGGCTGAGTTTCAGAATTTTATAAAACAAAATCAATCATAACATCTGGTTTTTAATAAGTTGACACTACGCAATTAAAATGAAGAGTTATATAGTTGTAGTCATGTCTTTTCGCACCAGTTCATCAATAATCTGGGCAAGACTTTTGTGATCTGCTGCAGCTTTGGTCATAAGGTAATTAACAGTCAAGTTGGTCAATCACAAAAAGCGCATTTCCCGCTGGCTAAGGAAACCTGTGCCGCTTGGTCCCAGCTTAGGAATGGTGCGGGTCAATTCTTCATCGAGTGCATCGTATTCTTCATCTGTCATATCATTATATTTTGCCATTTTTTCTCCAATTATCTCTTTTCGTACCCCTCCAGAGGACCTTCGTAAATTATGGTTGCGTAAGCATGATGGATATCTTCTTTTGTTACTCCGTGCTTGAAAGCTGAAGGCACGAATACAATTTCCAGCTTCATGCCTAAGTATAATATGAAAAAGAGTAATTAGCAATTAGCATTTTATCAAAAACCTGTCTCGCAACCCTGTATTATATTGATAGTTCTGAGTGGAATTTCCCGCAGGGCTCAGGAGGCTGCCCAAGAGTTACTTCTCGGACAGCCCCAGCTTATCGTCTGACCAGGTTTGGTAAAATCACTAAAAGATTCCATGCGGAAAATACAAAAAAATCTCTAAATTTTCGTATTATAAATTGAATCAAATCGATTATTCTATGAGTTTATTTAGTCTACGCTTTCATTATCTTGCCCAAAAATCTTCTCTGTTTTATAATAACTTATGCGCATTATCGCAGATCTTCATATTCATTCAAAATATTCAAGGGCAACAAGCCCAAGGCTTATCCCTTCCTATATTGACAGATGGGCAAGGATCAAAGGGATCAATCTGATCGGAACAGGAGACTGTACTCACCCTGACTGGCTTAAAGATCTAAAAGAGCAACTGGAGCCTGCAGAAGAAGGTTTTTACACTCTTAAAAAAAACTTGCGCAAGGAGTTTGACTCTGGAACTGCGTTAGTAGAAAACATACCAAACCCTGGCACACAGGAGTACCCAAGATTTGTTCTTACCGGAGAAATAAGCACGATCTACAGTAATGGAAAAACAAAAAAAGTACACCATGTTGTAATTTTGCCCAGCTTTAAAGTTGCTGAAGATTTTCAGGCGCGACTTGGTAAAAAAGGGAATATCATCTCTGATGGACGCCCTATTTTAGGACTTGATTCACGCAATCTCTTTGAAATTCTTCTTGAAACAGATGAGCGCTCAATGCTTATACCTGCCCATATATGGACTCCATGGTTTTCAGCTCTTGGAGCGCGTTCAGGCTTTGATTCGATTGATGAGTGTTATCAGGATTTATCTAAATATATATATGCAGTAGAAACCGGATTATCTTCCAATCCACCAATGAACTGGGCAGTAAAATCACTTGACAAATTTTCAATAATTTCGAATTCCGATGCTCATTCTCCGGATAAGCTTGGAAGAGAAGCAACGATTTTCGAAATGGATATCTCCTACCCTTCGCTTGTAAAAGCAATGCAAAGAAAAGGGAAAAAGAGTGATATTATCGAAACAGTTGAGTTTTTTCCGCAAGAAGGGAAATATCATTATGATGGGCACAGAAACTGTAATATTTATTTAAGTCCGGAAGAGACGATCCGTTCTAAAGGGATTTGCCCTGAATGCAAAAAGCCTTTGACACCCGGAGTAATGAGGCGTGTTATGGAGCTGGCAGAAGAAAAAGTTGATGAAGAAGCTCTGTGCCCAAAAAACTATTCAGGTACTAACCGGAGGCCTTACAGATCGCTAATACCCTTATGCGAATTATTATCAGAGCTTCTTGCGGTAGGCGCAGCATCAAAAAAAGTTGCTGCTGCATACAATTCCATAATCACGCAAACAGGAAGTGAATTCGCTCTGCTCCTTGACCTAAGTTTGAATGATATTAAAAAACTTGATGCGCCAGGTATCCCAGGTGAAATGCTTGCTGCCACAATAGAGCGCATGAGATCGGGCAACGTATTTATAACTCCGGGATATGATGGCGAATATGGAGTAATACGCACCTCCAGAAAAGAGGAAAAGATAGGCAATTAAAACTCTTTCTAAACAGCAAATGGGTATACTTTTGCCTTAAATGACCCAGTCTCCACAGGAATCATGACTACAGAAGGAGAGCAATATAATGCATCAAAATAATTCACAATTTAAATATATGTGGTATAATTTTGTAATGCAGGGGGAAAATGCTGATGAGTAAGATAATAATTGTAGGCGGAGTAGCAGGCGGCGCCACAGCAGCAGCACGTCTTCGCAGGCTTGATGAAAATGCCGAAATTATAATGTTCGAGCGGGGGGAGCATATCTCTTTTGCCAACTGTGGTCTCCCCTATCATATTGGAGGGGTAATTGCAAACCGTAAAAACTTGCTTTTACAAACTCCCAAAAGCTTCAACTGTAGATTTAATGTAGATGTAAGAATACAAAGCGAAGTGTTGTCCATTGATCGTAACGCGAAAATGGTAACAGTGCAGAACAAATTAACTAATGAAACCTACACTGAAAATTACGATAAACTGATACTCTCTCCCGGAGGCGCCCCAATCAAACCGCCAATAGAAGGGATAAACTCGGAGCGTGTTTTTACCTTGCGCAACGTGGCTGATACTGACCGCATCAAAGCGTACATACAAGCGCACCAGCCACAGAGCGCAGTAGTTATCGGTGGCGGTTTTATTGGGATTGAAATGGCTGAAAATTTAAAAGAAGCTGGCTTAAACATTAGCATCATAGAATTGGCAGATCAGGTGATTGCTCCTCTGGATATTGACATGGTCTGCGAAGTACACAGATATCTGCGACTAAAAGGGATTTCACTTTATCTGAATAATGGTTTAAAAAAGATAACAGAAAATACAGAAAGTCTGACTGTTGAACTCTCAAATGCCACACTTGAAACAAACATGGTGATTTTGGCAATTGGTGTAAAACCTGAAAGCCAGCTTGCAAAAGATGCCGGGCTTAACATAAACAGCCGCGGCGGTATTGTAGTGGACAAGCAAATGCGCAGTTCTGACCCGGACATATTTGCTGTAGGAGATGCAGTAGAGATAATAGATTTTGTTACACAACAGGCTGCCATGATCCCTCTTGCTGGTCCTGCAAATAAACAAGGGCGGATAGCTGCTGACAACATCTGCGGCATCCCCTCTGAATACTCAGGCACACAAGGATCAGCAGTTATAAAAGTCTTTAGCATGACAGTAGCCTTTACCGGCATAAATGAAAAAACAGCCAAACGCCTTAATATGGATTATGATAAAATATTTCTTTGGATGCAGGGCCACGCTGGATATTATCCAGGCTCCAGCCCCATGTCCATAAAAGTTATTTTTGAAAAACAAAATGGAAAAATACTTGGAGCGCAGATCATTGGCTTTGATGGTGTGGACAAACGTTGTGATGTGCTGGCTGTAGCGATCCGCGCGGGAATGACTGCTCATGACCTTACCAGGCTGGAGTTATGCTATGCACCACCCTATTCTTCGGCAAAAGACCCGGTAAATATGGCAGGATATGTGATTGAAAATCTATTGACAGGAAAAGTGAAAAATTTCCATTGGCATGATGTTGACTCTTTACCACGAGACAACAGTGTTACCCTGCTTGATGTGCGCAATCCAGATGAATTTGCGCTGGGCAATATTAATGGTTTTATTAACATACCTCTTGATTCCCTGCGGAGTCATATTGGAAATATGGATCGTTCCAAACCTCTCTACACCCATTGTTACAGCGGAATGCGTAGCTATGCTGCTGCCAGGATATTGATACAAAATGGATTCGATGTGTATAATCTTAGTGGCGGATATCGGTTGTACAATACTGTACAAAGCAATTTATTAGCCAAAAAGTGAGGATAATGCGTGAGTTTGCGGAGCATATCAGTTTTATTCATTGTTTTTTTTGTATTTTTCTGTTTTGCTGCATGTAAAAAAGAAAATCCTTCCAAAGTGTTTGAGTATGAAGAGTCCGAAGGAAAAATAACAATAACAAAGTATACAGGAAGATTAAAAGACATAGTTATACCAAAAGAAATAAATGGAATGCCAGTAGTTGAAATTGCAGAAAATGCATTTTTGCAAAACCAGCTAAGAAGCGTAATTATCCCTAATTCAATTACCCATATTGGAAGGCACGCATTTAGCCAAAACCAACTAACAAGTATAACAATCCCTGATTCCATTACCCATATCAGATATGGGGCGTTTAGTCAAAACCAACTTACAAGTGTAACGATTCCCAATTCTGTTATTCATATTGGAGTGGAGGCATTTTTTAGTAACAAGCTGGCAAACGTAACAATCCCCAATTCTGTTATTCATATTGCAAGAGCTGCGTTTGCCAGCAATCAACTTACAAATATAACAATCCCAAATTCTGTTACTTTTATTGGAGCAGGAGCATTTAGTCAAAACCAGCTAACAAGCATAGTAATCCCTGATTCAATTGACTCCATAAGACAAGCAGCTTTTAGTCAAAACAAACTTACAAGTGTAACGATCCCGAATTCTGTTACTGATATCAGACTTTGGGCATTTAGCCAAAACCAACTTACAAGTATAACAATTCCTGATTCTGTTACAAATATTGGGATTTGGGCGTTTAGCCAAAACCAACTTACAAGTGTAACAATCCCTGATTCTGTTATCAACATTGGAAATGGCGCGTTCAGCCAAAACCAACTTACAAGTATAACAATCCCTAATTCTGTTATCCATATTGGAGAGGAAGCATTTTCCCGTAATCAATTGGCAAGTATAACAATCCCTAATTCTGTTACACATATTGGACTGGAAGCGTTTGCCCGTAACCAATTGACAAGTATAACAATCCCTAATTCTGTTACACATATTGGAAATGAAGCGTTTACTGAAAATCAACTTACAAGTGTAACAATCCCTAATTCTGTTATTCATATTGGAAGTGGGGCATTTGCAGCTAATCAACTTACAAGTGTAACAATCCCTAATTCTGTTACCCATATTGGAAGGAGTGTATTTAGCCGAAACCAATTAACAAGTGTAACAATCCCCAATTCTGTTACAAATATTGGATGGGGCGCGTTTGCCAGCAACCAACTGGCAACTATAACAATCCCTAACTCTGTCACCCATATTGGAGGCATGGCTTTTTTGAATAACCAACTAACAGCTATAACAATCCCTAATTCTGTTACCCATATTGAAGGGGGCGCATTTAGAAACAACCTGTTGGGAAATATAGTAATCTCCAATTCTGTTACTTATATTGGGAGAGAAGTATTTGCCGACAACTTACTAACAAGTGTAACAATCCCCAACTCTGTTACTTACATTGGGTGTGGGATGTTAAAAAATAACTTGCTGACAAGTATCTCACTCCCTGATTCTGTCACCCATATTGGAAGGGAAACATTTGCCAACAACCGGCTAACAAGCATAACAATTCATAATTCTGTTACAAATATTGAGTGGGCAGCATTTGCCAACAACCGCTTAATAAGTGTAATAATCCCTAATTCCATTACGGATATTGAACATGGGGCGTTTGATTCTGATGTGCAAATAATAAGACACAACTAGTGTTCTATAAAAAATAACCAACAGAATGAGGCTAAAAATAGAGCATATCAAAACAAAGAAAGCTGTCTAACACAATATTTTTCCCTGTAACCTTTTATAATTTCTTTCATTTTATAAATTATGCCATATTTACTACATTCTTCTTCAAATATTTCAAAAAGCCTTTTCTTGTTTGGAGACCCACAATAATATTGATTTCCAAATCGCGCTATATATTTTTGTTTAAGACCCGGAAAAAGTTGTTCGAGTTTTGAATAGAAATACTCCCGGTTTCCGATTCTAAGTGTCATTCCAAACGACGGGTATATAAAACGAACTCCGTTATCTCCAGCTTTTTTTATTAACTCAATAATGTTTTCTTTTGTATCATTTATAAATGGAAGGAGAGGCATCATTAAAATTCCGCAATATATACCATTTTCCGAAAGCTTTTTTAAAGCTTCAAAACGCTCGCTTGGAAGAGATGCTTGTGGCTCAATTTTACTGCTTTTGTCATCATCTGCAGTTGTAATAGTCATTTTTATAATAACAGGTGAATGGGATTGGATCTCTTTAAGAATATTTATATCCCGCTCAATAAGAGAGCTTTTTGTTGCTATAGAGGAACCAAATCTATATTCATTGAGAAGCTCAAGAGCGCCCTCTGTAAGCTTGAGCTCTTTTTCATAAGGGTTATATGGGTCGCTCATTGCGCCTGATGCGATTACACCCTTTTTTATTTTTTTAGAAAGTTCGCTTTTAATAATTTCAAGAACATTTTCTTTTGCCCTTATTTTATCAAAATCTTCTATCTGGTAGCAGAGGCTTCGGCTGTCGCAGTATATACAGCCGTGGGAGCAACCCCTGTAAATATTCATGTTATAATCTGTACCAAACCATTCGGATGCTTTAGTGCGGGTAATAATTGTCTTGGCAGGAATATAATCCATATTAAAAATAATATCCTTATGTCGTGTTAGCCGCGCTTACCCTTACATAACTTCGAGATATGGAATACCTGTAAGCTCCATACAGTTTCTAAGAGCTTGCACAACAGCGCTGCATAAAGTTACTCTGGCTTCCACAAGTTTTTCCGATTCATTATTAAGAACAGAATTATCATGGTAGTATTTGCTGAACTTTTTGGAAAGTTCATACATAAACGAAGTTATTATCGAAGGATTAAGCTCTTTGCCTGCCTGTATAACTGTTTCGGGAAATTCATTTATCATTTTGATTATTTCCCATTCATCTTCTTCTTTTAAAAGATCAAAGTCGATATTTTCTATATCTATTGATTTTCCATATTTTTTTAATATACTTGCTATTCTTGCTCCCATGTACTGCAAATATGGACCTGTATTGCCTACAAACGAAAGAGATTCAGCAGGATTAAAGATCATATCTTTTGTTGGGGTGGTTGCGAGCAAAAAATAATTGAGCGCGCCTAACGCAACTTTTTCGGATGTCGCGTTGATATCTCCTACAAATTCTTCCCTTTCCCTTTTTTTTATTTCTTCTGCAACCATTTCCGTAAGTTCTTTTAAAAGATCATCTGCATCTATAACAGTGCCTTCCCTGGATTTCATTCTCCCTTCCGGAAGATTTACCAAGCCATAGGAAAGATGAAAAAGATTTTCCGCCCACTTATATCCAAGTTTTGCGATTACATTAAAAAGGACTTTAAAATGGTATTGCTGTTCAGAAGCAACAACATATATCAATGTATCAAAAGGCCAATCTTCATGCCTTTTTATTGCAGTCCCTATATCTTGAGTAAGATAAATAGATGTTCCATCCCCTCTCAAAAGAACTTTTTTATCAAGATTAATATCTGTAAGGTCGACCCATATTGTGTTGCTTTCATCTTTATAAAAAATCCCTTTTTCAAGCCCTTTTAAAACCTCTTTCCGGCCTTCTGAATAAGTTTGGCTTTCATAATAAACTTTATCAAAACTTACCCCTGTTTTCTCATAAGTTTTTTCTATTCCATCTATTGCCCATTTATTCATCTTTTGCCACAGATCTTTTGTTTCATTATCACCATCTTCCCATGCAACAAGCATTTGCTGCGCTCTTTTTTCTGCGTCTGCATCTGCTCTTGCAAGTTTTGAGTATTCAACATAATAATTGCCTACAAAATGATCGCTCTTAATGTTTTCAGATTCCGGGGTTGCCCCTTTTCCAAGCTCTTTATACGCAAGCATGGATTTACATATATGGATTCCTCTGTCGTTTATAAGATTGACCTTGCAAACATCTGCGCCATTTGCTTTAAGAATTTTGGAAACAGATTCTCCTATGGAATCGTTACGCAAATGGCCAAGGTGCAGGGGCTTGTTTGTATTTGGGCAGGAAAATTCTATCATTATTTTTTCATGTTTTCTTTCTGTACCAAAACCATATTTTTCTTTTTCATTGATCACTTTAAGCAAAGTTTTTTTGATTACCTGCTGCCTGGCAATAAAAACATTTACATAAGGGCCAGCAACTGTATACTTATTATCTTTATCCTGTATATTATCTACAATCTGCGCTGCAATAGCAGCAGGAGCTTTTTTTAATACTTTGGAATATGGAAACATTGGAAACGCAACATCGCCAAGTTCTGGCTTTGGAGGTATTTCAACAATAATATCTGAAATTGATAGATTTATATTATCAGAAATTTGTTTTATTGCATTTAATATATTTACCTGGAGAGATTCTTTTATTTCTTTCATAGATTAAAATTATCCAAAATAACCAATAAGTGCAAGCATTTGCCCAAATCCTTCTGCCCCATCCCGTCTGTATGAATGAAATTTTTTATTGCAGCAGGTGCAGTTTTCATCAATAGTTATATTTTTAATCCCAATATTCTCAAGTATAAGTTTATTTGCTTTCTTTAAATCAAGAAAATAAATCGAGGCTTTTTCTACGACTGTATTGTCTCCCCATTTTGACGCAAAGTATAAAGCTCTATCCTTGTCTACAGAATAGCAACATTTTCCTATGGAAGGACCTATCATAATATGGATATTTTCCGGCTTTGTTCCATAGCAGGTTGTCATTTTATTGACTGCATTTAGAACAATTCCTGTCCCTTTCCAGCCTGAGTGGACAACTCCATAAACACAATTTTTAGGATCATACAGGAATATGGGAAGGCAATCAGCAACAGTAACCGCTAGGACTCTTTTTCCTGAAGTTATGATCCCATCTCCTATTATTGAATCACTATCAATTTCTTCTGAATCAAAAACAATATCTGTATGCTCTTGATTCAGACAAACAATTTTATCTATCCCCAAAAGATCCATAATTTTAGTGCGATTTATACATTCAGGAAAAATGTTTTTGCCCATACTACCTGCTTCTGCTGTTGTAATAGCACAAAAAGGGGCATTGGAAGAGTCAAAATTCATGATTTTAATCAATCTGTTTATCATTATTTTTGCTGCATAAGGTCATGGTATTCAGAAATAATAGTTAAAATATCGTGATATTGCCTGTAAAATTTATCAAGATTTTGTATAGACATATTAGATTTCTCTTCGCAAATCGCAGGGAGGTTTGAAATAGTATCATATTCAACATTATGAGTTCCGCTTAAAATTCCTCCTAAAACATTTTTTACTGCAATGAATGCATTAAAATAGGTTTTATATAGCTTTAATCCTTCAGTTGTAAAAGTTTTGATAAGAGAATCACTATTTTTCCTTTTTATTGACGCTGCTTCCTGGTTAGGTACTGTTTGCTCATTTGGGTCTTCATCAATATTGTTTAGTTTATTTAAAAAATTATTATATTCCACAGAAAATCTATTTATAAGATTAAATGCCTCAATAAGTTCTTTTTTATTTGTATCTTTATAAAAAAGTCCATCAATAATAAATTTTGATGCAAATGGTTCAATTATTTCTTTATAATATTTTTCATGTAATACAGTTAAATAATGCAATGAATTGATTTTTTTTAATGGGAGGTGCTTTCCTCTATACTCTATTGTAAAAAAATCTGAGTCTGTAGTAGAAATTTCAGTTATATGCTCTTTTAGTCTTGAAAGAGTTCCTTTCTTTTTCTGATTAAATAAAAATACATCTATTTCTTCATCTGATTCGTCTTTTAACATTTTTTTATATATAGAAAACCACTCTTCGCCGCCTGAGATTTTTGCAGGAGCGTAGCTTATATTCTTATGAATATATTTAAGTATCTTTGCAAGAGGCACTGCTTTTCTAAATGCATTTACAGCTGAAACACTCTTAATCCCTTTTTTTACCATCCCTACATAAAAATCACTGGCTGAATCTATCTTTTCAGAAGCTATAAATTCCTTATTATTAAGAAGAAAATATTCATACAAATAATTAAAAAATTTGTCAAACTGAATTGCTTCCGATGTCATGCTTGTAACAATAGAATCAAGTTGGAGCAAAAGCTTTTTCGCATTGTTAAAATGGCAAAGTCTGGAGCCCGTATGTTCAAAAATAAACATTTTCTTTAAAGATTCAAAAGGGAAATTTACAAGTTTATCAATAAAAAATAAAGCTTTTGCCATGTCATATACAACTTTTTTTTCATCAGGCTCAATAGAGTCTATAAATTCATTAAATTTACGCGCTACTCCTGCTTTAATACTTTCACTCTCTTTTGCTAAACTACCTTTTGCAGTAAATAGATTTTCAGGGTTGGTATTTTTCTTTAATATTTCTTCAAATCCAGCCATTTCCTTGGAAGCAATATATCTGTAAAAATTTGCAATATTTTTTTTATTATTTGCATAATTGACTGTTTCAGAGAATTGTTCAAAAGTTGTTGCAAGCATAACGATCTCATTATAAAACGGTTCTTTTAATTTATTACTTCTTACATCCGCAATACCTGGATAACCAAATTCTATCTCTCTTCCAAGTTTTTTTAATACATATTCCTGAACAAGGGTTTCAGTGCTTTTTTTAGTAAACATTTTTAAAAAAAACATTACTATTTTTTCAAAAACAGGGACTTCATTATAAATTTTTTCTATATATTTACTGCTTACTTCATTATCATAAGATTCCTGAACTGTATTTTTTTTATCTAGAATACTATCTAAAGTATCAGAATTGGCGGGGAGATCTATATCTTTTAAGTCCTTGAGCATCCCTTTTCTTTCATCATCAGGGAGTTCTTGCGCAAGTTGTTCAAATCCCTTTAAAGGCATACTTCAATTTAAGTTTATAAAATGTATAAGGTCAAGTAATATATTTTATATTGATATTTTTTTAGTTAACAGATTGACTTTTTTTAAAAAATCAGATAAAAATAATTAAATGAGAAATTTTAATGTCATTATAATTGCAGTTATTATTCTACTCAGCAACATTATTCTAATTAATAGGAATAATACATCGGGAGGATAACTGTAATATTGGAATTATAGTAAAACCGTCCTTCCGAGGACGGTTTTTTTTTGCCATAAAACAAAAGGAGTCAACAAATGGATCGTATTTTTATTTTTGATACAACGCTTAGAGATGGTGAACAAGCTCCTGGAGCTTCGATGACTGCAGAACAGAAGTATGAAATTGCGCTCCAACTTTCAAGACTCGGAATAGATATAATAGAAGCTGGATTTCCGGTTTCATCTCCTCAGCAGTTTAAAGCATGTGAACTTATTGCAAAAAACCTCAAAGAGCCTGTTATTACAGCTCTTGCAAGAACAGTTGAAAAAGATATAGATGCTGCAGCAGAAGCATTATCCAGGGCAGAAAATTCCAGAATACATACATTTATAGCAACATCGCCAATCCATATGAGATATAAACTCAATAAAGAACCTGACGAAGTTATTGAAATGGCAGTAAATGCTGTTAAATATGCGCGCAATAAAGTACAGCAGGTAGAATTTTCCGCAGAAGATGCTTCAAGAAGCAATCTTGATTTTTTATGCAGAATTTTTGAAAAAGTTATTGATGCAGGCGCAACTATTATAAATATTCCCGACACTGTAGGTTATTCAATCCCGGCTGAAATAGGAAATATTATTTCTACGATCCGTAATAATGTTCCAAATATTGATAAAGCAATTATATCTATACACTGCCATAATGATCTTGGCCTTGCAGTCGCAAATACTCTTGCTGCCATAGAAAACGGGGCAAGGCAGGCAGAGGTAACGGTCAATGGCATGGGAGAGCGGGCAGGAAACGCTGCGCTTGAAGAACTTATAATGGCGCTTGAGGTACGGAAGGACCGTATGCCTTTTACAACTGGCATAAATACAACGCAGATTTATAATGCATCAAGGCTTGTTTCAAATATCACGGGATTTGAGATTCCCAAGAATAAGCCTATTGTGGGTGACAATGCGTTTGCGCATGAATCAGGGATACATCAGGATGGTGTGCTTAAAAACCGGGCAACTTATGAGATCATAACTCCGGCATCTATTGGGCGCGGGGCTGGGACAAATATTGTGCTTGGAAGACATTCAGGGCTTCATGGGTTTAAGAGCAGGGTTTCGGAGCTGGGTTTTAATCTTTCAGAGGAAGAGTGCAAAAATGTGTATAAGAAGTTTCTTTACATTGCAGACAGAAAAAAAGAGATTTATGACGAAGACCTGATGGCGCTTATTATTGATGCGCTGGGGATGAGTGATCCTATCTATAAACTTGAGTACTTTAGCATTATTTCGGGTAACAAGGCTGTGCCGACTGCCACTATCAAAATAAGGCATAATGATGAGGTGGTCACAGAAGCAGCTACCGGAGATGGTCCTGTGGATGCTATTTTTAAGGCTATTGAAAGGGCTATGAATATAACTACAAAACTTGAGGAATATAAGGTGCAGGCTATAACTCCGGGCAAGCAAGCCATGGGCGAAGTGAAGGTTTTAGTAACTGCTAACGGACATAAAGCTGCAGGGCGTGGTTCTTCGACAGATATACTTGAGGCGAGCGCAAATGCTTATGTTAGCGCGCTAAATAAATTACTATTACTAAAAGGGAATAATCAATGAAAACAGTAGAGCTATATGATACAACACTGCGCGACGGGATGCAGGGAATAGAGATAAATTTTACTTTGGCAGACAAGATAAAAATTGTACATAAGCTGGATGAAATGAAGATAGATTTTGTTGAAGGGGGCTTTCCGCTTTCAAATAAAAAGGATACATCATTTTTCAAACATATGAAGAAAGAAAAACTTGCTCATGCCAGGATAGTGGCATTTGGCTCAACAAGAAGGCCTGGGATTAAGGTAAGCGAAGATGCTCATATCCAGGCGCTTCTTAAAACAGAGATTGAGTATATAACGATCGTGGGTAAAACATGGAAAGCGCATATTGAGCAAATACTTGGAACAAACACAGATGAAAATCTTGAGATGATATATGATTCGATAGCATACCTAAAGAAAAAAGGGCATAAGGTTATTCTTGATCTTGAGCATTTTTTTGATGGGTTTAAAGATGATAATCAATATGCGCTGAAAGTTCTTGAGACTGCTTCTGCAGCAGGAGCGCGGACTCTTGTCTTATGTGATACGAACGGCGGGACATTGCCGTTGGAAGTTATGGAAATAATGAAACAGATTCCGGGCGCTGGGCTTGCTCCACTTGGGGTGCACTTTCATAATGACTGCGGAACAGCGGTGGCGAATTCACTTTTGGCGCTTGATTGCGGGGCAAACCATATTCAGGGTACCATAAATGGTTGGGGCGAAAGGTGCGGGAATGCAAATCTTTGCACATTGGCTCCGAACATATCATTAAAAACAAAATACAAAATAAATATATCTTCGGAATTAGATAAAATGACTTCCCTGTCCCGCTATGTTTATGAAATCGCAAATATAATTCCTGAAAAAAGACAACCTTATGTAGGAGAAGCTGCATTCAGTCATAAGGCAGGTCAGCATGCAGATGTTATAAATAAAGCACCTGAACTTATGGAACATACAGAGAGCGCGCTTGTGGGTAATTCGAGATATATCCTTCTTTCTGAACTTTCCGGAAAATCAACGATCGTAAATAAACTTGGAAAATATGGCAAGTTCGATAAAAAAAGCGCGGAAGTGCAGGAGCTTATAGAAGTCCTAAAGAAAAAAGAGGAAGAAGGATATGAATATGAAACTGCATCAGCATCTTTTGACATACTTATAAGAAAGGTTTTAAAACAGTATAAACCTATTGTTGAGCTTAACAGCTACCATCTTGAATCATTTAAGACAGGAGATATGCCGAGCAAAACAGTAGGCCGTATTTTTATTACATCTGATAATAAAAACATGATGGGAGCTGCTGTAAGCATAGGGCCTGTAGATACGCTTGACAGATCGTTGCGCGATGCCTTAACTCCATACTACCCTTTTCTGAAAAAAATAAATCTTATTGACTATAAGGTTAGAATTCTTGATCCAGAATCTGCAGCAGGCGCAAAGGTAAGGGTTTTTATTACTTCAACAGACCAAAAAAAAGAATGGGGAACTGTTGGTGTATCAGAAAATATTGTAGAAGCTTCATGGGAAGCGCTTATAGACAGCTTTGATTATTATTACAATAATTTAAATGATTAGTTCCCTTGGAAAGTAGAAAGTGTGGTTATTTTTAAAATACTTATAATTAATTACCCCCTAGGGGAATCGAACCCCTCTTTGAAGAATGAGAATCTCCTGTCCTAACCGATAGACGAAGGGGGCTCTCTTATAAGTTTTATCTGCCCGAGGAGCAGTACTTTTTTTATTTAATTGTTACAATTTAGCACATTATAATAGAACAAATCAAGTTAAATAATGCTAATATGCTTATTTATTATATTAACTTACGGACATTTTGCGGACACTCCCGCCCTCAATCGGGGAATAGACTGTCAAGCAAATTAGCCTATTAAATATACCCCCACAATACCGCCAATCCCAGCAATAACAAGGGCTATTACTGTTTTAATCAAAAAATCAAGCCAGTTTTTATGATTACTCTTGTAGCCCTCAATAATTTTCTGTATGCTTTCCATATCTTTTATTATTTCT
>Ga0123352_10008154_pt1 | contig 16290 bp, 8 predicted proteins | sample TergutLab28metaG_FD_89700 | JGI IMG/M metagenome (GOLD analysis project Ga0123352, IMG submission 89700) | Labiotermes labralis P1 segment gut microbial communities from Petit-Saut dam, French Guiana - Lab288 P1 | ecosystem: Host-associated > Arthropoda: Insects > Digestive system > Gut ... | reverse complement strand
GTTTATTGTGATTTCAGGAAGCGAGCTGATGTGTGTGTGTGTGTGTGTGTGTGTGTGTATATATATATATATATATAGAGAGAGAGAGAGAGAGAGCGAGAGAGAGAGAGAGAGTAAGTTTCATATTTTTTCAACAATTTTTCGGTACTCCAATTTTTGTTTTCTACTGACCACTAATCGTAATTAAACATAAATCGATAAGGGTTATTGTATTAACTGATAAATGTCAAAAGCCCATTCCTGTAATAGTTTAGGTAATGTAAATTACATAATGTAAAAGTGGGTAACATAACAGCTTATAAACATATGTTGTAAAGCGTTTAATTTGTGGTAAGACATATGCGGCCCATAATCTACAATACAAATAAAACAAGACTTCTTCTGACGTGAAATGCGCTTAATAATACCTGTGGAGCTGATTATTGTTCCTCAATTCTTTTTTGAAAATCGAACCGTATTGGTCATATTTTGATATATACAAGTGTCAATAAAAATAGTACACTCATTGTCGGCTTGTCCGACGGGTTCTTTGGCAGAACATTCCGCGTCCAACCCTCGGCCCGTTCTTTCGAGTGTCCTGCGATATGGTACCATAAGCACTTCTAACCAAGATCTGTCGTGTGCTATCATAACACTACATCTTTCATACCATTCACTTAACTAGACTTCGTTCATTTGGAATGAAAGCTCGTGTATGGGTAACGGGGAAGAATAATATGCACATTCAAATATCAAGAGCCTAAGATAATCCTGAGTGACATTTTGGGACAATGTACACTCTCCAGCAGCTGTTAGATCCACCCCTCCCTCCAGACTCTCAATGATACTGCCAACAGAAAGCCTAATTCACAAGAAACCGTTCGGTTCGAGCAGCTGTCTTGTGGCTGCACTCGGGTCAGGGAAAGAATGAACACATTTGGTGGGGATTAAGAGTCGTTCGCCTTCTTGCCCACCTTGCCATTCATGCACCGCTCGCACCGGCCAGCACGAGTAAGACAGAAGAGAAGAATATTTATAAGATCCAGATAGCAATATCGTGTGAACACTGTAGTATATGTTCGGAATCCAAATAAGGTTAAATGTATCTTAAGTATCAATAGAACCACAAGTATTAATTACTAAAACAGAATCTAACCAGCAGAGTGGGGAAGTATAATCCTCGTCCAAAAATGTGGTGTAAAGGCATAAATTCAAGTTACTTGACTTTGTTTCAAATTTTGTGTACAATCTGTATATGGGAAGTGGCGGGTGAGCCAGAACTTTGTCCCTTACGTTTATGGAAGAACACAGGCTGTGTTCAGAATTAGGCTGTTAAGGAAGACGTTTCGGCCTAAGGGGCACCAAGTAACAGGAGACTGGAAACAAAATTGCCTATTGAGGAGCTTCATGAATTCTACTGCTCACAGATATTTTTTGGCTGATCGAATCAAGGAAAATAAAATGGCAGAGGCTTGGGGCAAGTATGAGGAATAAGAAAAATCCATACGGAATTTTGGTGGGGAAACCTGAAAGACAGAGGCCACTTCGAAGGCCTAGGCGTTGTTGGGAGGGTAATCTTAGAATAGACCTTAAGGAAATAGGATGGGAGGGCGTGAACTGGATTCAGCTGGCTCAAGATATTACCAAGTGGCGCGCTGTTGTGCACACGGTAATGAACTTAGGATTACATAGAATGTGGGGAATTTGACTAGTTAAGAAACCATCAGTGTCTGAAGAATGACTCGCTCCATGCATGTGCCTAATTAGTTAGCTAGTAATTGAGTTGGCGAAAGTTTTATCTCATACAGAAGTTCTTGTGCAAGGTGTCCACAGCAAGTCAGCTGTAAAAAGTATCTATCTATATCTATATGTATGCTGGTTGGTATTCTGTCTTGTGGTTTTCATCAGTCATCGCAGTTGGCGTTGGTTACGAATAGGATAATGAAAGGACACTAATAAGGGGTAGTGAAAAATATACTGAATCGATATCGCTGTGTCTGTCTCTTCCAAAATTGTCATAGTTCACATCTGGATAGCAGCACAACTTGCTTCTTACGCTTATTCCTTCAATTTTATGACAAACTTTAGCAACTTCTAGAGTTTTTAGCATGCGTATTCAGTGAAATCGTGACATCAAACTGCCCGTAAACGGCTGATGTGTAAAAGAGTATGACTGACCAAACATGGTGTAAGATTTTAAGTAGTCACGGCGGCGACGATGAATATTGCCGTCGTCTGAAGTACGAAGCCGTGTAGTGATCTAAATTTGCGAAGGTTTCGGAAAAACGTATTGCCCACGTATTCGGGGTAGAACAGTGTGTTATTCTTAAAATTCAGTGAATTTTTGCCAGATTGAAAAATGCAACAATCTAGAAGACGATAATTTTAGTCGCGTTCGCAAAGATGCGAAAGTCTTCTATTAGCTTCGGCCGTCTGTCCGTTTTAATTCTGTCAGTGCGCATGGGAAAATTTGGCCATCACTGCACGAAATTTTCATGGAAGTTTATTGTCGAGATGTTTATTAAAACTTGGCTACAAAAGTCATGTTTTGTTAAAGTCGTAACAAATATATCAGACACTTTACATGAAGACCTAAGTACATTTATGGCAATATTCTTCTCAGTTCGTACCGACATAATAAAAAGAATGAAATAATATTGTAGAGAAGATCCAAACACAGGTTTCATGTCAAACACTTTTTTTTTTATATTGTACTGTTTACTACACAAGTACGAACAACATGGCCAGTCATTTCATAGTTGTTCGAACACAATATGGCGCAAAGGAGTTTCGATTTGAATGCCGGGTAATTAAGAAGAAAATACAAAGAATAATAATATTCAATGCTTATTGCTATCGACAAGGTGAAACTTTGAGGTTAAGATGTATTTTTGTATGACGGTTAGCTAAGACAAAAATGCATAGTCATGATATTTAATACTTACTTTTGTTTACTTGATTATAATTACCTAATAATATGGCGCCGCATATAGCAGATTGAAATTTGTTGTGCTGTGACGTCATAATCAGTGACATAGACTCCTGCTGAGGTCGCGTTTTGTGCAGCGACCGGTTTGTTCTTTTTGAACAGCGTGATTGTGCGTCAAGGAAAATAGAATTGTGCAATCATGGCGTTTAATATTTATTTCATATATCTAGGAGTATAATATTGATATGTATAATTATTAATATAAATGTTGTGGTAAATGTGTTGGTAAGTCAGGAACTACGGAGTTTTTGTTCATGTATGACAGAAATTTAGCAAAAAATAAGTTCATAAGGTTTTTAAAGAAATAAAACGACTTACATTATTAAGAGCTGTAACATTCTGTATGTACAGTACAATCTGTGAACAACAACAAAAAGTGTGACCAGAGTAAATTAAACGGGATGAAAATATGAAATCGGTCCAGGGTGCAAAGACTTGGACGCGCCTAACTTGATAAATACTACGTGGATAACAGCAACAATACCTTTGAAATTTTAATTAACTTCGCGCTAGTCCAGTACATTCTTCAGAGCATGGCTCTACCGTGCCTTACGAAAGCCACTCCATTGTGAACAGAGCTTAAAATCTGGCATTAACCTAACACAGAAGTGGTCACTGTCAATTCAGACCAGAAAAAAAAAAGGTGAAAGGTGGAAGTAGCTGAACGAGAAAAGAAGTGGAGATTCATGAAAGGATAGCTCTGGTTTAAGAGTGAGTTCAGGCGGCAGTGGGATCCAGCATCTCGTTGCTTGTTTCTATGTCAAGGGCGGAACCCACAGCCTACACAGTACATCGATCATCGTATGTACCAGATTTGCTGCTCAGATGCGTTGTTCAGGTGCGGTTTATTAATGCCACTTTCCTGTGACTAGCTTGAAGGGGCAGAAAAATTCTAGAAAAGACAACAGTCTTTCATTTAGTGGACAAGAAATCCTCCACATTGTATTGGATCTGAAGCTTGTTTATAGTGTGTGCGTGTACTCGCCACTGGTTTGTATCCTGAGTTACAAAAATGCATTCCACACCTTTCCACACTACATGTTTTAGATTTATATTAATACTGTCCTCCCATCTACGCCCAGTTCTTACAAATGTTCTGGTCCGTTCAGGATTTCAAACAAAATCTTCGTGTTGTTGAGAACATATTTCACTTTTCTTACATGTGCCATCTGTCACATATTGCTTTAATCAGCCCAACAATATTAGAAGCGGAGAACAAGTTATAGAGTTTCTCACTGTGCACTCTTTTGCATCCTTCCATTCCTTATTCCCTTAGGTATAATTTTCTACGCCATTTTATTCTCAAGCACCGGGTCTTTCCAGCACAGCCAATGCTAAGAAGCAGATGGTAAGTAAAATCCTTTTGACTGCTGAGTGTCAAGTCTAGATGTAAGAGTTGAAACATTATTTCTGTTCGTATCAATTGCAGGGGTTCATAAATTCTCCAAAAATATAGGGGTTATCGCGAAATTCTACACGCCAGAATGGTGATAATAAAGTTAGTTCCATACTAAAGGCCACCGTCAAATTGTATTCGCCCGTTCGACCTGGGGTTGGGATTTTTACGTGCTTGAACAACTGACATCTACCGACTAAAAAGATGATAAATGTGTAATTCATATCTTTATGTAGTTTAGGGCTTAGAGAACACTACATTCACTCCACGCCGCAATATATGAATGTGCGCAATTTTACGACGCACCTTAATCCGTGGTCCACAAGATATTAGTTTTATGTTCCACCGTTGCTTTTACGGCCCGTCACAAAAGTTTCCATAATTCAGCTTTGTCAAGAAGCAGTCTGTTGAGAAGTTCTGGCACTTTCTGTGGTGCAGTTGCATAACTTCGAAGAAAATGAGTGTGACGAACCTGTGTACGTTTACCCTATGATTGAAACAACAGGTTTGTTCCTGTGCATTTCGTGAAGTAATATGGTGGAATGAAGGTATTGCTCCACCTATTCTTAGACTTGGAACTTGATGGACGTTAGTGGTGAGTCTCACGCCACTGTCGCTTTCCCCCATGGGAAGAACCCCTTCATATTCAATGTATAGGAGCGTATACTGACCTTTATGACTTAAGAATTCTGCCTTATAATCCTATATTTAGTGCCTAATTTTGCTTGGCTTTCTTCATTTCAATGGAAAGTCCCTGGAAAACATTCGGGGAAAGTTTATTTTAAACTTCTTGTCAGGTTTGTCTGTATTCTTCAGTCATTACTGCAGCTAAGCTGACATTACGACCGCTTTCTTTCTCATCCTGATTTATCTTTCCTATTATATTTTTGCTTAGACCTTTCTTAAAGACAACACATTTTCATAACTCTCTAGTCCTATCGTCGATTCCAACGTTCAGGGAAATCGGAGCACTATGTTTCTCAGAATAAAAATGTATAGTGTCTTATCCCTGAAGAGCAGTGCCCAAATGATTCGCTTTTTCTCCACCATTCCTACTTATGTTATTTGTCACTTCTTTTTCATTATTTAGTGGTGTGTTTCTGTCAAATTTTCTTTTTGTGACTTTGAGTATTCTTGTGTTTTCTTGGTCACTGTCGCATGGATTATACTAAATTCAAGGGCTGCAGAAAGCAATAATTTCTTGACGATCACAGGACGTGTATTATCGAAGTTTGTGTGAATAACTCCCCTGAACAAAGTCTATCTTAAAAAGCCCACATTTGTCCAGACATGCAAAAATTTCCTCGCCCCGTATTCAACAGGTGTTTTCAATGTGGTCACTCTAATAAATCAGTATTACTAAAATAGTTCTATACTAAACAAGCAATGACAAATGTTTCCAATTCTTTACGATACAAACTAACTACGGAACAAATTCCTTCTGGAGAAGCTGGTAAATCCTGAGCTAGACAAGAAATTTGGCCTATTTTATGAGTCATATATGTTCATCACCGCATTCACATAAGCTAGATTACTTTCTGAGTCAGAATAATCCACTCAACACGATACCCTTTCTGTTTCTCTAAGATAGATTTTAATATTATTTTCCCACTTACGTTTACTTATTTCAAGTGGTTCTTTCTTACAAATTTTCCCACCAAAATATCTGTACGTTGCTCTTCTCTGCCCTTCGTTCCCCCTGTCCCATACACATCATCCTTTCAGATGTCATCAACCAAACAATAACTAATGAACTGTGCATTTTATGACTCTTCTTATTATGCAGTGTTCGCTAGTCTCATGTAGTTTCATATCTCTTAGTTCCAAATATTCCCCGTTTAAAACACAACCCCACTTACATTCCCGTATTCTGCTGGCACGAATATCTTGACAGAGACGTAAATTACATATGTAGACGCAATGCAGTGATACGCCTTCCATTTCTTTAGATATTCATAATGTCCTACTTTTTATGTGCCAAGCACTCTTTTTCAGTTACAATAACGAAACTCTTGACGAAGAACTTTTTTTTTTTTGCATTGCCACTGGGAAACTTGGACGGAGGTGACTTTGTTCTGGGTTGTGTATCCGTTTAGTCTGTTACGATTATGCCATCATTTGACAAAAATTCGAAAGTTAATAATTGATGGAGCTGTACCTCTGTTAACGTACTTCTTTTGCGACATGTACCGGGACAACTGCACCTTTTAACCGGTTGCATTAGCTCTTGGAATTTTTTGTTCATCTTCATAAAATTTAAATATTTATTTCTTATAGCACAGTAAACGTTCTGTGTTTACAGTAACAACACCAATCGATTAATCCCGTATGGGTACGTTAGAAAGGGGCCCGTCATATTACGGTGTTCAAAAACGTTCACGCGCACATTCACCTGGTCTTTTGTCAGGAGTTCCTCATCCATGATGACTGATGAAGTCATTAAAACACCGACTATTAAATTATTATTTTCCTTTTACACTGGTGAAAGCCCGTAGTTTTGACAGGGAACTAGAAACATATTTCACGAAACAAAAAATATTGCCCTAATGCAATAAAAATAAAATAAATTATATACGCACACAGTCAAACACAACAATGTATTTTTGCCTTATTTGCAGTGAGGCAAAAAATACATTGTTTTGTTTGGCTGTTTACGTATATTTTTTTTTAAATTTTTATTGCATTTTAAAAACCTTTCTTATTACAATATTTGTTTTCGCAAATATTGTATCATGTAGACCCCTTTTTGATACTGCGTGTTGTGAACACAAACCTTAACATCTGCCTTACACCTTCCTCGTGCAAGTGCAATAAAAGATGGCGTCTCAATTATGACAACAAATTCTGAAACCCTCCAGTGAACTATTTTCTTCATTATCAATATGTGGAATAAAATTATAAATAATATGATTATTTGGCATTTTGTAGACGAAATTCGGGATAGGCCGTACATATATCGATACTTGCTGTACCCTTAACAATAATCCATAGCTGAAAATAACACGTTGTGAAGGAAAAAAATAATGTTAATAGTAGTTCAATAAATGTTTCGCTGCAGTATCGTTAATAATGTTCTTATAATCCGAGTTTCCAGACAGTTACGATATTCAACAATCAACAATCAAACTTCAGATTCTTGATATTTGCAGTTCAATCAGTGTATTTCCTTCCTTTGGTAACGTTGTCATCTGCAGATACTATTAGCGACTACACTGAGTTCACTCGCAATTCACAAACCAAGCGTCTTGTATTGTAGCACCTTAACCGTTTGTCTTTATAATCCTGCGAAACATGTAAGTGTGCTGTGTTAGCAAAATACAGTCTTGTAATATTACAAGCAAGTAGCACATATATTGATAACTGCGCTTAAAATGGTAGAATCATACTTTGTATCATCCTGTTAGAAATTCAAGTAGCTTCGTGATTTCGTTTTCGTTCCTCCTCCCATGCTTATGGGAGCAAAATTGCAGTTCACATTCTGTAGACAGCACATGAAAGTAAATAAATTAATATTGGCCCTGGATTGCGTGACCGGCCGTGGGCTGAACAACCAGGGTTGAATTGATGGTAATGGCAGGAATTTTTTTCTTGACTACTGCGTCCAGACAATTTCTAGGACTCGCCCACTATCATACTGAGGGGATACTGGCTAACCTATCGTTATAGAGAAGGCTGTTGGAGGGTGCCTGGACTGTGATTCCGTTTTCCAATAAGTCTTTGCGGCGTGTGTTAGAAACGGTAAATTTACTTTATCTTACTTTACCTTACCTTGCTACAGGCTGTGTGTCAGTGCGTAAGGCATGACGTATAAATATGTGAACTATGAAATCTGCAACTGAAGATTAATTTGGAGCGTGGAAGAATATTTGAGAATGTAGCAACCATTCGGATTCTTACGAATTTACAGAATTTAAAATCTTTTTATTATATTCGTATGAGCCCACGAATGTGAACTGTTTGTTACGAGATCTGCCCGCTTGTGGGGTATTACGCAGCGTGTAGTGGTAATTCCTTGGTAAGGAATTACCACTATACGCTGCGTAATATCCCAGATAAGGAGTTACCGCTGTAGGTTTTCACCCTTTTTCTAGGCCACGCAGGCCCTTAGGGTGAGTAGAGGTATAGCTCTACTCTTTTCTAGGACCTTCGGCACTAAATGGGGGGGGGGGTCCAGTCACACGCTTCGGCCGCCTCTACCCCCGGGAAAGACCCGGTACCCATTGTACAGGAGGCTGGATGGGCCCCAGGGCCGGCCTGGACGGGCGGAAAATCTCATTCCCACCGGGATTCGATCCCGGACCGCCCAGCCCGTAGCTCAGTCGCTATACCGACTGAGCTACCGGACCCACGTATTACCGCTGTACGCTGTGTAATATCCCAGTAGGGCGCAGATCCCTTCTGTATTGCGGCGGAAGCCTGAAAATCTCGCAAATTTGTTATAATGTTTTGAGGAATTTGTTTTCTGACGGGCGCTAATTGCAGTTCTAAGAACCACCATTACTATTTTAATGCACTAACCTAACACGAATATTGTGTTGAAATCATGTTCTATTCCTTCAAAAAATGAAATAGCTAAAGCACGACTCCCAACAATTTGCAGATACTTACCATAACCAAAACACGACGTTGAAATTTCTTACCACATTTCCAGTATTCTTGTTTGATGCTTCTTTTGATTATCTGTATTTCAATACACGTGAAAATGCTATGTGTTAAGTGCATGTTGACTGATGGCGTCTGATTCCATTGTGCTAAATACATAAAGAACCAAAAAGTATCAATTTGACGTATACTTGTTGTTTCTTAATGTCCGTTCTGTTCATTCTTGTTTATGATATTAATGTTGTCCTTGATGACGAGGATGGTAATCTGTAAGCCTGAAACATAAAAGAAAAATCTATATTGTACAGCATTCTGAAACATGGAGGGTTGGTCAGTGTGGTGGTAAGAATCCTCTTTCAATAACCTTGCTAGTGTTACAAACACGAACTGCTTTGTTGGTTTGCTATAAACTAGAAATATTTGTCAAATATCCATTACCGTTTCTAATCTGTAGGTAAGTACCATAAGCAGAGGTTCCCTAAGGAAGAGAATATATTTGCCTAAGCGAAGAAAAACGTAGAGACTTTTTAAAGATAAATTTGTAATTAAATGCCGAAGATTTAAAAACCTACAGTAGGCGTAAAATATTTTTCTTACCTATGTGACGTAACGTTGTGTTTTCCTTGTCCTCAAATAATAATTTAAGCTTCTTTAGTTGTGGTATCTTTAGGTTATAAGTCCGCAAACATAGAGACAAACCAGAAGACTGCAGTCTTCATATACACCGCTTTGGTAACCTGAAATATGATTTTTAATTCCATTTCATGTAGGATCTGACACGCCACTGACATGTATTCATTAGTAATGGCTGCCCGTCTCCGAATTTCTGAAGCACTCTTAAATAAACTCTACATTCAAGTAACCATGTGGTGTTTTCCAATAATTCTGATTCCCACCCTACATTTTGAACGGCCCTCACCCTTTGGAGAAGCTCTCGACTGCTCTTTGGAGGTTGATTCTCAGTGATACAGCACTTTGCCACCCTCGAACCGCGGTTGCTTTAAGATTCAAGTGGCTCGGCTTGCTTCCCCTTGTGCATTGTTCTGAATGCCACATTCAATTTATAATACGAACGAACTGTCCGTTAGCACAACGTGTTCCTCTGATATGCTTTGAAGTTTCCATACACAAAAGTGGCGTGCATTATATCTCTACGAGAAACGACAAAATATTAATTTCCATAATTTATTCTCCCCAGTGAACCCTGTTACTGTGTTCGTATCCTTCTCAGATAAAAAAAAATGATCTTTTTCGTTGTCCTGTGCACAGATACCCTCACTAGTCGCCAAATCCTTTCCATTTTTGCAAACTTCATCATTAATAGCATACCTTTGGGTTTAATGACACGTGTTTTTGTAGGCGTGGGTATGGAATGAGTCCATACTCTGCCCACTAGTACATTAGCAACTCGCTGCAATGCAGTTTTAGATAATATAGTTTAATTTATTTCTTTACTTGTGAAGTCTAAAAAATCATTTGCCTAATATATATATATATATGAGAGAGAGAGAGAGAGAGAGAGAGAGAGAGAGACAGATTGACCGACGAAGTTATACTTGAATAGAAGCTTAAACAATATTTAATATTGCTAAAGTAATACATATTTACCGATGAACACTAAGAATGTTTCATGGAGATTTATGGTTTACAGTACACATGCTCAACATGTCCGCTGTTGTGCCTTGCGACGTCACAAACACGTGCCTCTACTTTCGAGATAACTCGCCAGCACATATCGTCCGTATTTTCACCACACGTTTCAACAATTAGGGTCCTCATTTCCGTGATTGATGCGGGCTACTGGACAGCACGAAGTCCAAAACAGCTCTTGCTGTGCGTGCTATCGCGCCATTTTGCATGAACGGCCAACCGATAATGACGGGCGGAGGCACAAAACTGTTCGACATGCCCAGGCAGCCCACCAGCAGCAAGACCATAGTTCTTTGCCAACACAGTGCCGTCTTGTTCAAAATGCTGGTGAAATCTGCGAAGAGTTTTTGAAGAAAGGGTCCACTGCCTTGCAAAACGAGCTCAAAGTCTTCTGTGCGTCAGCGACAATAACTCCCCCCACCCCACCCTTACCCGTCAAAAGCAGCACTCTCGCCATCTCTACTACACAGTAAGTCTTGCTGTCTCAGCTATCTCTTGCATAGTTGATGGAAAACGCCCGAAAGGATTGTCACGGTATCAGCACAAGACGCCATGTGCTCATCTCCATAAACCGCTGGACGCACATGAATAAAATTAACCTTTACTTTGTGGGTATTAAAGATTTTTTTTGCGCTTTTAATCGGATATTATTTCGTACGTTCCTGTCATTCATTCATTCAACCTGTTGTCTGTCGTCCGACATGTCCATAGCATTGTCAAAAGCGAGTTACCCACTGAGTGCGAGCTCGTGCTTCCTATTTCAATATCCAGTACCCTCTCTTTTCCTTAAGGCCATCCAGCAGTTGCTTACATCTTCTTCCTCGTCTCCCCGTTACTTCTATCATTCCCTCTACATTTCCTTCAATAAAGTGTTTTTAGAAAGCAGTTCCTGCGCGAGAAGGTGAACAGCCCTGCTAGCCTTCCACCTTTTCGCTGTTTGTACGACATTCTTTTCCTCCTTGACGCTTTGTAACACTTTCATTTCTCACACGATCGGTGCAACTGATCTTCCCCGTCCTGTTCCAGCACCAAATTTCCGAACATTCCAGGTATTTCTGATCTACTTTCCGAAACACTCAACTTTCATTGCTACATAAAGCTATACTCTGAATGTAGCACTTTACTGGTTTCTTAGTTTCCCTGTAAAATTTAAACGAAATAATCCTGGTAGATAGTTGGAAGTGGCCACAACATGTCTTAAGAACGAACAGTCCACTTAATCCCAGGTCAGTCTATGAAAGCACTCCGACTAGCAGAAGAAACGTTGGTCGATTACACGAAACATGAAGAGACAGTCACCCATGTCCCATGATGGTGGAACAAGCCCGAAATGGCTTATGTACCATGTTGTTGTTGCTGCTGCTGCTGGTGATGAAGACGAGAGAGACAAGAGAGAGAGAGAGAGAGATTGGGGTGACAAAACGACGACGAGAGTGTCAGAGTGTTGGTGCTGTATGCCAAACTGACAGCAACATATCCCACATGACAATAATCTTGATATTGACTGCTGTGAGAACTTCAAATCCCTCGTGAATTCACACTTACGCCAAGTCCTGTTTTACGCTCTAGTTGAATTCCTGAAATGTGGTTGTTAATAAAAAGGGCGTAATTGAGAAATATATTCCCATATTTCCTTAAGTGCGAGTAAATCAGCCAAAGGGCCTGAAACCGAATTTGGAAGAACGCGAATTAATAAGTGGCGTAAATTTTCAAAGAGTCTGTTACAAAAGACGTAAAACAAACGGACATAAAACAAAGCCTATGTGTGCTGTCTTCTGAGATGTGACTTCATATAGTTTGATAAAAGGGTACCAAAGCATAGACTGAATGTTCCTCCACATTTAAGTCACTGTGTTTTCTCAAACCATGTGATTTCCACGGTCTGGGTGACGGTTCATGTCAAGTTTGACGGTAGGAACGTAACGCTGGTGCTGGGGGCGAGACAGCAGTAATATTTATGACTTACAGAAGCCACAACGAATGACAATGGCTGTAGTCCTGTATTGTTTAACCCTTAAGTCCTGCAGGTCTACAAGAAAAGATCCCTGGGAACTGACCTGCTGCACGCGTCAATTCCGAGTGTTCGTTCAATGATTATTTCCTTTCAGAAATAGGTAAAAGAATTTTCCCTTATTTTACAATAGGATTTTTCAGCTAAATGTCAAAATGATTGGCACTTTGAAACTTCCTACAGCACTTAGTGCCTGCAATTCAAAGTTGTTATCCTTCAAGTTCACTGAGACAAGTGACGGGACCTTTGTGAATACAGAAATTAACTTTTGGCATGCATAGAAGTTCAGAAAGTCCTGAACTACGTGGAAATCGTTAGTTTATTTGGAGGCACTCTACTTTCTAAAATTTCATTCTGATGGCCATCGTGCATGCTACATGTCCTTCCAATCTCATCTTCATTAATCACCTTCTAATAGACTATATAATAAAGAGCAGGCACAGGTGCACGCTGGGAAGTTATCTGAGAGAGTGGAGGTAAAGATGAAAGCATGTTAACACCGGAACTATGTGGACACGATGGGTCAGCTAGCGTACAGATTGTACGGGTATTAATATCGGGGAAGCGGAATCGGTATCCTTTGGATAAGAAGCCACAAAACTGGTGTGGAAGTTTTGGAGAGGAGAAAAAACTCTTCCCCCTGCCAGGCGTCGAACACCAACTTCATTGGTCTTCCAACCTGTAGTGTTTAACAAACAAGATGTCCGTATTACAGCGAAATTTGCTCACAAAATCTGCAAACAGGGTCACAGCATGCACATTAACAATCTGTATCACATTCTGTTAACTAACCCTCCGTTCTTTATGTGCGTCATCCCCGTTGTGTGATATACAATTAGTATGGCAATATATGTGCGTGGCACTTACCGTCAAACACTGCCATACTAACCCTCCGTTATAAAGCATGTGTTAGAAATGGTCAACAACTGTCAGAAATGCTAACATAGCCGGTCAGCATATTACTGAAACATTGTTCGAAATTCTCATCCAGAAATTGCCGATATTTGCGCCAGATAATTTCGTTCAGGTCGTTCTATACATACATACATACATATGTGTGTGTGTGTGTGTGTGTGTGTGTATGGTTTCCTAATTACTGTCTGTGAAAGATCCACAGCGATAATAGTCACATGGCGCAGGATCGGGTGAACGAACAGTTCATAAAGGACGAATTGTTAATTATTCGGTTCCCAAGGCGTCTGTATGTACGGTTGCGCCATTTTTCTAGAAGAATCTCATATTCATTCTCTTTACTTAAATTTTAAAATAATGTAAGAATTTGTTAACGATATAGTTATGAATGTAATGTGTCCGAGAGGGAGAAATTTTATTATTTTTTTTTTGGTCGCACTGACAGCACACCATACTCCAAATTCATGTCATTTAAAGGCACCTCCTGTAGAGTGTATTAGTCTGGGATCTCCTGTCGACCAGCATCTTTTATCCTGAATAACTATTTACTGCACCTGGCGAAATATTATTTTAATTTTAATCCTTTGTTGGCATGTGGAATGAGTCTTGACGCTACGAAAAAGACAAACATCAGGGACTCTATCATGAACTGTCAGATATAACGTCATGGCAGCGTTCAGAGAACACATTTCTGATTGCGGTCTGTATTGAAAACACGCGCGTAGTGTACTTGTGCTGCTTTACCATTTTTCCGACGGATTCTCTGGTATAGGACGCCCTACGGTGACGTAAATGCCTATCGTGTTTGTGATACTTAGAAAAGTACCTTCAAAACTGTACGTTGTCTAATTAAGAAGACTGTAACCTTCAAATTCCTGCTAGTCTTTGAGATGAAAATCCTAAAAGGAATATTTGGGCCTACGAAAGGAAATCAAACATGGAGGATTAAAAACAATGAAGAATTGGACAAACTGATAAAGCACGGAAATATAGTCAACCACATTAAAACCCAAAGACTGAGCTGGTTCGGCCATACCCAAAGAATTCCTGAAACCAGGGCAGCTAAGAAGATATTTAAATGGAATCCCTTAACCACGAGACCAAGAGGAAGACCCAAGCATAGATGGGAGGACAACATCATAGAGGAACTTGGTCAAATGAAGGTAAAAAATTGGATAACCTGTGTCCAGGATAGAGCAAAGTGGAAGGATGTCGTTAAGAAGGCCAACACCTACAATTAAAAGAGGTTCAGCGCCTGAAGAAGAAGAAGAAGAAGAAGAAGAAGAAGAAGAAGAAGAAGAAGAAGAAGAAGAAGAGGAAGAAGAAAATAAAAAAGAAGAAGACTCTAACTTTCAAATTCAGCGCTCTAACAAACTCAGACGTCACTGCAAGTCTCAAAATAAACCGGAATGAAATCAGATGTAGGCGGCTGAGATATCTTGCCATAATGACGTACTTTCTTTTATTTTGTGTTACAATCCAGTGCTTCATTTTCTTATAACGTATTTTCTTGAACATTTAAAGAAAAAAATTAGCATTTCCATCGTAAGGAGAAATAAGTTTTCGAAAAAAAAAAAACTTTGGTTGTTTCAACGTTACAAAACTGTTCACAATTGTGAACCAGATCCGAGAGCAGAAAAAAGGGAATTAACTTTCGAAAAGCACGTATTTTGCGAACCGTTTTCAAAAGTGTTACTGTGTTAGTTCAAATAAAAAAAAGTGGTTGCAATTTATTTCTCATTCACACTGTTTATGTGTATTAATGCTCTTAATTAGGTGAAATGTTTTCAGTCTTTTAAAGTATAGTGGTTGTTATGCACCACAACTTTTAACACTAGAAACTACACATTTTGTGCACGCGGTGTGTTGCTATGTTCCTACGATTCCCACAATAAGCAGCAGTCATTACTCCGAACATTGTTTATTGGGTTGGTCTTTGTAATGAGTTTTTCTGTCACATAGGAAATGAATTTTAAACTAGAGTTTTGATGAATTTTACCCTAGCTAGTAAGCATTGCGCAGCGTTCGATTGATTGAAACTGTGCGCAGCCTTCGCCTGCGGCTTCGTATGTTCGCAGATTTTTGTTTCTCTTTCTCGTCTGCTTTAGGGGGCAGTTCAGGGAAAAAGTGATACTTTTGCCTCTGCTTATATAAGGCTATCAAATTATTCTGACTGTGGATCCTATGAGAAAAATTAAATAAATTATGAGGTAGAGCTACCTGTAGCAACAGTGGCTGTGGCACTTCTGCATTACAACAATACGTGCCGTCAGTCGGTCTTGATTTGCTCTGTTACGTGCTGCAGTAAAGCCGTAACTTTTTGGGGCTTTGACTGTCATTGTTAGGCGCCTTCGCAAAATTGTGAAAAGCGGCTATTAGATTCGTCCTTCTCTCCTTCTGTCCACATGGAACAACTCAGCTCCCACTGGACGGATTTTCATGAAATATTATGCTTGAATATTCTTCATAAGCCTCTCGAGAGAATTTAAGTTGTATTAATATCTGACAGGAATGAAGGGTACTTTACGTGAAGATCTGTTTTCACGTCTGATAGCGTCTCGCCGGCTTCTTCTTAGCATGAGAAATATGACAGACAAAAATTTTACGTAAAATCAAATCACACATTTTATATGTTTATTGTTACACCGTGCATGTTGTCGAGTTACTCAATTATTACACCAACCACTGCACATATATAAAATTTATAAAATTTGCACATTAAAACATTAAAAACGCTCCGACATGTTTCGG
>Ga0123352_10008153_pt1 | contig 16290 bp, 13 predicted proteins | sample TergutLab28metaG_FD_89700 | JGI IMG/M metagenome (GOLD analysis project Ga0123352, IMG submission 89700) | Labiotermes labralis P1 segment gut microbial communities from Petit-Saut dam, French Guiana - Lab288 P1 | ecosystem: Host-associated > Arthropoda: Insects > Digestive system > Gut ... | reverse complement strand
TCTGTTATGAATGATGTCATATGCAGAACCATGACTAATTTCAAAATGGTTTGCCAATTCATCAATAGTCACTCGTCGGTTTTCCAGAATCATGGCACGGGCGCCCTGAACGTTGCTGTCAGTAATGGATGTTGATGGGCGTGCTGCCCTTTCCTCGTCCTTCATGCTCGTCCGACTGTGTTGGAATCTCTCGATCCATTCGTATACACTTCGCCGTGGTAAAGCACTGTCCCCATATTGAGATGATAGTCTTCGATGGATTTCAGCTCCTGTTACACCTTCAGACCACAAAAAAACGGATCCCGCCACGTTGTTCTTCCTTCGTGCACACGGAGAGTGGCGCAGACATTCTAATTGTGTCGCAGCGCAAAGATAAACTGTGTGATGACGCTGAAACTTTCCACAAGCGGAGACAGAGGTGCTATCTGTTAGCATGCGCGTGCAGAAAGCAGTACCGCCAACCCATAAAAAATTATAACACCTGTGCGGATACTTATTGACTTACTCTCGTAAGTAAGGTTGAGGAGCCATAGGAAGAGGAAGTACAAGGTGAAATGGAAAGAAGGCTCTGAGGAGGGCAGTTGTCACTGTGTCCTAATGGGTCAGAACCAAGTCACAGCATATCCTCTGAAAGAAGTGTCGTGTATGTCTTCAGGAAGTAATAAATGCTTCTATGAATTCTTTGGGCAGGGGTAATCCTGTTTGTTCGTGCTCTTAAAATGGAGTTCAGTAGCTGCCACCTAATGTAGTCTGTGACTGTTGTTTTTTTTGGTTGAGAGGATGCTGGTCTTCTCAAGTTTTACTGTGATGTGCTTGGGTGATGGAGGTGGATATGGCAGTCATTCTGCCTAACCTCTGTCTCATTGGCACAACAAGTCTGTTCAGCAGACCTGACCACACAGCAAGTCCTGTGCATGCCCAGTGTCATGAAGTCTCTGTCAGCCTTCATGGGCTGAAGAAGCTGGAAGTCTTCCTTTAGATCTGGGCATCAGCTGTACATTATGCTTGGACAGCATATTACTGATGTGGTTTAAGGTGGTGCTCTTGAAGGGTGGAAAAGCACTGCGTCTGGAGCTTCTTAATGGGGAGTTACCCCCTTCAGTGGCTTGAGAGCCTGAGGTATCTACCGGTTTGACTCTGGTTGATACTGTTTGGGTGGTCAAGGAATCTATTCGTCTGATGTCCATGGGGCCAGATCGTGAAGGTGTCATCAGAGAATTCTACATGGAGGATCCCTAGGGAAATACACCCCAGTACCTATCGAAATGGAAGCTGGGTGCACCCCAGAGCCAGTCTGGATGTTTTGGTGGAGAGATGTATCTTGCTGATTCAGCCTGTAGCCTAGTCACTATACAAACTATGCTGTCCAGGCTTCCATAGTGATGTAAACACATTTATTGTTAATTTAAATGGTATTAACTTTGAAAATGTCCAACCTTTGGAATCCATGGCATATGTATATATTTTAAATTTATTTATTGACTAATCATTGATTTGTTTTTATATGTGCTGTAGGTGTTGCTGAAACCAGCACTGCATTGGGGATAGACGCAATGAATCCAAGCACTAGGGAAGAATTTGATGAACTCCAAGCAGCAATATCCAAAAAAGTCCAGTCTTTCGCAAAGTCTCCACATTTTCCAGCATTTGCGGAAGAGTTGTTTCGGAATATATGTGTAAATTGTAAGTGCAGTAACAGAACTTTTGGTGATTATCAGGGAGCATCATTGTGACAGAAGTGTTGGTCAGAATAATTGTGCCTTGTGTTTTTTTTATAGTTTAATTTGATTTTATAAATGACCACTAGTTCTACGTTCTGACAGCTGTTGGTTGAATCATGCCTGATTCTCTACTTATTGCCCATACTTCGTAAATACTGCATTACTGTCTTCTTGTTTAAGTCCTGCATGATGGAAGAAGAGGTAGTTGCTGAAATGTATGAGTTTATTCTACATGATTCAGCTCATACATATACTAAACAAATTTTTTTGCACTGATCAAGACGTTGCATTTTACCCTGCATAGTGGATCATGTGGAATATGTTTGTGTTGATCAGCTTTGTCCATCAGCAGTTGCCAAGTCATTTCATATGCAGAAAGTTAAGTTATGAAATTATGTGTTCTGTTTGCTTTATTTGTAAGAAAACAATTTTTAGGTAAATATCAGTATTTTAAATGTGTGATGTCAAAAGATGCATGCAAAGGGTTCCAAATCAAGAGGCTTCCTCCTCACCACTTTAAATTTTATGTTACTGACACCTCAGTCCAGTTTCTGCTGTTACTAATTGCTGGTGTTTTGGATTACATTTAGGTTTGTATGTCTGAATAGTAAGTCTTTCACTTATTGGTCTGCATTTTGTTCTCTATTCTGCCCAGTCTGTAATGTATCAATTAATACGTACGTTACATGATTTTGTCACTCACTCGTCTTTGCAGTAACATCACATGACCTGAAGAAATTAAAAACGACAGTAGAGAATATGTTTCTAGAGAAGTCTAAAGCTGAGAAGGGAGATAAGACAAAGAAAAGCAAAGGAAAAGGAAAAGTTAAACTTAAAGTTGAAGGTGATCATGTAAGTAAAACCTTTGAACATGCAGTAATTAAGTTACTGGTACTGGCGTGTTTACATTGAAGAGGCTTTTTTAAATTTTGAAAGTCTCAGTTTATGATGGTAAAACTGTTAAAAGCTATTAACAGTGCAGTTGATAACCTTGTGTAGATGTTCTTTTTTGTGGGAAGTGCCTTATTCCACATCTATTGCATATGCAGTAAAACACTATATACTGTGCCTAGGGCATATTCAGTATAACATCATATGCCACATGTAGGGCAGGGAAGAAAAAAAATCATGCAGAAGACTGATATTTTTGGAATCAGTATAGTGGAGTTCTGATTGTAAGATGGAATTTTGTATGTTGTCGTCGTCGTCGTCATCATCATCATCATCTTAACGATGGGGTGTCACCTTGTAATTGTACACAAAGTTAAGTATGTTCCATGTAGGTGTGTTCCAGAAAATTGGAGATTGTAAACTGTTTGAAGGGATTTGAGGTTGATTTTGCATGTTATGATGTAGCAGTGTGAGTCACATGGTAAATAAAGAATAGCTCAGAAATAGAATTGAAAATGGGGGTTGAAATTTTAAGACACAATGGTTTAGGCCTGGGCAAAAATCCTTGAAGAACAGTTCCCACATTCTTTTTTGAAAGCAGTATGTGTTGTTGCTGGCAAAATTAAGCAAAATTAAACATGTTCTGTAAAGAATACATTTTCCTAAAGTTGCAGATTGTGAAGAGAAACCATCTTATTGTGGGGTAAGTATGATACTTAGCATGCAGTTTGAAGGTCACAAAGCATACCTTAAATAACTGTGATAGTAGATGAGCAAATATGTTTCAAGGTATAATGTTGCTTGATGGAAGGCATCACGATGTGCTATGAGGTCTCGTGTAATAAAATAGTTGTGTTGACGTATATTAATTAATGTTTTATTATAACGTTGCACCTAGTTTGTGTTTCATCTAAGAGAGTGCAGAACACTGATGGCTTTTCTAATGAGCCTGCAGTTGGCAGGTGTGCACTTCTTTTGTCCCTGCTAGGATGGTTTGAATTTTATGACACATTGTTTGAGCTTATGACTTGCATTAAGGTGCATCTAATGCCGGCTGCATGTCAGATACTTGCAGTTTTAAAGTTGTGAAAGCCATTTAAATTTACCTAAAATTATTTTGTACATTCTGAAAATGAAGTTTTTTCACTGCTAATTCAGAAGAGTGTCATTTGCTATAATCATTTCCTGTTTTCATTTCAAGTAAAGTTTACATATTGTGTATTACACACCTTACTTAGTATTTTCTTTTGTTTCAGGCCCTTGTTAATGAATATTCTTATGGGGACTATGATGATTATGATGATTTCATGTAGTAGCGGCGACTTACTGTGGGATCAAATCCCGTCAAGCTCTCAGTCATGAGTTTTTCAGGAATCTGTGTGAAGCTTGCAGATAATTACTGTGAAGTAATTTGAATGAACTTAACTTGCAAAAGTGACTTGTTATTGAATATAAGAAACAGCTGGTAATGCTTGGTGTAGGTTTATTCCAGCTAATCGGTATGTTAATGTGATGCATTTTATTTTTTGAACTGAACTTCTCACATTACTGAATGTTTTTGAGGATTTGGAAGAACATAAAGGTATGAAAGTGCTGCATTAAAGTAACAACAATAAAAGAATACATAAAGTTTGTTAAGTTTGAAATAATTATGGTGCCATGTTGTAACAGACTGTTCGATGTACTCACACATATTTTGCCTTAAGAATTAGGAATGTGAAACAGTTGTACATGGTGAGTTGTTTTCTCTGAGAATCATATTGGTCAGATCTTTATGTAATTTCTTTGCAAACCAAAACTGGATTTTACTCTCAGGACTTCATTGTGTAGGAAGGAAAGTTTGGGCTGCTCAGTAGGTGGTGTATTTCTGCTGTGGATGTGTGTGGGTATGCAATGTTACTAACACACTCAGTGCCAAATGCTTTTCTCCCCCTCCACATTTTTATATACTCTGTACAAGAGATCTGGTTGTCTTAAAGATACAGATTTCATTATCACTAATGTGGTTTTTATCTGTCTTATTGAGATTTTGTGTATATAAAGCAGTACCTTTTTACATTGCGGTTGTGATTGACATGGTCCTCTTTTGTGCAGTTTTGAAATAATGTGCCCTTACAAATAAGAAGAAGAAGAAGAAAAAAAAAATAATAATCTTATTGTATGCATAAGAATTAAAATAACATGCTATATCTACATGCAGGGTCAAAAAATGCTTACAAAATTGATTGCTAACTCAAGTAATCTGATATGAATCTTGGTTGGCACACATGCACCAGGAATGCAGCCTGCATGTCAGTCACAGCTGCACTGTATTTTAAAATGTTGGTCGTGGTTGGCTGAGGTACCCATCATCACATGTGTATTTTATTTTTTTATTCACTTGTGCAAATCACCATGACATACTGACTGAACTGAGTGCATGTGTTGAACAGAGTTGGGTTTTGTGCTCATTGTATGACAGAGTAACTGTAAGCATTATCAGATATGGTCAGACAGGTACACAAGAGATCAAACAGTGTGTAGCAGTTTTTTCTTGTTGGGTTACACCAGGTAGGTGTTCTGTTATCAGTTGAAGCACTTATGACTGGCTGACAAGCCAAATGCAGTATTGATGGGAATTACTGATACTGTCACCACAGTTTAACTAAGGTAAACCCATATCCAAACTTCCCTTTTAGGAAATATTGACATGGATTTAGATTTATTTGCATTCCTGTCAGATGTTGTTTATTAATAGATTGATGATAAATTGGTTAAATCGTAGTGATGAATGTATGTTACAGTTTATCCCTATATCTGGTACGTTTTTACTTGCTAGGCCCTTCCCCATTGCAATTTCTACTTCTAAGATTTTTGTAGTGCGTGTGTGATTTTCGAGCTTCTTCAGTTCATCCACGGACGGCACTGCGTGGTACTTTATCTGCCAGCACACTTGTGACTTTCAAACTGGCCACTGTGGAGGCCCAAATGCCTCATTACTGCTATTGTGGTGCATTACAATGAAACATTTAAGAATGTTGTTATAACTGTTAGAAGAAGAATTTTTGAGCTCTGTCGTAGACGTAAGCTCAAAAAAGTCACGGTTCTTTAGACTTGATTTTCAGATTCTGGGTTATTGTATGATATGCTGCATAAGAATGTTTTCATATCACTCTGGAACTTTTTTTTTTTTTCAGTTCTGGTTTCTTTAAAGTAGGAATGGTGTTTAAATTACAAATTAACAACTAGTGTAACAGTTTTGAAGACATGCAGTTCTTATTCTTGTCATTAAGATACTTGTACATCCTTAGTTTTCTCTCTTATTTGATCAATGGTACATAATCTCCCTGTGATTCAGGCATTCTGCTATCATGCAGATTCCAGAACAGAGCTGCTGGTTTAACAGCTATCATAAGCAATGAGTATCTTTTTTGTGAAATGGTGTGTTCTATTTAGATTCTGTGTATTGGTAAGGTACTGTATTTTAGTAGTACTGTACAAATTTTACTATCATTTATGCAAAAGAGAGACTGTTTGTTTGGAGATGATTATGTATTTTCAGATGTAACTTTTGATGATTGAAATTGCCAAATAAGGAAATTTACCATTGGTAACTGGTATACACTTATATGGAATTGGGAAAAAAAAGTAGGTGAGTAACATTGTTGAAATTCAATGAAGTATTGTTCTTAATTTTTTGGAATTTATTTATGTGGTGATGGGATGCTGTCATGTCATTTAAACTCTTAGACGTTTTCAAAACTGGACCTGCCCTACAGTCTTGTAGATTTGCTGACAAATGGGAGCAGAGTATACACATAGCAGTTACTTTTCTTATGGGGGAAAAAAGTTTGTATGTTTATCACATTTTTTATGCATCTGTGATGTAAAATGATGGTCACTTGCAACAACATTTTGCTAGTGTTTCACTGCATTTCTCTAAATCTAACTGTAGGCTACCTCTTCCTGAAGTTTGAATTTAAATAATCAATTGTACTTTTACTGTAGTTAATTTAAGTAAAATATTTTTTGATGTTTTGCTGACCGTGCATCACAGTATATTTATCTCAGTAATTAACCAACTTGATGCACAAATTTTTGTTTTACAATAAGTTTATTTCGTGCCTCTACATGTTTTGAGCACATGTGCTCATCATCAGGAGGTCAGAATTGCATTACACAGCCTCTGGTATCATCACACCTATAGGTGGCCATCTCATGCACAGGTTGCACCTCCTGATGATGAGCACATGTGCTCGAAACATGTAGAGGCATGAAATAAACTTATTGTAAAACAAAAATTTTGTGCATCAAGTTGGTTATTTCTGAGATAAATTCAGTAAAATACAATATTTTCAGTAGCATATTTTTTAAAGAGTTTGCTGGGTTTTTGTAAGAACCATATGTAACACATGTTAAGGTTTTTATTACCATATGTAACATGCCAAACCATGTAGTTAGATTGTGCAAAATACCACAGAGTTGGTGTTCCTGGTCACTGTGCCATATCTGGTATTTGAGTGGTTTTTAGTTCCCTTATACTACTATGTTTATTCTCATTCAGTACATCTTGTTTGGAAAGTTGATTGTATTTTTTATGTCACATAATCGGACAGTGCATGTAGTTGCATTCATATGTTTATGTTTCTTCCTTCTCATGAAGGTGTTACTGTTAGCAGCACTAACATATATTCAGTTACACATGTGCTAAGTTAATCATGTGCAGGCGTTATGGGAAGATACTGCAATCAGGTGTTGTTGACACTGCCAAGCTATTGTCAACAATGACTAAGTGTTGGGCAGTTCAGGGAATGGCCAGTCCCTGTCAGGAGCACCCAATATGCTGTGACAGTGTTGGTGATGACGGTTTGGCAGCATTGGCGGGCCATTGTCAACAGTGCCCGAGGGAAGATTGTCACTGATAAAATGGTGATAAAATCTTTATTGAACTGTAATTTTCAAGGTCCTGGGCTGAGAAATAAATGAAGATGCAATCTTTCAAAGATCATTTATTTGATAGAGTAATCAGATTGTTAGTACAGTTTCCAAAAAATCAAGAGTGAAATTAATTTCATTACCAAGTAACTACTGAACACTGACAACTGATCATAAGGCATGCTGCGGTGTGAACTTTTTATTTGCTTTGGTATGGGAGGGTACTGTGGCTGTTTTACCATTCCCTAGGAGTGACAGTGTTTTCAACATTGGCTGGTCAGTATCCAAATTTATTTGTTTTAACACCATGATATTAGCATGCCTTGTTGACAACACTTGGCCAGGGTGGACAGTGCCAAGGGGGAGCGGGCCATTATTCACAATGGTTGGGACATCTGTGGCAGTGCTTAAGTTTTTTCTCTCGACTTTACAATGTATGTATGTAAAGGAAATGGATAATGATGCTTTGAATCGCAGGTTGTGTAAGGAGGAGACGTGCTCTAGGTATGCACGGTAACTGCAAATGTGAATAATCAATCAGACATGGAAAGCCTGCAGTGGGTGGTCCTATTCATAAAGGAACAGCATGTTGCTAGATGATGTGCAGGGAACTGGATTTGCAGGCTTCTGCGCACGACAATGAACTGCTGGATTGCATAAAGGGTGGTGGTGAATGTATTGATAGCTTGGTGACTTTACTGTGTTGTTTTGAAGGGCTGTGTTCCATGGAGTAGCTTTTGTTTTCTAAGTTTTTTGCTCAGTGAGGGTTTTTTTTTTCCCCCCCACTTTTATTTTGGTGTCTCTGGTTCCGTTATGTTTTAAAAGTGAAGAGTTTCACTTCTCACTGGTGTAGCACAACAGTTTTACAGGATGGAACAAGACATCTGCTGTGTCTGTTACTGTGATTGATGATAACCCCTGAGGTTTCTCATTTTCTTCATTATTTTAGCTTTGTTTGCATTTTTAAGTAAGCTCACTGAACTTTGGCGTGAGTTTACATGTTTTAGCATAGTGTGTTATGATAATGTTCATCATTAGAACAGCCATTCAGTTCTGAGTACATGGAACTAAATTTCAAGCCAGCTTATTGTTCTGAGGTAGTAAAATTTAGGATTCTGGTCATCTGGGGTATGATGCTGCATCATTCAGTGAGGGTTCCTGACATTTCGGAGGAACATGCCAGCTTCATTCTCATTGGTCAAGTTGACCAAAAATAATGCTAGTCAGTTACACGAGGATTATGGTGAAGGTGTGACAAGTTATTTAGTGGATGGAAAAGTTGATGGGCCAGTTAAAAGGTGTGGGAGGGAGGGAGGCTGAGTGTGGAGATGGATGAGGCCCTCAAAAGGGTCATAATTAGATGAATAGTGGAGGGTTCATTACCAACCAGTGAGCTGGTTTATTGTCAGCCCTCCACAGTACATCTAATTATGACCCTACTGAGGTCCTAGTCCATCTGTACCCCCTCTTCCCACACACACATCCCTCACTTGTCCACTTTTTTGTCCAGTCACAATCTGCTCAGACACTTCCTATTCTGTCACTATGTAACCTGTTTGGCATTCTTCTTGGTCCAATCAACCTTTGAGAGTGAACGTGCCAACATTCATTCCAAACACCAGGAACTTAAAATACAATATAATTATGCAATGTAAACGAACAAAATGCACCATTTCTAAACTAATATTTTAATTTATGATGTCTTCTACATGGTTCAAACCCGAGGGCTCATTGTTAGGAAGACGTTTGTGTGCACAGGTATGGTATAGTATGTTTTACATGCTGAAGTTACAATAAAAAGAGATTGGGAACTCACTAAGGGATGCAGTTTCACATTCCTGAAGACCTGAATCCTCAAAACTCTTTTCAAAACCGTTTACTATTTAAGTATACTATATGAGATTCTTGGTGAATGAAGTTCCAGTTGAGCAGAGGTTTGTCCAAGTTCCTTTGTTTTTCCCATGTTAATTTCTGTTACACCAGCATATCCACTGTTACCTGAGATGTGCAGTAGCACTGACCAGGCAGTGTATTGTCTCATCCCATCTTTTATTTGTGGGATTCATTTTCAACATAGCACTTGGCTACAGAGTAAGGAATTTGTGTTAAGTTTCTATTAAACCCAAGAGTATGACATTGAGTTGCTAGAAAGTGCAGAGAAAAGTCGAGCCATGGATACAAAAGTCAGAAGTGTGTGTTTTTACAGATGAAGAAACGTGATGACATGCCTTAGGGAATAAATCCAACTAGAAGTGTGAGATATGTAACCAAAGTGATCGTGAAACAGGTCAGGTTGAGCAGTGACGAGAAAGTGTCCCATGGGTGTGATTGGGTACCATCATTACCCACAAGATTGGTTTCTTCATCTTCAGATATTTCAGATGCACCACCACCACCCTGAAACACAGTAGATATGACTGACAAACTAACTTGGTTATTTTGTACCTGAATCCCTCCCTGATTTACATGCAAACCAGTTTATAGTTGCTGGATGTCCGAGTGATAAGCAGATGGGCATTGACTTAAGGTGTACAGCTGAATGTATGCAGGGGTTGGATGTTGATGACACGGAGTATGAAGAGAAAGTAGGATGAATGAGTAGGGAGGGAGCATTATAGGTTAGGGCTGGCCAACATGCGGCCATTGGGCGCACAAGTAGTTTGTCATGCAGTTTAGCATGGTATAATAATAATAATAATAATGATGATAGTAATGTAATAATTCATCACTCTTAAGACAGCATGCAGTAAACCAAACCTTCTTTGTGTTCTATCCAGTTCAGTAAATCCTACTACCCTGTCATTCAACTGTACTAACATAACTTTTTTTTTTGGTAAGTAACAACATTCTGGTGAATTCAGTCCTCCCCCTTTCCATATATGCATTTACAAGTGCGGCCCTTAGGCGAGTTCTTAATGTGTTAGGTGGCCCTCTTGTGCGTTGACTTACCAGAGACAGTATGCAGTACAAGGGTGCTATGGTTTCATGAAGGCTCATATAGGCCAACCAAGTCAGTTGTCCATTACTTTAACTTGCTACATCAGTGGCGTACCGAGGGGGGGGGGGTTGGGGTCAACCCCCCCCTCGAAATTCCGAAGGCCCTCCAAAATCGTGCCAAACTCAACCCGATTGTGGAAACTGTTAAAAATTGCTGAATTTGGGACGCCAACACCCTAAGATGATCGGAAAAAAGGCAGTAAAATACTAAAACTACCTAGGTTCGCAATTGTGTTACATTAGCAATGACAAATAAATTGGTTGTAATCATAAATAGTCTTAAAGTACCAAAAATTAAGAAAATTTTACTATATGAAGCGAAATTTCTTGTACCAAATTACAGCTGCCTCCAGAACCCCTGACTAGGGGGCTACCGCCCCCAGATCCCCTTTCTCTATGTCCTCTGTCCTCAACTGAATTTGTTGAAACCCCCCCCCCCGGACAAAATTCCTGGGTACGCCACTGTGCTATATGGAAGTATGTTATGGGGACCTGGCAAGTAACATTACATGTTGGAAATGGTTTCCCCCATCTGGGGCCACTCTTATTCTGTCCGCAGCCACGTGACGAAGCACCAAGTTCAGATTTGGCTGCTGTGTACGTGCGTGCAGAGCAGTTTCCAGTACTTGCTAAGTTGTCCAAGCGTGTTTGCATGTTTGAATTCTAGATACACTGGTTATATTGGAATGGAATGTGCTGTTAATATGCCTCAGAAGTGCTGTTGGCCTAGCGTTATGATCCAAACTGGACAAGACTGTACGAGCGTGTGAGTGAGGCCGGATGTGTGTTAAGTGCAAACTGTTTCTTCTCAGTTTTTTAAATTTATTTTGTATCTCACTGAAACCTGAAATAACATGAGTGAACGAATGTGTAGTTTGTGTTTCGTGCTTCAGCCACATTGTGTTATTGCAATGTGCGTTGTGGTCGCATTCTTCAAGGCGGTACAGGCCGAAGACAGGATACCGTACATAGCTGTCGCAATGGACGAAACCTGAAGGCTGGGGCGTAGCTACGAAGCCGGGCGGTAGAGTACAAGGGGCGCAACATGAATATTTTAAATGACCAAAATTTTACATGCTCAACAATTTTTAGTTGCTGATTATGGGTGGCCATTGTGATTGCTCGGCCCTGAGTCCCAAATATCTAGCTACCCCACTGTCTACGGGTGCGGTGGGTTGCGTGATATCTGGTGGCGAGGGACTGTACAGTTTGGAGGACTCAGTTGCCGCGATGTTTGAGTATGCAAAGGTTTCCCAAATAACGAAGGGACAGTGAGTATCGGTGTTTGCTAGGCTCCTGTGCAGTTTTTGGTCTCGGTGGTGTGTTAGTCTCTTGCGGATCATTGATTTTGCAGCCAGGCGTCACTTTTGTATTCCGGAATCCACACGCAACATAAACGCCTGTAGCTGGTATTGCAAGTTAGCTGAGTACGAGATGTAAGTAAATGTAAAATCCACTCTTACCTTTGGATATAAATTATGGAAGATTAGTATTTGTCCAAAGCGATTCATAAGAACCCAATTGGACAAGCCGGATATCCAGACTGGAGCTGATACTGATGTTCTCTTCAGACCTCGTATGATAATGGATGTTAAGAGAGCCATGGTAGCCAGGAGCATGGAGTCGCGGTAGAAAGTGACTAGCAGAAACACGGTAAAGATTGTGAGACTCATACATGCTGGTAACGAGTACATTGTAAATTGCTGTCTTATTGTAAGACACACTGGAATGCACGTAATGTTCGTATTGTGCAGGTTGTACTGCGTAAATGGAAGATGCGGGAGCATAAAATTACACAGTCGGAGTTTAAACAGGTTTACACACACACACACACACACACGCACGCGCGCACAACGAACGAACGAACGAGAAGGAATTGCTGAGAAAAACAGTTTGACATTTTACGAATCTTCTGAAAAAGGATTCCTTTTGTTTTAAGTGATTATGTTGTGTAAGAATATCAAAAACCTTTTACACGAAACTGTAGCCTGTCTGTTACAAGGATATCTGTAGCTGACATTAGGTACCAGTTTCTTGAGTGATGAACCATATATGGTTAAAACGTTATTAAGTCCGATATGAGCCTCAAGTCTGAACCCAAAATGAAATTGAGATTGTATAGGTTTATTTTGGCATAGAAATGAGTAAATTAATAGCATAAGTGGAAATGGCAGACATATGAGTGAAAATAACTTCCCATAAATCGTTCGTTTATGTGAATGGCATGGCGAATTTCCCACACCCTTCCAGACCGACCTTGGGGCCCATACAACGTACTTTAACTTTTTTACGAAGGACACATTTATACATGTAGGGACCTGAACTACGAGGGGTGCTTATAAGTTCTTAGCCCCACCTACTTCCCGAAATCGCAGGACGGAATCGACAGTGTCGTTGGAAATAGGGCCCCGTTCATGTGCCGAATTGCAAGTCTTCTTGTTACAGGAGTTGAAAGGGAGCATGTCAGACAACACGCGCGATTTCAACAACACGGAGACGCGAGCCGTCATCAAGCATTTTTTCCTGCAAGGTAAGGCGCCGAAGGAAATTACGCTATTCTGACAGAAACATTAGGGGAACATGCACAATCGTATGCCACCGTCAAAAACTGGGTGGCCCAGTTTAAACTTGTTGATTTTTCCACCCGTGATGAGCCTCGTCCTGGACGACTCAAAACAGTGTCCATTCCGGCGATTATTGATCAAATTCACGAGCTAATCTTGGAAGCCAGCTGGATTTCGGCTAAATCAATAACTGAGAAACTGGACATCTCACATGAGCGGGTTGGGTTCATCATTCATGAAGATTTGGACATGCGGGAGCTCTCCGTGAAGTGGGTCCCGAAATGCCTGAACTCGGATCAAAAACGTCAACGGTGCCAGTCGTCTGAGCAACTTTGGAATTTTTCGTCGCAATCCAAATAATCTCTGTCGTGATTGGTGACCATGGACGAAACCTGGTTATATCACTATGACCCGGAGACAAAGCAACAATGAATGAAGTGGCGGCATAGCGGCTCACCTCACCCCAAAAAATTCCGAGTGCAAAAATCCGCTGGAAAATTTCTCGCCTCGATTTTTTTGGGATCAAGATGGCATCCTCCCATTGGTTATCTTCCAAAGGGCCAAACTATCAATGCGCAGTATTACTCATCTCTGCTGGTGCAATTGAAGGACATTTTGAAGGAAAACCGCCACGGGAAGGACACCAAGGTGGTCTTGTTCTCGCACGACAATGCCCCCGGCTCACCGGGCACTTGCAACCCAGAAGAAACTGGCCTACCTGGGCTTCCAATGTCTTGATCACCCACCCTATTCTCCGGATCTGGCCCCGTCAGACTACCATCTGTTCCCTGGACTGAAAAAAAATTGAAAGTTCGCAATTTTTCGTCGGACTCGGAGGTCATTGTTGCAGCGGAGACCTGGTTGGACGGACAATCTTCTGATTTTTTTGAGTGGCTTGTATAAGTTAGAGCAATGGGCTAAGAAGTGTATTGATCTTCGTGGGGAGTGTGTTGAATAAACCCCGAGTTTGATCGCTGTAGCTTTTTTCCTTCCTGGTCGGGCTAAGGACTTATCAGCACCCCCTCGTAGTAGGATCAGACATCGTGACAATACACAGGGTGTGCTCACCTATCAGAGGGGAACTGTCGCCATTAGATGGCAGTGTGTTTCCCAAGTATTGCAGGAAGAGAAAGTGAAGGAATACGTCGCAGGTGGCCAAGATCACTCGGTTTGACTGGTCGCCTTTCGTCCAGGTCACCAGCGTCATCAGCATCAGAACTGTAACGAAATGCAAGCAGTCGCTGAGGCGAAATATTTGTGGAACCCCGTAATGAGAAGTGCTTTTAAGTGATAATTTTGGGGGCAATTGATACCTGAGCAAGACACGCACGACACTGCCAGAAAACATAAATATTTTGTCTTTGATATTTTCCTCTCTTCTTCTGTATGCCCCCGCTTTACATCTCCATCTCGTAATGCTCCTCTTCATTATTATTTTCTCCATGTTTTATTTCTTGTAGTTGTATTTCGTTGTACTCTCCTCCTTCGGTTCCTACTTTACCATTTTGTTCCTTCTCTGTATCATTCGTTTATTCCTCCACATTCTAAGTGATCGTCTGCTGTTTCTCGTAGCTAATTGTGTACTACTACTACTACTACTACTACTACTACTACTTCTACTTCTTTTTAATTTCCTTCCTTTTTTTATTCTGCTTTACACCCTTGAAAGGAAAGACAGGAGGCGTATGAATCACTATGCTGTGTGCGTGCATGCATATGCATGCGGATCCATGTCAATTTTTGAGGCAGTAAACTATGAACATTACGTCTTATTCAAATAGCAGCCTCAAAATGCGGATTTACTTTAGTAATTGATTTAAAAATATCTATATTAAAAAAAGGGAACATGCAAAAGTTGCAATTAGGCTACGTGACTCTCATGAAATCGTGTACTAATATGGTCGAGAGTTCAAGCAGTAGTTTAATAGAATTCATAGTTCTGTTTGGAAATTATTATCTTTATTTCATCCTGCGTTCTATGCGGTATCGTCATTTGTTTTTTCGTGCTTAGTCTAATTCCAGGGTGGTGTAGAGGATCTTTGCAAACTTCAGCTAGTTTGTAGCCGCTGCAGTGGTTCTTCGCCAGTCAACCGCTGTTTACTTCTAGCGAGCGGACCTGCTGGTGCAGTAGGCTTGTCTCCCTTACCTTCTGCGTGGCAGTGTGTGTGTGCGGCATCCGACTGGCAAGCGTGTGACCAACACAGAGAAAAGCTTTAGCCGCTCGATTAAGTGATCGCTTGTGATTTTTCGTGGTGCCTCGCTGTATCAGACCCTGCATTACATGCGATAAAGTGCATGCCTCAGTACAAAAGTCCGAGGCGTATTAAAAACATGAAGTTGCGCCGGGCTGGTACAGTGTGACTGGTGACGTTAATATACAAAATGTCTGTGTCGTGACTGAAAACGTTTAAATATCGCTTCTTTCGCTGTGCGCACAAGAACATGCTTCCAGTAATAACACAGTTGTTTTCAAAAACATTACTGTCAAGATTTGGAGCAGATTTCTAGTGGAAATCAGAAGGAACTTTGGATGTAAATGGATGAGAACCACGGCAGAGCTGTGTTGAATACCATTACGTAAGTTTTCTAGAAGTGTGGCATCCACGAATACAGAAGAGTAGGGAATAAAACATCTAAACATGAGTGGCGTATCGTGCAAGTAGTAATTAAGTGCGTTTGTACCCCGTGGTTTAGCTATATTCGTTTCAGTTAGGAAGTCTGGCGGTTGTCATGGCGTCATCGACATGAACAACTACACTTTGTGGCGAAGCAAACAATTCTTTCGAACTCTGCCTCCATTTTAATTTTGTGACTGACAACGCGTCCTGCGTGGGAGATGTCGATCCGATAAGCAATTCGTTCCGTACACTTTACCGTCAGGTTACTCCGCCGCCCAAGAACCAAAGCAGGAACGATAGAAGTCTTTTCTCACTTATTTTGTGGCTTATTTTAATACGCTGTTAGCATCTCTCGTAAAATAAGCAACAAAATAGGTTTTTTTCCCCCACCGTGCATGTTGAATCAACTCGAAGACTCTGATAGACAAGGGGAGGACCGGTCATAACATATCCGAATATATCAGTCACATAAAACGACATGCTGTCACAACACCATTATCAGCAGATATATAACGCACATAAGTAACTTTAGCAGAACTTTGATGCTCCCTGATGATGGTTGAAAAATAGCAACCGAAACATGTA